>ULQR01035239.1_pt1 | contig 12936 bp, 5 predicted proteins | sample 1954711 | NCBI WGS metagenome assembly ULQR01 (sample SAMEA4835661, study PRJEB28245) | human gut metagenome | biome: gut microbiome; material: fecal sample | place: Denmark | collected 2008
GTCCTGCGCATCTGGAACGACACCAAGGAGCAGAAGCTGACCCAGTTGATTTTCTGCGATATGTCTACGCCAAAGGGCGATGGCAGTTTTAATGTCTATGATGATATCCGCTCCAAGCTGCTCAATGCTGGTGTGCCCGAACAGGAGATCGAGTTCATCCACAACGCAGATACGGAAAACAAGAAAGCAGAACTTTTCTCCAAGGTGCGCAGCGGACAGGTGCGTGTGCTGCTGGGCAGCACTGCAAAAATGGGAGCCGGTACAAATGTCCAGACGCTGCTTGTGGCAGTGCATCATCTGGACGTGGGCTGGCGTCCTTCCGATATGACCCAGCGCAACGGCAGAATCATCCGCCAAGGCAACCAGAACAAACAAGTGTACGTCTATAATTACGTCACTGAATCGACATTTGACGCCTACCTCTATCAGACCCTTGAGAATAAGCAGAAGTTCATCAGCCAGATCATGACGAGCAAATCCCCTATGCGTTCCTGCGATGATATTGACGAACAGGCTCTGTCTTACGCCGAGATTAAGGCTCTGTGTGCAGGCGACCCACGCATCCGGGAAAAGATGGACTTGGACGTGCAGGTTGCTAAATTGAAAGTGCTGCGCGGAGACTTCCAGAATCAGAAATATCGTCTGGAGGATAAGCTGCTCAAAACTTTCCCGGAGGAGATTCAGAAACAGAAAACCCGCATTGCTGCTTTACAACAGGACTCACAGATTGCAGCAGCACACCCACAGGACAAAGAAAACTTCTGCGGTATGACCATCAAGGGCATGGTGTACGATGACAAAAAGGCTGCGGGCGAACGGCTGCTGCTGGCTCGGCAGGAGATGCCCAATGCCGATATGATGCTGCTGGGCACCTACCGTGGCTTTGAACTGAACATCCGGTTCGACAGCTTCAAGAATGAGCATCAAGCCGTTCTCCGGGCAGAGTTGAGCTATCCGGTATCGCTGGGCGATGATGCGCGCGGCAACATCACTCGTTTGGACAACGCTATCGACAACTTTGCTGACCGTATTGCAGACGCCGAAAATGCCCTGCAAAACCTTGAACAGCAACAGCAGGCCGCAGAGGTCGAAGTGGCAAAGCCCTTTGCACAGGAGGAAGAACTGGCCGAAAAGTCTGCCCGCCTTGCTGAATTGAACGCCTTGCTGAACATCGACCGTGACCGCAGTTCCTCACAGGATGTTCCCGAAGAAACCGAGGAAACCGAAGCACCCGCAACTCGTCCGTCTGTGCTGGCTGCACTGGGGGAAAAGGTCAACCAACCGGAACCAGTCAAGCCGTTCAAGAGTTATCTGGATAAGGAGGAGCGATAATGTGAAAAAGCGGGAACACCGTCTATTTATTCGTGTGACCGATGAAGAACGGAACCGCATTTTAGATAAGATGTATGGAATGGGCATCCACAGTCTGAGTGCCTATATCCGCAAAATGGCACTGGACGGCTACTGCCTGCACCTCGACCTTCCGCAGCTGCGCCGGATGGCCTACCTGCTCCAGAATTGCAGCAACAATCTGAACCAGTACGCCAAGCGTGCCAACGAGTGCGGCAAGGTCTACGCCGCCGACATGAAAGATCTGCGGCAGCGTCTGGATGAATTGATTGACATTGGCAAGCAAATTCTTTCCAAGCTGGCAGAGTTATAAAAATTCCCGCAGTTGGAGGACTGCGGGTGTACATATAATGCTTGACATCCTTGCAACGCAGTAGTCGATACCTTTATAATAAGGGCGAACAGGAAGGAAGTGCTTGATATGATGTCTATGCTGAAGAAAATTGTTCTTTTCCCGATTTCTCTCTTTGTAGCGTTTTTGGCTCTGATGGCAAAGTGGCTGCTCACTTTGTCCAGTTATGTGGTCGCTCCGCTGATGCTCTACATCTTCGGCTGCGGCATCTACACCGCCTACCGCCAGACTTGGGATCAGTTCTTTATCCTGCTGGTAGCTGAGTTCATCTGCTTCGCTCTCTTTTTCGGTGCAACAGCCATCACCGAGGGTATTGGACGTTTCAGTGAGTGGCTTGCCGAACTGTAAGAAATAGTTTTAATCGTTTGCCGCCTTCGGGCGGCATTTTTCTTTTATGGGGGTGATTCAGGATGGCCGCGACACGGCTGATCGCGTTGCACAAAAACAAGGGCAAGTCGGTTGCTGCTTGTCTGAAAAGCCGCACAGACTATGTGCAGAATCCAGATAAGACCGAACAAGGTGAACTGGTAAGCTGCTACGAGTGTAGCCCTCTGACAGTCGATGAAGAATTTATGCTTTCCAAGCGGCAGTATGAACTTTCTACCGGGCGCAGTCAAAAAAGCGACATCATCGCCTACCAGATTCGGCAGTCATTCAAACCCGGCGAGATCACCGCCGAAGAAGCCAACAAGGTAGGCTATGAACTGGCGATGCGGTTCACGAAAGGAAAACACGCCTTTGTTGTCGCAACGCACACAGACCGTCACCACATCCATAACCATGTGATTTTCAACTCTACTGCACTGGACGGTTCAAAAAAGTTCCGGGATTTTTTCTTTTCGGCACTGGCCGTTCAGCGGTTGAGCGACTTGATTTGTCTGGAGCATCAGCTCTCTGTCATTGAAATAAAGCCCTACCGGGAACGGCAGAAACGTACCCTCTATCCACCCAAAGAAAGCAATCGCGATAGGCTGTGTGTCATCATCGACAGCATCCTTGCAGAAAAGCCCAAGGATTACGAAGATTTTCTGCAAAAATTGGAACAGCAGGGTTATGAGGTCAAGCGTGGAAAATACACTTCCGTCAAGGGCGCACGGCAAAAACGGTTCATCCGATCCAAAACGCTGGGCGCAGGCTATAGCGAGGACGAACTGAAAGCAGTGATTGCAGGAAAAGCAGAACACCATCCCCACCAGAAGCAGCCACCGAAAGAGCAGCCGTTCCAACTGCTGGTTGACATTCAGGCGAAGCTGGCCGAGGGTAAGAGTGGCGGCTATGCACGATGGGCAAAAAAGTATAACCTGAAAGAGATGTCCAAAACCTTGATTTTTTTGCAGGAGCACAAAATTGGCAGCGCAGATGAACTGAATGAACGCACAGCGGCGGCAACAGAAAAATATCACCAGCTGGGAGATTCCATCAAAGCCGCCGAAACACGGATGGCGGAAATTGCTGTGCTGAAAATGCACATCGTCAATTACGCCAAGACCCACCCAGTCTACGATGCCTACCGGAAAGCGGGATATAGCCAAAAGTTTCTGGATACTCACCGGGAGGAAGTCACACTACACAAAGCAGCCAAGGCCGCTTTCGATGAAACAGGCTTAAAAAAGCTGCCGAAGGTCAAAGCACTGAATTCAGAGTATTCCGATCTTCTGACCCAAAAGAAAGCAGCCTACCCGGACTATCGCAAGGCACGAGAAGAAATGCAGGAGTTGGTAAAGGCACAGAAAAATATTGAATTGTTCTTCGCAGAAGAAAAAGACGCACAGGAAAAGCAGCAGACCCGATAAACGAAAGTCGCCGAGGATTCTAACCCTTTCATGGGGCGGAATCCTCGGCGACTTTTTTAGTTTATGTAGCAGCGATCCTGCGTTACGAGCCAATCTTCACACAGTCGCTGGGCCTCATCTTTCGTTCGGCAGGTGCAGTTGAACAGCTTGCCGTGCAGAGAGCAGTAGGTGTAACGAACTTTTGGCACACCGTTCTCATCCCGAAACTTTGTGTAGCGTTCCTCACCGGGCATCAGATATAGCTGCTCCATTTCTGCATCGTCCTTTCCGTTTTCATGTGTCAGGCACACAACGCACCTATTCTATCATGAACTTAGGAATTATGCCATTGACGCTTGCACCAAAAAGCGACCCAGATTTTCGGAGAGAGTGTGCATTGACACATTCAAAAGCGTTCGGAAAGAACGCGTAGCCTGCACCGGAACGGTGCAGATCAGAAAGGGTTTGGGATTTCCCAACAAGCATTTTGCAACGCAAAATTTGCATTTGTGCGCACGAATGCACTGCTTGCCAGAGTTATCTCAACCATCGGATTCATCTTTCACTGTATCAGTTTTTTTCTTAATATAGTCATCATAAAATCCGATTGCCTTTTGCAGTGCCAGAAAATGTTTTCCAGTATACTTGATTGATCGCTTCTCTCCCTGCATCTCGATATCGCAAACGATCAGGTTTTCATCTTCTTCCTCAACGTTGTATGTTTGAATCATTCGGACAAGTTCAGAAAGATTTTTCTTTCCATATCTGAATTCTGCTGCACAGTTCGGGCAAAGGCAAAGCGAGTTCCATCCCTCTGATATGCTCTGCTTGTACGCTGTCGGAATCGAATCCGTCGGCAGAATATTGCACGCCTCGAAGTATGGTTTTCCATCATATCGGATAATCTGCTTGCCGCAAATCTGGCACTTACCAAAATATTGCGCTCGCAAAAAAGCCTTTTCTTCGTGGTTGCTTTCAGAACAGGTATACCGCAGTCGCGGCGCAACTGTTTTTTGACCTTCAAGTCCCTCTTGGAAGTTTTCTTCCAACTTTTTTTCGCGATGTTTCAGGTTCCGCACAGCACCGTACTCGCCCAATGTCTCATCATCTGGAGCTGGCTCTGTCTCTACCTCGGTCTGCGCACTGCTCTGCTTCTCAAGCAACTCCGTTAAAGATTGTGTTTTGTCAGTCTCTTTCTGTCGCTTTTTCTGAAGTTTCTGGTATGTTTCGCACATTAGACGCAGTTCATCAGGTCTTTTCAGCATAGCACTGATAAAAGCCTGGTATGGTTCCTCTACGCTTTGGATTACAGTCTCGACAGCTTCGCTTTCTGCCTTAAAGGGAAGTTGTGCAAATATCTCTGCTCCGTGACCTGAATACTGCACAGCTAGGTCTGACTTTTTTATGTCAGCGGGACTTTGAAGTGTTCCAGTCTTATCGTACAACCATTTTGTACCGCTAAGCTCCAACGCCAGCATTGAAGGAATATGATTCACGCTGTCAGTTGTCGTGGTGTTAAACGCCTTACTATGAGAACCGGTCATTTTTCCGTATAATGGGTGTTTCTTCACTTTTTCATTTATAAGATCCACCGCTTTAACTGACATTTCAACGGAATTACTACACAAGATATCCTGTAAATGGTCGATAGAATGGTACATATCCCATGTTTCCGGGTAGTCTACTCTTTGACATCTCTTGTAAAGGACACGCTTCTGTAGCATTTCAAAGAAACTGGCATCTGCTCTTTGCAGCCTATCGTCATATGTACAACAATCCACCAGTATATCTTTAATTCCGATGTTACAGCCGATTTTTTCAAACACTTCCGCCGGGATTTTCCCATAGTAATCTTCCGACACCCATGGCACATTCAGCTGGCTCAGCACCGCCTGTCCTGTAAGGTCTGAATGATCGAGAAATGCAAACGGAATATAACAGTCCCCCGGCTTCTTCCATTGCTGTCCATCCCAAACGATTGGGACATTTGCCAGAATACGTTGCACCTCCGCTGCATTCTCCTTTAATGCACGCTCGATCAGTTCAAAGTGTTCCAGATTATCCTCAAACTGGATATCCGTATCATCTGAATCTTCACCATAAAAGCACAACACATCATCTTTCAGTTCCCGAATAGCATTATATTCCTCAATGCCGAGTGCATCAACATAAAAATTTCTGCCGCGCTGATCCTGAAGGATTGCTGCGCTTATTTTATTTTTGCAGGACATCGGATTATTAAGGTAGACCTGTGCCATACCATCGTACTGGCAGCGGATGTGCGAACCATCCTGAAGCCGGACAAAGGGGATTCCTTTGGCATCTACTTTTTCTTTGGAACGGAAGACACCAGTACAGGTTGAATAAATCGTATCAAACAGATTCAGAAGCCACTCATCCGTCTGTTCTTCCAGAATTTCTGCGGTCAGGCGCGGGAGGACATCCCTCCAGCGTAATACCGGCAGACCAAAATGATGGGTCAGATACATCATCAGATGTTCGTTGACTCCAAGGCAGACATCTGCTTTTACCCAACAGGCTGTGTCACCATATTCTCTCTATAAGATGGACTGTGTGATATTATCTGCTATATTTTTAGCATAAGGCAACATTGCATTTTGGATCGAACAATAGCCGCCTTCTTCGGTCGGCAGAAGGGCAAGACCGTCCCTTAAAAGTGCAAGTCCCATTTCATGGATGCCTCGAAGATTTTCTTCCTTACAGGTATCCAAGATTGGGTATACCTCGTTCAAAAAGTCAAGTGTCACATAACCATTTTTCAACAACCAGCGGATGCTATCGGCAAAAAGTGCTGCAAGTTTTTCAGCAAGGAGCTGATTCACTTCATTGTGCCTGACATTGTCTCGCGCAGGTGTCGTTGAGAACGGAACATGAATGTAAAATGTCTGATGCGTTTCTACTGCTGTCTGGAAGAAAACATAAAGATAGTGCTGTTCTGTCGGGATAATCCTATCTTTTCCGTGGTCATCCGTTTCGAGTTCATATCCAATCAAAATTGGCTGCTTATCTTGTGTACGAAACACCAGAAGTTTTCTTGCGGAATTTGTTGGCTTCTGCGTCAGCAGGACTTTATCCACGCCATTGTCCACTGGAACGGATTCTTTGCTGACGGACCATTCGCTTTCATCCGGATAAATTTTGCAGCTTATATTTCTGACATTGCAAAGAGCAAACAAAACATCCGCAGAAAGATACTTTTTTAGCGCATCTCCGATCTCATTATAAGCTGTTTCGGGATTGACTTCTCCATCAAATGGGAGAATCAGAATCGTATCGTCCCCGGTCACCTCATTTTCTTCCGCATAAGGAAGGATCAGATTGCAGATCCGGAAAGAATACTGGCCAGAATAGATCCGCGGCGTTTTCGTATAGGCATAGACAGACTTGAATCCAATGCCAAATCGTCCGATTTTCCCGGACTCCGGCTCATCTTTCGTAGAACGAATGCCGCAGATACCCTGGATATCTGCTTCTGTAAACAGTTTTCCGTTATGACACAGAATCAGACGGTCCTGGTAAAGGGAAAATGCCACATAGGTTGCCCCAGCATCCTCTGCATTCTGAATCAACTCAAAGATAAAGTGAGTTCGGTCACTGTACTGGTCTACCAGAATGCGGGGTGCCCATTCTTCAAATTTCTGACCATAATCCTGTTTGCTGCGTTCCCGGATCTCAGAATATAAATCTCCCATAAGCCATCCTTAATTTAATCACAAACCGTAATGATTCCCCTAACAATGACGTTTTCTTCGACCGCTGCGCAATTCTGGATATTTTCCAAATCGTTCAAAGAAGAATTCTTCTCAGTTTCGAGGCTGTTGAGCTGACTCGTATACATCCGCTTGATGCTCTCGTCGTCCACAGCCTCAATGCGGGCCAACAGATCTTCTTTGCGGAACTGATAGCTTTTCAGAACAGCTGCACGGCGATAATCGCATTTCTCTTTTACATCGATCGTCAGCTGCGCAAGAGCCTGCTGTTGCTGTTCCCGTTTCAGCTGGGACAGCTTTTCCCACTGTTTATCCGTGCAATCATCAGGAATCTCCTTATAATCCGCTGCTTCCAGCAGGTCACAGAAATCCGACGCAGACAGATTGATTTCCGAAATCGGAACGATACGAACCTCTTTCCGCATTCCAACGATTGTTCTCTCTACGATCAGGAACGGATAGTCTCCGCAGGGAACAGGATAGTCACTGGCATCCACAATGAGCTTGATATAAACCTCTTGCTTTTTATGAAGTTCAGCGGCTGCCATTTTTACAAGCGGATGAACCGCCGTAAAGAAGATCGCATTCCGGTCCCGTGCTGCTTCTTCCTGGTTGAAAGTCACAGAGATGCGCGTATCAGAGCCTTTCAGATAATCCATCCACTGATTGTACATCGCCGATTTCTTCATCCGGGAGTTGCGCAGCTTTGTTTTCAGAGTTGCACGATTTTCACCACTCAGGGTCAAAACTTTATGGGCTCCTTCACCCTGAATATAGTTTTTCTTTTCACCCAGAATGCGATAGAGGTATTCTGTCACAAGTGCCTGGATGTATCGCTCTCCGATCCACGGATTTTCGGCATCCATAACCTTTCTGTCCAACACATAGCCGGAGATGTCAATGCCAAACAGCTGTTTGCTTTCGTCCTCCAGCCGTTTCATTTCGTTCGCTCTGGAAACCTCATTGTCGGCGATTTTTTCAATCTTCTCCTCTTTTTCCTGCTGAGTAAGAGAGGAATCGAATACTGCCTCATTGATTTTCTGAGTCATATCGCCAAGAATGCCAGCACACTCGCCAATCGAGCTTTCAAACACACCAATGCGCTCCAGGCAACGGTGATAAATCTTTGCATCGATCGTGTCTTCTGTTACAAGATTACAGATGATAACGGTATCGCTCTTTTGTCCGCGACGATCGATACGACCGATTCGCTGTTCGATTGCCATCGGGTTCCACGGAAGATCATAATTAATCATAAAATCGCAGAACTGATAGTCCAGACCTTCACAGCCGACCTCTGTGAACAAAAGGATGTCCAGCGCATTGGCATTGTCCACCGGAAGTTCAAAACGTTGGCGGAGCGCCAGACGTTCTTCGTCTTTCACACTGCCGTTCACCTGCGCCACACGGTATCCTTTTTCTGCAAGATGCTGCTCTATATAGCGAAGCGTATGACGGAACGAGCTGAACAGGATGATCTTGTTGTTCTGCTGGTGGCTCTTGGTTTCTATGACTTCCAACAAACGCTCCAGCTTTTCATCAGTCTGAGGCAGATTCTCCGAGAGCTCGATCACATGGTTTGCCATTGCGCGGAATTCGGCTTCCAGTGAACCCATGCTCAGATTTTCAAGTTCATTGACCGTGAGAGCGCCTTCTTCATCACAATAATCCGAAAGAATATCGCCGAGACGGCGTGTGACCATGCCCTTCAGCAACGGCGCGAGACCAAAAATGCAGCTGGAAGCCTGCCGCATGAGCGTGCTCATCATAAACTCCAGCGGCACATTGTTGTGCAGATAGCTGAGCGCATGACTTTCAAAATCCATCAGTGCTTCATAAAGTTCTTTTTGCTCCGGGGTAAAATGGACAGAAACGCTCTGAGGGCGGCGCACACAGAAATCATTCTGAATATCCTGACGACGGGTACGATTGATCATGTCTGCAAAGCTATGTAGCCCTTCCACGTCCTGAAGGAGCCCTACACGCGTTGCGCGGTCGATCGGCTGCGCACTCTTGAGCGTTGCCATGACATTTTTATAGGTCGGGTTATCTTCGATGACACTATGTCCCCAGCTGGTCTGCGCGGCACAGGCAAGGTGCTCTGCAGCCTCCGAACGCCAGTTTTCTGCCTGATGGCGAATCAATCTTGCTGCCGCATTGATCTCTGCATTCGGCTCCTGCATTTCCTTGAAGGTCTTTTTGTCCAAGATCACATCCGGGCGGAGAGTGTTCAGCAAGGTATACAGGTCATCATCGTCTGTCTGAACCGGTGTTGCTGTCAGCATAACAACGGCATCTGCATTGTCTGTAAAATAACGTGCAACCCGGTAAGCACCTGTATTCGAGTGGCGAATGTGGTGAGCCTCATCAATGATCACCAGGTCAAAATGAACCGGTTCTTCCAGATCAAGCAGACCTTTCTGGCGGCCTTTGCCCGTAAGCAACTCCTTGGTCATCAGTGAATACGGCAGGATCGTTTTCCGCAGAGCAACCGGCCATTCTCCATCTTTGTCGCACTCGTTGATCGCCTCCCGAAGCAAAGCACCATCCAGCTCCGTAAAGTTTTCATCAAAGCGCTTCATCTCAGAGCGCCACTTGTGTTCGGCAACCAGCGGCTTGGGGCAGATGATCAGTACCGACTCGAAATCATCGTTGCGCGCCTGCAATTCACGGAGGATTAGGCCGGCTTCAATGGTTTTACCAACACCGACGCTGTCTGCAACAAGAATTCGCGGACGTTCCGCATGGATCATCTTCAGGGCCGGGCGGAACTGATAGGGAACAAAATCCACACGGGCTGCGTTCAGGGAGTACAGCTGGTCGTTGGTGGGGCTGCAGAGCTGCTGAGCAGTCAGGAGAATCTTCAATTCATCGATGGTGACATTGCAGCGCTCTGGAGAAGCATCCGCAAGAAGAATTTGATCCGCATAAAGCGTTTCTCGTGAATTCCCAATCCAAACCTGATATTCTGTGTTTTCGCCACTGCCCTGGATGCCAACGATTGGCCCAATTTGACTCGGATCACTCTTTTTCTTGACGATCACTCCAAGCTCAAACAGGTTTGCCAGCACTTTGGCTGCAGGAGCAGGTTTTGCGACCGCAGCAGCAGGCCGGTCAGCCGGGCAAGGAGACGGTTCCTGAATCCGAATGGGATTTCCATAGTTTGGCATTTCTACCGAGGCCCTGAATTCCTTAGCTTCGTTTATTTCTACACGATCACCGCCAAATCGCTCCATAAAATCAATGTACCTTGACAAATCGGTTTTCGTCATAGTCAAAGTTACTTCTTCTGGAGTAGGATGCGCCCAGTCATTCCGTACTTCAAACATAGCTCGGATGCTATCCTTCATTCCATAATAATCCGTGTAGAATTCGATATTACGGAATGAATAGATATTCTTTCTTGCCACAGTCAAAACAGCCTGTAAATCCAGTCCTTGCAGCGTCGAAATGCCTCTTTCATTCACTTTCTGTTGCTGAAGTTCTGATAAGCTGGGGAGAACGATCATACTCCACCAATCGTTTGGTTCAAGGCTCTTTAGACGTGGCTCTAACCATTTGCGACATACATCCGCCGCATTCAGAAGGTAAACGTTCATTTTTGCCACAACTTCAGCAATATTCATTTTTATTCCTCCTTTTTGGCCCCAGCAATATCAATTTTTACAGATCTTTTTTCCACAACAGCACCTGTATCCTTGTCCGTCAGCAGGAAATAGTAGTCATTTTCACGAGAATACGGGAGCTTCTTCAAAGTCAGCGTGACCTCTGTGCGGCGTTCTTCATCTGCGCAGCCCACAGTCTTGTCTGCTCGGATCGTCCGCTTGGTGGACACCTGATTGTCCATTGCGTTGACGACAAAGACCTCATACACCGCCGGGAGAACAGTATCCGTCACAAGTTCTGTCTGTAGGAACTTCAACGTGATTTTTCCATCCATCAGCGTTTCAGGGGTTGGCAGAAGCGAAACGGTGGCTTTCTGGGTCTCAACATGCCCGGCCTGCGTGCGGACGTCCAGCACCGGCACCAGCATCTCCTGCACAGAGGCACCGCCATGCACATAGTTCTGCCCGCCGCCAGCACACTTGAAAATAGAACTGCCCAGCGGGGTGTATACCGCGCGGTTATCCGCTGTATCCAGCACATCCCCCAAGCGGTAGCCCACGGCTCCGGCCACCGGCTGCGTATCATCAGAAATCATAAAACGCTTGTTTTTGATTTCTGCCTGTGGCAGATTGATGACTTTATCGCTCTCCATAATTGGGTCGTGCTTATACAGGAACCCATGGTCTGCCGTTACGATAAAGTGCCGGATGTTCGCATTGTCGGTCAGGCGGCGGATTTCCTTGTACAGTTCTTCCACAGCCTCCTCGCAGGCAGAAAAGACCTCGTTTTCCGTGCGGGCCTCATCGCCGCGGGCATCGATCTGGTTGTGGTAAACATACACCAGCGTCTTGCCAGAGAAGTAGCTGCGCAGTTCGTCGCGGCGCATATTCTGCATCTGGTCGAACTGGATGCAGCTGCTGTTTTTCTCTGCCGCTTGCAGGATGCTTTCCCGTGCAGCAGTGCCCACCGTTTTCTTTCCAAGGATGGTTACGGTGCTGTCAGGCTGAAGCTCCAGACTGACATGAGGCAGCAGTGCTGCCATGCCGAGCTGTGTATAGGAGGGCACTGTGCTGACAGCCGGGGTCAGCTTTGCCGTGCATTTTGCATCCATCGCCAGCGTTTCAAAAAGCTGCTGTGCCACTTCGTACCGCATGGCATCCGAGATAAACACCACCACGCGCTCCCGTGTCCCACTGACATTCTTGCTGTAAAAATGGGTCTGACGCTCCGTCTGGAAGGTGGTCAGATCGTGGGACAGGCTCTGGCACCAACGCACCGCCAGTGGATCGAGGAAGCAGCTGGTATACACTTTTTCCACAAGTGCTTGCAGCTTTTCAATCTCCTGTGTACGGATGACTTTTCCATAGCTCAGGTAGAACTTCCGATAAGCCGTATCCACCTGCCATGCGCTGCCACTATACTGCGCCGCCAGTGCATCAACGCCATCTGCCGGGACGAAATGCACTGCCTCCAGAACGGTGCAGGCATTGGCCAGCAGGCAATACAGCTCTTTCTGGGCATCCTTTGCGCCAAAGTAGGTCTTGCTGCGCTCCTCGCAGATCTGCCGGATGCTGTACCCCTTCAGGGTTGCCGATGTGTTTTCTTCCATCAGGCGGTTCATGATCCAGCTGCTGATCTGTGTCTCTGCCGCAGCGAACACCGTACAGTCCAGCAATAAGTCGGGATTCGTGTGCTGCAACTGCCCCAGAACCTGCATGACGTTCAGCTCCTGCGCAGCCGTTGCTGAGAACCGCTCAAAATACGGCTGATCTGGCAGATAGTTCATCATGCTGTCAAGGAAATTCAGAACCTCGCCCTCCTGCGGCAGGCTGCGATCCAGCCATTCATCCGGGGCATCAATGTCCATTGCGTGGGCAGCATAGGTGGCAAATAGGCAGGTGACCAGATCTTTCAGGTTCTTCCCGGCCGGATTGTAGCCAAACAGCCGTTTGCAGACCAACCAGAAATCCGTTGCTAGCCCGAATTTCTCAAAAAGCTGCAAGGATTCGTTCCCGGCATCCAGCGCACCGCGCAGAACATGGCGTACCAGTTCCTCCGGCTTGGGCGGGCACTTGCACAGCACCGCCATCATGGCCAGCGCAAAGGTTTCTTCCGTATAGGCAGG
>ULQR01026295.1_pt1 | contig 12904 bp, 11 predicted proteins | sample 1954711 | NCBI WGS metagenome assembly ULQR01 (sample SAMEA4835661, study PRJEB28245) | human gut metagenome | biome: gut microbiome; material: fecal sample | place: Denmark | collected 2008
CATTTTTTTTATCTTGTCAAGAAAGTTTATGAAATATAAAAAAGAAAAGAAATTTATTTATTTTAAAGTAAAGTAATCCATAAGGAGGGCTTATGGAAGAAAAATTAACTATTAAACAATTATTCGCTATTTTAGCCGCAGGTTTGTTTTCTTTTTGTGGTGTTTTGATTGAAACAGCGACAAATATTACTTTTCCTACATTGATGAATGAGTTTCATATTTCAACATCACTTGTTCAATGGATGACAACAGGAAATTTATTGATGATGGGTATTATGATTCCTATTTCATCTTATTTAAAAAGAAGATTTCAGACAAAAAAATTATTTTTGATAGCAGGGTTCTTATTTTCAATAGGATTGATTGTTGATGTCTTTGCACAACAGTTTACTTTATTGCTTATAGGAAGATTTATACAAGGAGCGGGGGTAGGAATTGCACTTCCTATGATGTATAACATCATTTTAGAAGAATCACCGGAAAGACTTCTTGGTTTAATGATGGGATGTGGTTCTTTTGTGACGGCTGCAGCACCCGCTATTGGACCAACTTTTGGGGGAATTATGACACAATACTTTACTTGGCGCTATATTTTTATTTGCGTTTTACCAGTTATTGTTCTGGCAAGTTTTATAGGTTATTTTTGTATGAGTGAACAAATAATTAATAAACATGAAAAATTTGATCTTTTAAGTTTTATAGCGGTAGCGTTAGCTTTTGTTTCTTTAATTATGGGGTTTTCTAATTTAAATCAGATAGTTGATGATTTAGTATTTGTTTTGGGTTGCTTTATTATTGGAATAATCAGTTTATATTATTTTACTAAAAGGCAACTGCATATTAAAAATTCCTTAATTCGTATAGAAATATTTAATCATAAAGGTTTTACGTTTCATACTTTAGCTATTATGTTTCTACAAATGACAACACTTGGATATGGTTTATTGTTACCGATATTTGTTCAAATTGTTTTAAAACAACCAGCAACAGATGCAGGGGTCGTTTTACTTCCAGGAGCCATTGTTGGTGCTGTGTTTGCGCCAATAGGTGGATTGATACTTGATCGACTTGGTGCTAAAAAGCCAATTGTTCTAGGGTTATGCTGTAGCTTTATTGCCACATTTTGTTTCTTATTCTTTTTTAAAAATCTTACATACCAATCATGTATCTTATTCTATTTTATTTATAGTTTAGGCATTGGTTTAATTGTTGGTAATACCATGACATCTGCGATGTCTCATTTACCAAAAAAATCTACAGGCAGATGGGAATGCTACGTTACAAACATTGATGCAACTTTCAGGGGAAATAGGAACATCCATTACAGCAACTATTTTAGCGTTTGTACAACAAGGAACAAACTTATATGATGCGACAAATAGAGGTGCATTGTTTGTTTTGATTTTTTTTATGTTTAATATTAATATTGTTATTTTAAGTCAATATTTTGCTTTTAAAGGAGGAAAGAAAAATGAATTTTAAAGATAAAGTGGTTGTAATTACCGGAGGAACAAGTGGTATTGGAAAGCAAGCAGCTATTGAGTTTTCAAGAAAAGGAGCCCATGTTGTTGCTTTTACTGTAGATAAAGAAGAAGTATGTAATGAAGCTATTAAAGAAATAGGAAATGATGCATCTTATATTCATTGTGATGTTTCTAAAGAAGAAGATGTAAAAAAAGCTATTGAAGAAGTTGTTTTAAAATATGGACGTCTTGATTGTGCATTTAATAATGCGGGTATTGGACCAGATGGTGTACGTATGCCTTATGAATCATTAACAGAAATTTCTGAAAAAACATGGGATTTAGTAGTTGATGTGGATATGAAAGGTGTTTTTCTTTGTTTAAAATACGAATTATTACAAATGCAAAAACAAGGATTTGGTACAATTGTTAATACGGCTTCTATTGGTGGATATAAAATGGCTCCAGGATTTGCTGTTTATGGTCCAGCTAAAGCAGCAGTTATTGCTTTAACAGAAATGGCGGCTTTAGAAAATGCGGCATTTGGTATTCGTGTCAATGCCATTTGTCCAGGTCCAACCATGGGAACAGAACTTACCAAAAATTCACTTTCAACTAATCCTCATGAAGAAGCAATGTTGAAAGAACATGTGATTCCTATGAAAAAACTAGCGACGACTCAAGAAGTCGTGAACGCTGTCTTATGGTTAAGTAGTGAAGAAGCAAGTCATACAACAGGACAAAAACTATTTATTGATGGTGGAATGCATATTGCATAGGAGGAAAAAAGATGATTAAACATGTGTCAGTATTTACTTTAAAAGATAAAATGGAAATAGATCATTTTATTACTTTATTAGAAGAAGTAGGAAATGATTGTTCACTTATTGTAAACAGTGAAGTTGGGTGCAATATCAGTAAACAACCAGCGATAGGCCCTCATTTTGGGGATATTATTCAAATTATTGAATTTAAAGATGAAGCTGATTTGAAAGCTTATCCAACTTCTAAAGAACATCAAAGATTATTAAAAGAAGGTCCAGAGATGAAAACTGTTACTGCTATCGATTGTTACATTTAAAAGCCTCGTTTAAGAGGCTTTTAAATGTTTATGATAAAGTAAACTACAAAGAAGTGCACCAATCGGAACGGTTAAAATAATACCTAATGTTCCTGTAATTCCTTGAGCTATTTCAATTGCAATAAAATCAGAATTCATTAATTGAGGATATTGAATTTGATAAGCAAAAAATGCAAGTAAAATTGTCATTGAACTTCCAGTAAAAGCTAGAATCAATGTATTACACATCGTTCCAATCATATCTTTTCCAATATTAATACCAGATTTAAATAATTGTGATTTAGTAATTTGTGGATTAAGTGCCTTAACTTCATATAAAGAAGAAGCGATTGACATACCTACATCCATGACTGCTCCTAATCCAGAAATTAAGATTCCAGAAAATAAAACTTCATTAATTTTTAGTCCTGTTTGTTGAGAAATAATAATCAAGGCTTCAGCTTGATCAGTATTAAATCCTGAAATATGAATAAGCTGACTTAATACTAAAAAAGAAAGTCCACTAATAATAACACCTAGCGATGTGGCGATTACAGCTACCCAAGTTTTTATAGAAGCTCCATTAAGCATGAATAATGAATATCCGGTTGTTAAAATAACAATAAAGATAGTTGAAATAATTGGTGAAAAGCCACCAAAAATCATTGGCAGCAATAAACCTGCAATGGCATAGAGAGTAAAGGCTAAACTGATAATCGTTCGCATTCCTTTTGATTTGCCAATCATTAAAATAATGATTAAAAGTAAACCTACAAAACCATAAATATATGGAGTACGATAATAATTATAAGCTGTAATTAAAGTATTATCAGATTCGGGATTATCAATACAAGCAATAAATGTTTCTCCATTTTTAAGACGTACATTATGTGTTGTTGAAAGATAATTATCGATATAAACTTTTTTATTTTTATAAGATCCATCCAGTATCTCAACATATAAACTTTGTACACCATAATATCTATTTGTTGTTTCATCTTTTTTTGATTGATCATCAATTACACGCAGTACTTTAGCTTTACTATAACTTAAAGATGACGAATTTTGAATTGCAACAGGACTATAAACCTGACTATGAAAAAAATAGACACCAAGTGTAAAAATAAAAGTAATGATGAGAAGGATAAGATCACATTTATGAATTTTTTTTAACATGATATCTCCTTATGAAAGAACCTGTTTATGATAAACAGGTCCTGTTTTAATATATATTATTTTAAATAATTAGTTTTCTTTTTTCTTTGTTTTAATAACAATGATAGCTCCAGCAATAATGGACATTGTTGAGGCGATTTCTAAAGCAAGAAGTGGGGTATCATCACCAGTTTTTACTTTAGAAGATGTTGAGTTATCTTTTTTATTTGTAGATGAAGTATTATCTTTTTTATCAGTTGTCGAAGAAACAGATTGATTTGTTTCTTTTTTAACTAATTGATCTTTAGCTTCTTTTAAAGTGTTATAAGCTGTTTCAACATCTTGATTTGTAGCATCATTCTTATTAAGAACTGTTTTAGCAGCTACTAAAGCATCTTGTAATTTAGTAAATGATTCTTTTGTATAAGTTGAATCATCGATTTGACTACATTCATTAATTAATTTTCCTAATTCTGTTTTATCAACAGTTTCAGTTGATGTTTTATTGATTGTAAAATCATCAACAACAGATAAATCAGAAGTACGATAAGTTACAATCTTTAATTGATTATCTTTAACATCTAATTTTGTAATATTTGGTGTATGTTCTTGATTTTTAACAGCAATATAATCACCACTTAAATTAGAAGTAAATTCATAATACTTACTACCACTTGCTGAGTTAGCAGTAATATAAGTAAGACCTTTAGGATCAGTGACTTCATGAATTGGATTACCATTTTGATCAAATGATTCATCTTTTAAAGCAGTTGTACCATCCATTAACATACTACGTGTATAAACGTGGTCGTGTCCCATTAAAACTAAGTCAATACCATTTTGACTAAACATAGGAGCAAGAGTATCTCTTCTTGCTAAAATATCATTATCACTTGCATGAGATGCTGATGAATAAATTGAGTGATGGAAGACAACGATTTTCCATTTGATATCTTGATTATCTTTTGTTTTAGCAAGAGTATTTTTAATGAATTCTTCATGTTCAGCAGTACTTCTGTTATTTGAGTTTAAAACAAGCATTAATGCATTGTTATAAATATAATAGTAATCCCCTTGGGCATTTCCTTGACCACTGCTTCCTAAGTTGCTGACATTTGGTAAGTTAAAGTGATCATTATAAGCAGTACCTGCATAATCATGGTTTCCTACAGCATTTGCAAATGGTGTAGAGTAAACCACACTTCCTTGATAGTTAGATAGATAAGCATCGTATTGAGATTCATTTTTACCAGCTTCTACGTGGTCACCAGCATTTTGAATAAAGTGTACATCTTTAAATAATGGATTTGTATTGACTAAATCTAAAGTGTTTTTCCATCCATCTTTATCAGAGGCTAAATCACCAGAAGAACCTAATTGTGGATCTCCCGCAAATAAGAAACTAAAATCACCTTTAGATTTCGTTGTTGTTGTATAAGTATCTGACCAATGACCATTATTTCCAACACGATAAACATAAGCAGTATTTTCTTCTAAATCACTCATTGTTGCTTTATTAGCGTAATATCCATCAGCTTGTGCTTTTTCAATTTTAGAGTTTACTGTTTTCGCTTTAGCTTTAGGAAATTCATTTCCAGTCATATCTGCTTTTTTAGCAAATTGAATTTGTCCATTTGTACTATCTGTTGAAAACCAGTTTAAATTAAGTTCAGTTGGTGTACTTCCTACAGATAAAGAAATAGCTTTTAGACTTTCTCTTTCAGGTAATAAGCTTTCATCAGGATTGATTCCTAATTCATTAAGTTTAAAATATCCTTCACTGGTTTCATTACTTTTATGAATTTCAAAGGCAATAACATTTTTACCATTTGTAAGCATATCTTTAATATCTCTAAAATAGAGATCTGCAGTTTTTACACTTGAAGAAGTTTCTTTACTTCCATATCCCATGTTATCTTTATGATTACCATTTCCACCATCTTGGCTGCGGTAACCTTCATCAGGTACATTTAAGGCAGTTAATTGTTGACCGTTGATATAAACAATCACAGCATCTTTATAATTAAAACTTAAATGAATACCATTGACAGCACTTGCTTGATCAACATTAAAATAACCTCTAAAGAAATAAGCACGAGATGTCTTATTTAATGTTCCTTTTTCTGTAGAAAATTCTCCTGTTTGTTCTTTCCATTCATTGTCATTGTATTGACCATTTAAAGAAGCGTTATCGCCATCTTTATAAGTACGTGTCCATCCTGTATATTGTCCCCATTTATCTTTGGCTTGTGTACCATCGGCTGGATCAGTGTTTGTATCTAAATATTTAATTGTTGTGTCTTGATTCATGACAACAGTTCCTTTGTTGACTGTTTGATCACCTTGAAGTGCTATAACATTTGAAAAACTGTTAATAGCTAATGGTGAAACGGATGTCAATGACATCGCTGATAATACAGATAATGCAATTAATTTGTTTTTTTTGTTCATAAATTTTCTCCTTTTTCTATCGAAATTATAGAGGAGATCAGAATAATCAAAAATCAAAATAGAGTAAAAGATTGTTTAAGAAAATGTAAATTAAATTATCATTCAGTCAAAATATATGACCAAACATTCAAAACATGATTGACATAATGAATGAACGGCCATATTATGAACTCATAAGAGGTGATCAGTATGGATAATCAGCGCCATCAAATTATTTTAAATGAATTAGATAAAAAAGGAAATGTGACTGTAGCTTCCCTTGTTGAACTTACAGGAGCGAGTGAATCAAGTATTCGACGAGATTTAGTAGAACTTGATCATCAAGGATTCTTAAAAAGAGTTCATGGGGGTGCAACCCTTATTCCTAAGGTGACACAAACGATTGAAGATCCATTAGGGAAAAGACAATTATTAAATGCTGATGAAAAGAAAAAAATTGCAAAGTATGCAGCAGGAATGATTGAAGCCAATGATGTGGTTTATTTAGATGCAGGTTCATCAACTTTAGAGTTGATTGAATATTTAGATCAAAAAGAAGCACACTATATTACTAATGGTTTAATGCAAGCTCAACAATTGACCCTTAAAGGATTTCATGTAGTATGTCTTGGTGGAGAAGTGAGAAATATTACAGGGGCATGTGTGGGTGCTAATACGATGAAGTCATTAAGTCGTTATCATTTTTCTAAAGGTTTCTTTGGAACAAATGGCATTGATTTAATGAATGGTTTTACGACACCAGATAGTGAAGAAGCTGCTATTAAGGAATTGGCTATGGAACGTTGTCAAATGAGTTATGTTTTATCGGATCATAGTAAATTTAATAAGGTATATCATGTGACCTTTGGTCAAATAAATGATGCGGTGATTATTACAGATCATTGTGAAAAAGAAATTAAAGAACAAGCGACAATTGTGGAGGTTAGAGATTAATGATTTATACAATTACTTTTAATCCATCTTTGGATTATATTATGCATGTTGATTGTTTTGAAGAAGGGGAAACAAACCGTTCAAAGCAAGAAGAAATTTATCCTGGAGGAAAAGGATTCAATGTTTCAACAATTTTAAGTCGTTTGAATCTTGAAACAACAGCTTTAGGGTTTGTTGCAGGATTTACAGGTGAAGAAATTGTTAAAGAATTAAAAGAAAGAGGATTTAAATGTGATTTATGTCAGTTAGAAAATGGTCTTTCAAGAATTAATGTGAAGATGAAAGGTGCTAAAGAAACTGAAATCAACGGAAGCGGTCCAGATATTCCTCAAGAAAAACTAGATGAATTATTTGATAAATTAAATCAATTACAAGAAAATGATATTTTAGTTCTTGCTGGAAGTATTCCATCATCATTACCTAATGATATTTATGAACAAATTATGAAAAAACTCGATCAGCAAGGAATTAAAATCATTGTTGATGCAACGAATGATTTATTAAAGAAAGTATTACCATACCATCCTTTCTTAATTAAACCAAATCATCGTGAACTAGAAGAATTATTCAATGTTAAAATTGAAAATAAAGAAGATCTAATTCACTATGCTCGAAAACTTCAAGAACAAGGAGCTATTAATGTGCTTGTTTCCCTTGGAAAAGATGGTGCTATTTTAGTCAGTGAAGATGGTCATGTTTATTATTGTGCTGGTGCTAAAGGAAAACTTTTAAATAGTGTTGGTAGTGGAGATAGTATGGTTGCTGGATTCATTGCTGGATATTTAAAGGATAAAAAATATGATGAAGCTTTAAAATTAGGAAGTGCTTGTGGTGGCGCTACTGCTTTTAGCGAAGATCTTGCTGAAGCTTCCATGATTCAAGAAGTCTATAAACAATTACAAGTAGAGGAACTATAAATGAAAATCTTAGATTTATTAAAAGATGTTTCAATTGATGTAAATGCTACATGTTCAAATAAAGATGAAGCTATTGATACTTTAGTTTCATTAATGGCAAAACAAGGAAACTTAAATAATCAAGATGTTTATAAACAAGGAATTTATGCCCGTGAAGAATTAAGTACAACAGGAATTGGGGAAGAAATTGCGATTCCTCATGCTCAAAGTGAAGCTGTAAATGCCCCAGGACTTGCAGCCATGGTTGTTAAAGACGGTGTCGATTATCAATCTTTAGATAATCAACCAGCAAAACTGTTCTTTATGATTGCGGTCCCTAAAACAGGTGGAAACGAACACTTACAAATTATTGCGATGTTGTCACAAATGTTAATGGATACAGACTTTAAAGATTCTTTAATTAATGCACAAAGTGTAGAAGAATTTATGGATTTGATCAATCAAAAAGAAGCTGCACAAAAAGCTAAAGAAGAAGAAAAAGAAGAAGCGCAAAAAGAATTTACAGGAACTTATCGTTTGCTTGCAGTAACTGCTTGTCCAACAGGTATTGCGCATACTTATATGGCGGCTGAAGCTTTAGAAGAAAAAGCAAACAAATGGGAATTACAATCAAAGTCGAAACTGATGGTAGTGGTGGAACTAAAAATGCTCCAACTGCTAAAGAAATTGAAGAATGTGAAGCTATTATTGTAGCTGCTGATAAAAATGTTGAAATGGCTCGTTTTGATGGAAAACCTGTCATTCAAGTCAAAGTGGCAGATGGTATCAATAAAGCAGAAGAGTTAATTAATGAAGCTTTAAGTGGAAACGCTCCAATCTATCATACAGATCATGCATCAACAACAGTTGAAAGTGAAAGTGATGAAAGTGCTGGTCGTCAAATCTATAAACATTTAATGAATGGTGTCAGTCATATGTTACCATTTGTTATTGGTGGAGGTATTTTAATTGCCTTAGCTTTCTTATTTGATGATTATACAATTGATCCAAGTAACTTTGGTAAAAATACACCATTAGCTGCTTTCTTTAAAACAACAGGAGATACAGCCTTTGGATTTATGTTACCAATCCTTGCAGGATATATTTCAATGTCAATTTCAGATCGTCCAGGTCTAGCTGTTGGATTTGTTGGTGGAGCCTTAGCAAGCCAAGGCGATTCAGGATTTTTAGGAGCTTTAGTAGCTGGTTTTGCAGCTGGGTATTTAATGAAGGGGTTGCGTAAATTATTTGATTATTTACCAGATGCTTTTGAAGGATTAAAACCAGTTCTTTTATATCCATTCTTTGGATTATTATTAATGGCATTACTTATGACATTTATTATCAATCCACCAGTTGCTGCTATCAATACAGCTCTTACAAATGCTTTAAATTCAATGGGTGGTTCAAGTAAAGTTATTTTAGGAATGTTACTTGGTGGTATGATGGCTATTGATATGGGTGGTCCAATCAATAAAGCAGCTTATGTTTTCGGAACTGCATCGATTGCTTCAGGAAGCTATGATATCATGGCAGCTGTTATGATTGGTGGGATGGTTCCACCTCTAGCTATTGCGCTTGCAACATTCTTCTTTAAAAATCGTTTTACTAAAAAAGAACAACAAACAACACTTACAAATGTTATTATGGGATTATCATTTATTACTGAAGGAGCAATTCCATTTGCAGCCTCTGATTCATTACATATCTTACCTGCATGTGTCGCTGGTTCAGCAGTTGCTGGTGCTTTATCAATGTTCTTTAACTGTACATTAATGGCTCCTCATGGTGGTATCTTTGTAATCGGTGTTATCTCTAATCCTCTTGGATACTTATTTGCCTTAGCTGTTGGTTCAGTTGTTGGAATGTTTGGTTTAGCTTTATTGAAGAAACCTTTAAAATAATAATGAATTCTAGGTGAAAACCTAGAATTTTTTTTGTTAAAAGGGGAATCCTATTTTTGAAAGGAACATATATAATGAATAATGATACAATTTTATTACTTAAAGAATGTGATTCAGGATTAAAAATGGCAATTTCTTCTTTAGATGAGGTACTCGATGTGATAAAAAATCAAAAATTCAAAGAAATCTGTATTACTTCAAAAAATAAACATCAAATTTTAAAAAATGAAGTAGATCATTTATTAAAAGAACATCATCTTCAAGAAAAAGAACCTTCATTACTCGCAAAAAGCATGTCATGGTTAAAAATGAATTTTAAAATACAAATGAATGAAGATGATCAAACAATTGCTTCACTTCTTTTTGAAGGATGTTCTATGGGAATAGAAACACTTTATAAATACTTGCATCAATATGAAAATGCTTCATCAAAAATAAAAGAAGTGACAGAAAAACTTATTGAAATTGAAAAAGAACTATCGCAAAATATACAAAATTATTTATAAATAACTACGAAACAAACTCGTTTCGTAATTTTTTTCTTAATAAACCATATGACACATCTTTTTAAATAAGATTTGAATTCATAAAATTTAAACCATAATTTTATAAGTAAAATTATGGCTTTTACATGTACAAAACTTGACACCTAATCACCAACTGTTTCAGATGGTCAATTAAGAATGTTAATAAAATGTAAGAAAAAAGTCGAAAAGTGTTGAAATCATCGGGGGGGGGTACTAAAATTAGAATGATGGATAATATATAAGGTGGGATAATTATGAATTTTCAGGAAAAAATAGAAATATATAAAGATATTATTGTTTCTTTAGATTATTGTGTAAATGATTATTTATATATTTTAGATGTTGAAAATGATGAATATTTTATTTCACCTCATGCTGCAGTAAGATTTAAAATGGATAATGCTTATTTTAAAAATCCTGTTAAAGAATTTAAAAAATTTGTTTATTATAAAGATTATGATTTAGTTGTAGAGGATCTAAATAAGATTTTATCTGGAGAAAAGACCTATCACAATATGCAGTATAGATGGCTAAATGATGAAAGTTTACCTGTTTGGATCAATTGTCGAGGACAGGCAATTATTGAAAATCATCAAGTAAAATATTTAATTGGGTGTATTAATGAGATTGGTAAAAAACAGTATGCTGATAATGTAAGTGGATTGTTAGGAGAAGAAAGTTTTAAAAATTTTATTTATCCAATTGATGATGATTTTGAAAAGGGTTTTGTTTTAAGACTAGGAATTGATAATTTTAAGAATATTAATGAAAATTATGGATTAAAGTTTGGAGATGAGATTCTTAAACGAGCAGGAAAGTATATCAAAGATCTTTTAAATGAGTATCAAAAACTTTATCATATTGTTTCTGATGAATTTATTATATTTGATTCAAATGGGACAGTTGATGATGCAATATATCTTTATAAAAAGATTCAAGAAAGAACACTTGATTTTATTGAGTCTACAAACTATGAAATTTATTATACTTTTTCAGCAGGAATCCTAGATTTTTATAGTCATCCAACAGCTAGTTATATTGAAATTATGAAATGGACAGAATTCTCTTTAAATAATGCAAAAGAAAGTGGCAAAAATACATATGATATTTTTGATAACTGTGATTATCAAAAATTTCAAAGAGAATCAGCGATTATTAGATATTTACACCAATCTATTGATCATGATTACGAAGGATTTGATGTGTATTTTCAACCTATAGTCGATGTAAATAAAAAAGAAGTAACACATTTAGAAACATTACTACGTTTTAAATGCGATGAATTTGGAAGAATATCACCAATGGAGTTTATCCCATTACTTGAAAAAAGTGGTCTTATTATTCCTGTAGGTAAATGGGTTTTAGAAAAAGCAATTCAAGCATGTTTATCATTAAAAAAATATCAATCTCAATTAAAAGTAAATGTTAATATTTCATATGTGCAAGTTTTAAAATCAGCTATTTTAAATGATATTTTAAGTATAATGAAAAAATATAATGTTGATCGAAATAGATTAGTTATTGAACTTACAGAAAGTGGCTTTGTAGAATCAGATCGCTCTTTTGTTAATTTTTGTAATCAATTAAAAGAAAATAGTATTCTTTTAGCTTTAGATGACTTTGGTACAGGGTATTCTAACTTTCATTATTTATATAATTTAAAACCAGATTGTATTAAAGTAGATCGTGGACTTATGAAGAATGCTTTAAGTAATGATTATGAAAATTTATTATTAAAGCATATGATCGACATGGCTCATAGTGTTGGGGTCAATATGTGTATTGAAGGAATTGAAACGGAAGAAGAACTTCATAAAGTATTAGAAATGGGAAGTGACTTTATTCAAGGTTTTTATTATAGTAAGCCACTGCCTTTTAATGAGATAACAGACTATTTGAAAAATTTTAAGAAGATCATCTAGGATGGTCTTTTTTTATGGGCTATAATAAAAGAAGAAAAATTAAAGGAGAAGTTTATGGAACGATTAGTTGAAATATGTTGTGGAAGTTATGAAGATGCTTTAAATGCTTATTATGGAAGGGCAAAGCGTATTGAGTTAAATAGTGCTCTTCATTTAGGTGGTTTAACGCCTTCAATAGCTTCTTTGAAATTAACAAAAAAGAATACAAATTTAAAAATTATTACAATGATAAGACCAAGAGGTGCAGGATTTTGTTATAACGATATTGAATTTGAAGTTATGAAAGAAGATGCACGTTGTATGCTTGAAAATAAGGCAGATGGGATTGCTTTTGGATGTTTAAATCAAGATGGTTCAATTAATGAAAAACAAACAAAAGAAATGATCGATATTATTAAAGAGTATCAAGGAGAGGTTGTTTTTCATCGAGCATTTGATTGTGTAGCTGATCCCTATGCTTCAATTGAATTATTGATTCATTTAGGTGTGGATCGTATTCTTACTAGTGGTTTAAAACCAAAGGCAATGGATGGAAAAGAATTAATTAAAGATTTACAAAATAAATATGGTAATCAAATTGAACTATTGGCTGG
>ULQR01011735.1_pt1 | contig 12776 bp, 10 predicted proteins | sample 1954711 | NCBI WGS metagenome assembly ULQR01 (sample SAMEA4835661, study PRJEB28245) | human gut metagenome | biome: gut microbiome; material: fecal sample | place: Denmark | collected 2008
TATTGTTCAATATCGGTAAACTTTTTTCAGGACTAGACAATGTGTATCCAACATTGGTAACCTTTTTTCGGGGCTGGACTGCTCGGCTCTGCTCTGTTTATCTTTGTGCACCAGCGTGGGCGGGAAACCTCAACCTAAAGGTACCAGAGGCTACGACGTTGTGAAGTAAGATCCTCATAATAATAAATAGTCCCTTTAAATTTGAAATAAAGATAGAAAGGATTTTTTGTGTCTTTATACGAAAAACATTTATACGCAATTTTATTCGCGACCTCTTTACCAGTTATTTCCTCAAAAAACAAACGCTCATATGAGGAATTTGACTTCGGCCGGTCACATCTGGATTCGATAGCCACAACATCGCCCATTGTCTCTGTCGAGTAGGCTAGATCACGCAGACCAGCATTGAAAACCCAATCTCCGTCAGCATCCTTCGTCAGATTAGATGTGTGAGCGAACATAATATTGTAGTTAGCTTTATTTGTGTACGCACAAAGAATCGACGGTCCTCCATTTTTCATAAGACTGCCGGCACCACTATTGCTGAAGTATTCGAAAAAGGCATAATTCTCTAGATTTTTCACATCAATCGTACTGTAGAACGGAACTTTTCTGACGATATTGCCATCAGTGAATCTGATATTGAATGCCCCGGCAGCTGTTTTCCAAGTCAATTTGTAGTGATAATAATACTGCTGAAACACCACCCTATTATTCTGTCTGAGGGCTGAACCATTGCTCAGATACTCAATATCTATTTTCAGCCGACCGGAATTCATGTTCTGGTCTGCACCGGAAAGCTGCCAAGGATTAATCTGTTTATTACTATTACCATAATACAGATAGAGTTTTATCTCATTATTGGTGGATGTTCCTGTCCACGGAATATAATTTGTCGCAGATACGCCATCCGTCATACTATTAGGCCCCTTATCAGATATTGAGAACATACAGTCTTCCAAAGAATACTTGTGCTTCAAGTTATATTCTAATTTCTTCAAGCCGGATTTGTCTGTAACTGTAAGTTTGGATGAACCAGAATAGCTGTACTCTGTAGGGCGATAAGTAATAGAATTATAGTATTCCGGGTTGTTCTGATCCCATACACCAGAGTACTTTGCGTCTTCAACTGTCCATTTGCCTCTATAATCGGAATTCGAGAGCTTTAAATTATAGTCATGGCCGATAAGAAGTTCATCACCATCTTTGAGCCGCGTGCCGTCTTCATACATCACATAGATGTCGTCAGGGAAGACCTGCTCCGTCACATTGATCGTAAATGACATTGTTTTGCCTGTCTGGTCCGTCACTTTTATTGTAACCGGGCCGGTCTTGTCCGAGGTCGTCGCTTTTGCATATTGTGACCAATACACATCTCCAGAATGCTTCAACGTGAGGGCATTTCCACTCTCGACACTCCACTTGACCTGATATCCGTCATCCACGTAGAAATACGCGCTGGTGTTCATATCCATTCTGTAGGTGTCGCCGTTTCTTATAGTAGTAGATTTCGGTCCGCGCACAATCAGTTCTCCAGGGAAGCCTTTGGCCTCTCTTGTCAATTTGAACTGTAATTTCCTCTCCGTATCGAACTTTTGGTCGTATGCAGTGACAGTTACGTCCGCAGTGCCGAATCCGTCTCCGTTGTACAATGTATAAGCCGCACGCTTGTCTGTGGTCCCTATAGCCAGAGGCCGGAACTCCTTGCAGATGGACTCATTTGAGCAGGAAATGGAAACATTATTGGATATGCTGATGTCCGGTCCTACGACGACAGTAATATCCGGATAGTAAGTAGGATCGTAAGAATCTGAGGAAGGGTAGATCTGGTCCCAGATGACTTCATCTCCATCCTTCAGCATGATGGTCTTATAATTTCCGGTGCTTCCGATGCGCTTATTATAACCGACAACCAGGCGGGACTCTATATCCCTGATGGCAACCTGGACAGTTTTGGCGCCGGCTTTCTCAGATTTGACGGTTATGGCCGTATTGCCTTTTTTCAGACCGGTAAATACTGCCTTCCCTTCATCGAAAGACATTGACAGATATTCCGAATCGTATTTCCAGTCAAGAGATGATGCATTGGCCTTTTCCGGCTCAATGGTCATTTCCAATACGGTTTCATATCCTGTGTACAGGAACAATGTTTCCGGCACGGTAAAAGATGTTACCGGAACAGGCTTCACCGAGACAGTGACTGTCGTTTCAGCGTTTCCGCATTTGGCGGTGATGGTGGCATCGCCCGGCGCATAGGCCGAGACATATCCGTTCATCACGGTCGCCACGCTCTCATTGTCACTGCTCCATTCGAGTACAGCCGTGGTGAGTGCTTCTGAAGGTACTACATCATACTGGATCAAGGCGCCGTCACCCTGCGTCATGTCCAGATATCTGCTGTTCGGGTCAACGATTATGATCTCGGTTACCGTGAGGTCATTCTTTTCGTTTTTGCGGCATCCCGGTATCAGTAATGCTGCAGCGGTGATGGCTGCGCCCAAGCGTATGAGTGTTCTGCTGATTCTGTGGACGTTCATAGTATAAGTACGTATTAGAGTTCTACTTCAAATGAAATTTTAGTGTTGTTGCGCGATGGCATCGCTGCAAATATAGCCGAACAACGCAGAAAAACATATACGTAATTTTACGTATATTTTGCGTTTACAGGGCGAAAATCGCCAATATTTGCCGTGATTTGCTGCTCCGTTTACTTGAACGGGATGATTTTTACTGTGCCGGGAATCTCATCGTCTTCTTCAGGCGTGAGATGGATGATCCGCTGGTTCGAGCTGCCGCGGAAATGGAGTTGCGGGTCTTTCAATGCCTCGATGAACGGACCGTCCACGAGAACGTCAATGTATGGAAGGAGCATGGAAAGCCGCTCGTCCGCACGGATTTCTTCTATGGTGAATCCGGTCCAGCACCAGATGGTCTTATTGGTTTCGGCCTTGATTCTCCTGGCCAATGCCGTGAATCCCTCCACCTGATAGAACGGGTCGCCTCCGCTGAACGAAACATTGCTGAATTCGTCGTCGGTTATCACCTTCATCAGGTCATCGACGCTCATCTTGTGGCCGTTCTCGAATTTCCATGACTGCGGGTTATGGCAGCCGGGACAATGATGTCCGCATCCGGCGCAATAAATGGAGGTGCGCAGGCCCGGGCCGTCAGCCATGGTCTGCTCCATCACCTCCATTATATACAGTTCCTCCATAATATTGTCTGGCGTACTGGTACGTAAATAACGCGTTCAGCGAGCCCCGGCTCCAGCCCGCTCCGGAGGAGCGAAATCGCCCCCGGGGGCAGTCAAGCGGTTGCTTGACGGGGGACCATCGAACGTACTGGTACGTAAATAACGCGTTCAGCGTTATTTATGTACCACGCGGTCTTTAAGCTCCGCGAGCTTCGCACTGTTCCAGCGGTTCGTCGTACCTACCAGGTAGCCCGTGATCCTCTGGAGCGTGTCGATGTTATGTCCGTGACAATGAGGACATTCCGTCAAGTTTTCACTCGCATCCTCATATCCGCAGTCAAGACACCTGTTGCGGTTATGGTTTACGCTGCCGTAACCGATATTGTACTTGTCCATAAGGTCCACGATATTCATGATGGCCTCAGGATTGTGCGTCGCATCCCCGTCAATCTCCACATAGAATATATGTCCGCCCCTCTCAAGTTCATGATAAGGCCCTTCAATCTCCGCCTTATGCTTCGGCGTGCAATGGAAATAAACCGGAACGTGACTTGAATTCGTATAATAGTCCTTGTCCGTAACTCCCTTTATGATACCGAACTTCTTCTTGTCCATCTTCGTAAATCTTCCGGACAGACCTTCAGCAGGCGTTCCGAGCACACTGAAATTATGCTGGAACTTCTCGGAATAGCTATTGGCCTTGTCCCTGAAATATGTGACAATCCTGAGCCCGAGATTCTGAGCCTCGTCAGACTCTCCGTGGTGCTTGCCGACAAGCGCGATAAGACACTCTGCCAGTCCGATGAAGCCGATGCCGAGAGTTCCCTGGTTTATCACTGATTCCACAGTGTCGTCCGGAGACAGGTTTTCGCTTCCGATCCACAATTTGCCCATCAGCAGCGGGAACTGCTTCTTCAGCGCAGTCTTCTGGAAATCAAATCTCTCGCACAACTGCTGAGCAGTGATATCCAGCACTTTGTCCAGCTTGTTGAAAAACTCCTTGATCCTCTCGTCTTTGTCGCTGATACCCATACACTCGATAGCCAGACGGACAATATTGACAGTCGTGAAACTCAGATTGCCTCGACCGATAGACGTCTTGGGGCCGAACCTGTTTTCGAAGACCCTGGTTCTGCAGCCCATAGTGGCCACCTCATGATGGAACCTGTACGGGTCATCCGCTTTCCAGTCGGGATCCTGATTGAACGTGGCGTCAAGGTTCAGAAAATTAGGGAAGAAACGTCTTGCGGAAACCTTGCAGGCGAACTTGTAGAGGTCATAGTTAGGGTCTTCCGGAAGATAGCTGACGCCCCTTTTCTTTTTCCATATCTGGATAGGGAAGATGGCTGTGCTGCCGTTTCCCACACCCTCGTAAGTGGTGTTCAGAATCTCCCTGATGATGCAACGTCCTTCGGCGGAAACATCGGTTCCATAGTTTATCGAACTGAATACCACCTGGTTGCCTCCACGTGAATGGATGGTGTTCATGTTGTGCACGAATGCCTCCATAGCCTGATGTACGCGGCTGACAGTCATATTGATGGCATGCTGTTTCAGCCTCTCGTCGCCCTTTATTCCTACCAGATCACGCTTGATGTAGTCGTCGATCGGAGCATCCTTCAGATGGTCGAGGTCAATGCCTTCGAACGCGGCGAGCTTGTCGATTTCCTCCTTGTAGGTCTTCCTTACGAAAGGAGCCAGGTAGAAGTCGAATGCCGGAATTGCCTGGCCGCCATGCATTTCATTCTGGACAGTCTCCATTGAAATACATGCAAGCACTGCTGCGGTCTCGATTCTCTTGGCCGGCCGTGACTCGCCGTGACCTGCGTGGAAGCCCTGGTCCAGGACCTTGTCGAGCGGGTGCTGGAGACAGGTCAGACTCTTGGTCGGGTAATAATCCTTGTCGTGAATATGGATATATCCTTTATAGACAGCCTCTTTTACATCCTCAGAAAGCAGACACTCGTCCACATAGGTCTTCGTGGCCTCGGACGCGAACTTCATCATCATTCCCGCAGGCGTGTCAGCATTCATGTTGGCATTCTCACGAGTAATGTCATTGGCCTGAGCGTCAATGATTTCCTTGAAAATCTCGCAGGTCTTGGCCTTGCGCGCGAGATTTCGCTGGTTCCTGTATGCAATGTATTTCTTCGCGACCTCCTTGCGCGGACTTTTCATCAGCTCGAATTCTACGCAGTCCTGAATTTCCTCGACACCCATCTTTTCGGTGTCCTTCTTGGAGATGGCATCAGCAATCTTTGCGGCAAGGACAATGTCTTCGCCGTTTTCGGTCACATTCATGGCCTTGAGAATGGCCGCAACGATTTTCTGGTTGTTGAAGTCAACGAGACGTCCGTCCCGTTTGATTACATACTTGACCATAATATTAGAGGTTTGTGTTATTTGTCGGTTTGCACTGTCTTGCAGACTTCATAGGTCAGAGTGCAAGGCGGTTCTTACAAAGATAGGAGATTTAACAAAGCGATATCCGGTGCTGAAAGGAAAGTTTTCAACACCGGACAGTGAATAAATATCGTTATGGTTTTGGTAATCAGCCTACGACCCATACGAGCACGTGGCGGTCGAATGTGGTGTATTCCAGTTCGAACTCATCCTCGTATCCGTCTTTGTGGATAAATGTGGCCTCGAGTTCGCCTTCGCCCTTCGGACGGAAGCGCTCGATCTCGATCTGCTCCGCGAAATCCACATTGTATATGGACAGTCTCTTGAAAATCGCCTCCTTAGCACACCAGTAGATGGCGAGCTGCTCATTCCTCTTGTCGTCGTCGAGGTCGTCGATTTCGTCTTCGGACAATGCCTTCAGCTCCACTGCGGAGAAGTCGCGGTCCAATGACTCTATGTCAATGCCGACATCCTCGCTTTCGTGCAGGATGACAGCAACATATTTGTCTGTATGTGTGATGCTTATGTTGGTGACTCTGTTCTCGAGGAACGGTTTTCCGTTATCGTGATGGCTCAGATAGACCTTTTCGTCGAACAGTTCGTTCAGGAGAGCTCTTACTGCGAGTCTCTGTTTGCGGAGTGATTCGCTTTTTATCCAGGAAATCTCTTCCATTTCATCGGATGGAGTGGAACTCAATGCCTTGAGTTCTTCTTCACTTTCGGTTATCTGCCATACTGCGATTTCCGCTTTGTTTTCAAGTACTTTTTTAAGATATAGTCCCATAATTTTTTCTGCTTCAGGATTTGATGGATGTTCTTGTAGTTCCGAAATACGAAATGCCCGTGCACGGTGAATAACCGCACACGACGTAATGGTCTCCGTCGTCATCTGCGGACGGGAGACTGTTTACTACAATGTATGATTCTGTCGTAGAGAAGCACGACAGGGGGTCGTCAACTGGCGATCCTGCTGTCATTTTTTGATTATCGTTTACAGAACTGGGAGGTTCCATATAAAACCTTAAGCGTTTTTGTTATCCGTGCAAAGATAATGCATTTTTCTGATTTTGCATAAAATTTGTCAGAATCAGGAATTCTGGCTGAAAATTTGCAGACGAATTGAGTTAAAAACAGTAGCGAAGTAGGCAATCTATTGATTGAAATTGTTATCTTTGCGGTGGAAATGTCAATAAAGTATAACTAAATAATATAACATTTACTATGAAGTATTTGACTAATGAGAAGTTGACCATCGTTGGTGCCGGCGGAATGATCGGTTCCAATATGGCTCAGACAGCGCTTATGCTTGGTCTTACCCCTAACATCTGCCTCTATGATATTTTTGAGCCGGGTGTTCACGGTGTTGCTGAAGAAATGTACCACTGCGGTTTCGAAGGTGCAAACATCACTTGGACAGTAGATCCTGAGGTTGCATTCAAGGACGCAAAATACATCATCTCTTCAGGTGGAGCTCCTCGTAAAGAGGGTATGACCCGTGAGGATCTTCTCAAAGGAAACTGCCAGATCGCAGCTCAGTTCGGTGACTACATCAAGAAGTATTGCCCTGATGTAAAGCACGTTGTCGTTATCTTCAACCCTGCTGACGTTACCGCTCTTACAGCATTGATCCATTCAGGTCTGAAACCTGAGCAGCTCACCTCTCTCGCAGCTCTCGACTCTACACGTCTCCAAAGCAATCTCGCAAAAGAGTTCGGTGTCCCTCAGAGCTCAGTTACCGGCGCCCATACTTATGGCGGACACGGTGAGCAGATGGCAGTATTCGCTTCACAGGTTAAGGTTGAGGGCAAACCTCTCTCAGAGATGGGTCTTTCAGCTGAAAGAATGGCGGAGATCAAGCAGAACACCATCCAGGGTGGTTCAGCTATCATCAAACTCCGTGGCCGTTCTTCATTCCAGAGCCCTGCTTACAATGCAGTGAAGATGATCGAGGCTGCTATGGGCGGCGCTCCGTTCACGCTGCCTGCAGGTACTTATGTGAACAATGAGAAGTACCAGAACGTGATGATGGCCATGCCTACAACTATCGATGCTACAGGCTGCCACTACGTCATGCCTCAGGGAACTGCTGAAGAGCTTGCTGCTCTCGACGCTTCTTATGCACACCTTTGCAAGATGCGTGACGAGATCGTTGCCCTCGGAATCGTTCCTGCAGTCGCTGACTGGAAGAAGGACAATGCTAATCTGTAATCGCTGAGCGATACGATATAAATAAAGAGGGGAGACCGATCGGGCCTCCCCTTATTGTTTGTATCCGCTTGGCGTTCTACAATGCGTCGAATGCGAAAACGTGAGCTTTTTCTGCGCCCCAGGTGGAATCCACCACGAGTCTCAATGCATTGGCCTTTACAGGTGCTGCGAATTCGACTTTGCGGAGCCTAAGATAATTGCCCTTACCCTCATAGACGGTCTTCCATTGACCTTTGACCTGAGCCTCGACCCTGAAATCCTTGGCCATCATCTTCGGCATTTCCACCCTCTCGGTAGTCGCCTCGAATTTTCTCATTCTCTTGCTTCTGTATTTGAACTCGGAATCGAAGATGACCCTGGCACCTGTCAGAGTGACAGGCTTCTTCCATGTATAGACGATGCTTTCTTCGCCAGGAGCTACCCAGACGCCATTGTCGGCACCATCCCATTGGCGATCAATGCCGTTGCGGAGAATCATGTTCTCCTCGGAGGTGGTGGAACTCATTGTCAATGCTGATGGCTTTCTCCATCTGTATGGGAGCATACTGTCGTCATCTTCCAGCATGTCCTGAAGTTCGGCAATGTGGTCTTTGCGCACACCAGCCGGTGTTGTGTCGTATTTTATTGCCAGTGCGGCTCCTGTTCCTGCAGCCTGTCCGAGCAATGCGCAAGTGGCCATCACTCGTGTCGAGGACAGTCCCATGTGTGTGGCGGAGATGTCCCTTCCGGCAAACATGAGGTTTGGAACATTGACAGAATACAGGCAGTCGAAAGGTATTCCGAAGCGTGTAGGAGTCGTATATTCGACGGACATTTTGCCCTTGCTGTGGAATGCCTCAGGGTTGTGGTTGTCCAGTGTCCAGCCGCCGTAGGCGATGACGTCTTCGAAGTGTCCTCCTGACATGACGTCGTTCTGGGTAAGGATGTGCGGGCCTACATAACGTGTGGATTCACGCTTGCCCGGAAGTGAGCCTATCCAGTCGAGGTCGTAGTTCTTGCATCTGCCGTCAGGATGGTTCTTCATATATTCCCATACGCCGTAGGCAATGCGTTTGAGTTCGAACTGGATGTCGTTGGCGTCCTTGATGGTGTTGATCGTGCCGCCGTATTCTATCCACCAGTAGTTGTTGTCCTTAGGGAAAGGCTTCTTGTAGTTGAACTTGACGCCGGGAATCGTGGATTTCGGCTTGTCATAGTTGAAGTCGTCATCGGTAAAATGGTATGCCCAGTCAGGAGCTGTGAAGGGATGGTCCTCATCTGTCTTTCTGAGCTGGAGCAGGATGGAATTGCCCATTGTCTTGGAATCGCCTCCGTTTTCTCCTACGAATGACTCATTGAACTCATCTGCAAACTCTCTTCCGTGGCGGTATTTAGCGCCTGAGAGTCTGAGGATGCCGTCGCCGGTGCAGTCGAGGAATACGGTGCCTTTTATGAGATATTTGGTGTAAGCATTTGTGTTCCACGCTTTTACAGCGGCGATTCTGTCTCCGTCCATAACCACGTCTTCCACGGATGTGTTAAGGAGAAGCGTGATGTTTTTCTCGCAGATTACTGTAGAATAGAAGGCGTCGTCCCAGAGTGTGTATCTCATAAGCGGATTGTGTCGGAAGTTCCTCAGCTGGATTTCTTCCAGGAGTCCTGCTTCGGCGTTCTGGTCGCCTTTTGCTCCGACGATGCCCATGCGGATTTCGCTGGATGCATTGCCTCCAAGTACCGGGCGGTCCTGAACCAGGATGACCGTGCTGCCGTGTCTTGCTGCGGAAACTGCAGCGCAAACGCCTGCGATTCCGCCTCCGGCCACGACGACGTCAGCCTTGAGTTCCTTGTTGTAGATGGTCTGTGAATTCTTTTCCGTGAGAAGTCCGTCTGCTTCTTTTCTTGTGTTCTGTGCGGTCATTCCTGTGATGCTTGTCGCAAGAAGTGCTGCCGCAATGATGGTTTTTCTAAAGATGCGCATCGTTATTATATGTGTATTACGCAAAGATACACATATTTTCCGATTACGGAACCGTCTGTGTCTGAATTCTGGGACCCGACCGTTCGATGTGGCTGATTACGGAGTCGGGAGTGTATGGCTTCCGGGCCCAGGCTGTCCGATGCGGCTGATTACGGAACCGGGTCGTATCCTGAGCCTCCCCACGGATGGCATCTGAGTATGCGTCGCACAGTGAGGTAGATCCCCTTGAAAGGCCCCCATTTGCGGAAAGCCTGAAGTGCATATTCTGAACACGTCGGTGTGAATCTGCAAGCCGGCGGCGTATAAGGCGATATGCAGGTCCGGTAAAATTTGATGAGGACAATGAACGGGAAGATCGAAACCTTCTTCAGTGTCTCAACAAATCTGTTCTTCGGTTTCGTGTCAATGCTGTTCATCGCTCTCTGTTGTTTCGTCCGGTGCCCCTTTTTGTGCTGCCTCCGGTGCTTCTTTTATGGTTTCTCCTAATGAATGTTTCGGAGTAGCATCCATTGCAGTAACTTTTGCCGCGAGACCCTCAAGAATGTTTCTGACGGAGAGAACTACAGCGTTGAAGTCGAGAATGTCCTTGGAACTGTAGATGAAAAGTATGTCTGTGCCGCCTTTCTCTGCATTGACAGGAAGAAGATTCTTGTTCAGCCGGTAGGCTTCGCGGATGCGGCGTTTCAGGAGGTTGCGCTTGACGGCGCGGCGGAAGCATTTTTTAGGGACAGATACGACTATCCTGTTGAAAGGCAATTCGTTGCCTATGCGGTAACAGTATCTGAATCCATCAGTAAAGCCATAACGTCCGGACGCGAAAAGCCTGGAAAGGTCTGTCCCGACTGACAGCCTCTCCTTCTTTTTCAATGTTTTCCGGAAGTCATTGCCCATAAATTCAGTGATTCTTCTCGAGATAAAGCTCCAGTGCGCGTGCCACAGACGGTGCTTCAGACGTTGGCGCCTTTATCTCAATCGGCAGTCCGGCCTCTTCCATGGCCTTGACAATCAGTTTGCCGAATGTTACGAATTTGGTGTTTTCCGGCTTGTAGTCCGGGTAGTTCTCGAACAGTGATTTCAAGTCTGCCGGATTGTAAACCACTATCATATCATAGGACTTCAGGTCCACACCTTTCAGGTCCTGCGGCACTGATTTGACGAAAACTGCTGTGTTGTAGTCCAGCTTGTGCTCCTCGAACAGTCCGCGCAGCGCATCGTTGCTGCTTGTGTCTGAGGTGGTTATGAGGAATTTCTCATCCTTGTGTTTCGTACCGATCTGCTCAATGACTGATGACGGGGTGCCGTTTCCGTAGAAAATCTTGCGTTTGCGGAATACAATGTGTTTCTGAAGGTACATTGCGACTGCTTCGGTGGTGCAGAAGTACTTCATTGTCTCCGGTACTTTCACTCTGAGTTCTTCGCAAAGCTTGAAGAATGCGTCGATAGTATGTCGAGCGGAAAAAACAATCGCAGTGTAATCCAAAATGTTAAGTCGCTGACCTCTGAATTCTCGTGATGTGAGCGGTTCAATCAGAAAAAACGGCATAAAATCTATCTGAACACCGAATTTTTCTTTGAGAGTCTCGTAAGGAGCGACATTCATAGGCGTCTCCTGCGAGATCAAAATCTTCTTTGTTGCCATACCAATCCTATCCTACAAATATACCAACGAAATCACCAGCAGCACTGCCGGTAGTATTTCGACGCTGCAAAGGTACGAAATTGCTGTGAAAAATCCGCAATCTTGAGTGATAATCTGATATCTGCGTATGAGATTGACAGTAAAAAGCAGGCCTGTGAAGATATAGGCCGCCGTTTTTATGTGAGGAAGGCAACTGCTTGATATTGCGAGGATTGTGATGCCGATGGCGAGGAAGAATGTTTCCAGGATGAAGAAGTTCGCCCCGCTATGTCCGGAAATCTTGGCTGTATCGAATCTGATTTTGCCGGTAGGGGTTACGGCTCCAGCTATCCATCTCGCAAGCAGGTATGCACACAGGATCCCGATGATGGCCAATGTCTGGAATCCGGGGGACAATGCCGAAAGGAACTTGTTGTGGAACAGTCCGAGTCTGGAGATGCAGAGGCTGCAGATGAATATCGATGCAAATGCAACCGAGTTCCGTTCCCTGCTCAGTCGCATGCTCCCTTCGATTGACACTATTTCTCTCCATCTGAAAAGTGTGTCCCATATGTACGGCAGTACTGAAATGAATCGCCTCATGCTGATTAACAGTAGGACAATGCAGAGGGCCATGAGTGCCCAGTTCAGTGGTGAGGTGCCCCAAAGGTCTGTCGTCTGGATGCTCTGCTCTGTAGTCGTGTGCATGAACAGCTGTCCCTGAGCGAATGCTTCAGAGACAGGTCTGATCTGCAATGTGTCCACAGATGTTATTTCTGATGATATAGTCGGCATTTGTCAGTTTCCGCGCTTGTTTGATCCCTGCTGTCAGTTTCCCCGCTTGGCTGAAAACCAGATTGTTTCTTCGGTATCGTGTTTCCAGTTGCTGTCAGTTTCCGCGCTTGGCACGATACCCCATAGCGCAAAGTAGCGCAGTGACCTTGTCCCGGAGATCCCCCTGAATCGTGATCTCACCGTCTTTAGCCGTGCCGCCCACTCCGCACTTGACTTTCAGCGTTTTTCCTAGTTCCTTGAGGTCGGACTCGCTGCCTACAAAGCCGCTTACCAATGTCACCTGCTTGCCGGCCCTGCATCTTCTGTCAATGCTTACCGTCAGTTTCTGCTTCTCCGGAGCCAATGTCTCGTCCTCCGTTACGCTTTCCTTCTCATATTTAAAATCAGGATTCGTGGAATAAACCACGCCCAATCGCTGTTTCCAATCGTTCTCTGCCATCTTTTGTCTTCTGTATTCTGGTATATTCTGGTCGTGTGGCCACCGGCTGGCGTACTCAGAGGCTTTCTTTAAGCTTAGTAACCTCCTCCAAGGACAAGCCGGTCGCCTTCGCCACGATCTCACATGGCGTCCCCAACTGAAGCAGGTTAATCGCTACCTCCAG
>ULQR01035049.1_pt1 | contig 12740 bp, 5 predicted proteins | sample 1954711 | NCBI WGS metagenome assembly ULQR01 (sample SAMEA4835661, study PRJEB28245) | human gut metagenome | biome: gut microbiome; material: fecal sample | place: Denmark | collected 2008
CAATCAGATTTTTCAACACGGATCAGTCAAATTATCAAAATTACATCTATTATCGGGAATGTTTGCTTAATTAGAATCTCTTCCAGGTACCACGATAGAAAAGCAGCAGCAGCGGGAAGAGCTCCAGACGACCGGCAAGCATATCAAAGGTCAGGACAAGCTTGGAGAAGTTGGAGAAGAGCCCGAAGTTCTGGGCCGGGCCTACAAGTTCCAATCCCGGTCCGATGTTGTTTAAGGTCGCCGCGACGGCGGTAAAGTTTGTCACAAGATCGAAGTTGTCGATGCCGATGAGCAGCACGGAAATAGCGAAGATCAGGATGTATGCCGCCATGAAGACATTTACGGAGCGGAGGACCACATGATCCACCGCGCGTCCCTCAAAATGGATCTTGCGGACCTGATTCGGATGGAGACTCTGGGAGAGCTCTTTTGTCAGGGACCGGAATAACAGCACGACACGGGACACCTTAATGCCGCCGCCGGTACTTCCCGCGCAGGCACCGATAAACATTAAGAGCACCAGGATCGTTTTCGGGATCGTTGGCCAGAGGTTAAAATCCACGGTGGCGAAGCCGGTGGTCGTGATGATGGAAGCAACCTGAAACGCGACATGGTGGAACGCGAGGAACAGGCTGTCGAAGAAATCCCGGACGAAAAACGTGATGACAAGGATCGACGCGGCAATGATCCCGAGGTACCATCGCGCCTCCTCGCAGCGCAGTGCTTCCTTCGGCTTTTTCATATAGAAGAGGAAGTACACGTTAAAGTTGATGCCAAAAAGGATCATAAACACGGTAACTACGCCCTGCAGGTAGGTGGAATAGCTTCCGAAGCTGTCATTCTTGATACCGAAACCTCCGGTTCCCGCGGTGCCGAAAACGGTACACAGGGAATCAAACACCGGCATCTGTCCCACAAGCAGGAGAACAAACTCCATAACCGTCAGGAACAGATAGAGTCCATAGAGAATCTTTGCGGTGGACTGCACCTTCGGGACCAGCTTTGTGACAGAGGGGCCCGGGCTCTCTGCTTTCATGAGGTTCATATGATAGCCGCTTCCGGTAAGCGGAAGCAGGCAGAGAAGGAATACGAGAACTCCCATACCACCGATCCAGTGTGTAAAGCTCCTCCAGAACAGGATGCCGTGCTGAAGCGGTTCCACGGCGGGAAGAATACTGGCACCGGTCGTCGTAAATCCGGACACAGTCTCAAACAGGGCATCCACCGGATTTGTGATGGATCCGCTTAAGAGGAACGGGATGGAACCCATGATACTCATGACGATCCAGCTTAAGGCAACCGTCACGGAACCTTCCCTTGTGTAGAATACCTTGTTTTTCGGTTGCTTGCGGACAAGGATCACACCTGGGATCAGGCAGAGGACGATCGTGATGAAGAATGCCAGCGCGCAGCTTTCATGGTAGATCAGGGAGACTGCCAGGGATGGCACAAGAAGCGCCGCCTCCACGTCCAGAATCCAGCCGATAATATAAAAGATCATCGAATAATTCATGGAATCGCTCCTTTATGATTTTAAGATATCCCGGATATCACCGAGACCGCGGTTTGTGGTCACGAGAATCACGGTATCCCCGACCTTGATTATATTCTGACCGCGGGGGGTGAGGATCTGACCATTTCGGTTGATGCAGCAGATCAGAAGGTTGTCCTTTAAGTTTAAGTCCATAAGCGGCACATTCGTGACAGCGGAATCCTCTTTGATGGAGAACTCCAGTGCTTCGGCACGGCCGTCCAGGATCTTATACAGTGTTTCCACGTTGCAGCCGATGGTGTTCTGGCGGGCACGGACGTACTGTAGGATATAATCTGCCGTCAGGTACTTCGGGTAGATGATGCTGTCGATACCGAAGCTGTCGATCACGTCATCGAAGGCGATCTTATTGACCTTTGCGATGAGCTTTGCGTTGGAGTGGAGCTTTCCGTAGAGGGCGAGGAAGATATTCTCCTCGTCAAGTCCGGTGAGGGCCACAAGGGAATCAGCGTAGGTCAGGCCTTCTTCCAGAAGAAGATCCCGATCACTTCCGTCCCCGTTTATGATGTCAGCGCCGGGAATCACTTCGCTTAAGTAATCACAGCGCTCTTTTCGCTGCTCGATGATCCGGACACGGAACCCGATCTTTAAGAGGTCCTGTGCGAGATAGTGGGCGATGGTGCCGCCGCCGATGATCAGGGAATTTTTTACGGATTTTGAGCGGAGACCGATCTTTTCAAAAAACTGAGCCGTATTTTCAAGAGATCCCACGATAGAGAGGATATCCGTATCCTGAAGGACAAAGCTTCCGTTCGGGATCACGACCTCGGATCCGCGCTCAACGGCACAGATCAGGACATCGCATTTTAACTGTCTCATGATATCCATGATAGTTTTTCCGCCGAACCCGATCTCAGGTTTTAAGCGGAAACGGAGAAGCTCGACACGTCCCTTTGCGAAGGTGTCGATCTTGATGGCGGACGGGAATTTTAAGAGCTTTAAGATCTCTCTGGCCGCCGTCAGCTCCGGGTTGATGATCATGGAGAGTCCGAGCTTTTCCTGAATGAAGCGGATCTCCTTATTATAGAGCGGGTTTCTTACGCGGGCGATGGTGTCACAGTGTCCGGTCTTTTTCGCCATCAGGCAGCAGAGGAGGTTTAGTTCGTCCTCGCCGGTGACAGCGATAAAGAGGTCCGCGCTTTCCACGCCGGCCTCCTGCTGGATATTGAAGCTGGCGCCGTTTCCAACGATTCCCAGGGCGTCAAACTGGTTGGAAAGATGTTCCACTTTCTGCGGATTCATATCGACCATAACGAGATCGTGGCCCTCGGCGCTTAAGCGCTCCGCAAGGCTCACGCCGACTTTTCCGCAGCCGACAATGATGATCTTCATATGTTTACCGGTCCTTTCAATTAATTACGCTTCCCAGCGTCCGGAAGCGCCGCACGGGAGTACAAGTTTGGAACTTGTAACCGGAAGTCCGATCTCCTCGGAGCTTACAGTTCCGCCGAACTGCGGAACAACGGCTGTTCCGAGCATATAAGTCAGCACCGCCGGGGCGAGACCGGTTGTGTAGGAGTTGATCAGGTAGAATAACGGCTTGTCGGAGAGGAGCTTTGCACACAGCTTTACGAGCGGGTAGATTGCGTCCTCGATCTTCCAGATCTCGCCCTTCGGGCCTCTTCCGTAGGAAGGCGGGTCCATGATGATCGCGTCGTAGTGGTTTCCACGGCGGATCTCACGCTCTACGAATTTTACGCAGTCATCCACAATCCAGCGGATCGGTGCGTCCTCAAGGCCGCTGGACTTCGCGTTCTCCTTTGCCCAGGCGACCATGCCCTTTGAGGCGTCAACATGGGTCACGGAAGCTCCGGCTTTCGCGGCTGCCAGAGTTGCTCCGCCGGTGTAGGCGAAGAGGTTTAAGACCTTGACCGGGCGTCCCGCGTTTTTGATCTTTTCGCCAAACCAGTCCCAGTTTGCCGCCTGTTCCGGGAAAAGACCGGTATGCTTAAAGCTGAAGGGCTTTAACTGGAAGGTCAGGCCTTTGTAGTTGATGCTCCACTGCTCCGGGAGACTGAAGAATTCCCACTCGCCGCCGCCTTTGGAGCTTCTGTGGTAGTGGCCGTTCATCTTTCTCCACTGTGGTGCCTTTTTATCGGTATCCCAGATAACCTGGGGATCCGGACGGACCAGAATATATTTTCCCCAACGCTCCAGCTTTTCACCGCCGGAACAGTCGATGACTTCATAGTCCTTCCATCCATCTGCTATCCACATAATTGTATTCCATCTCTTTCTTTAGACTTTTTTTGCGTAAAAACGGATCAGGGGCATAAAATGCCTATGATATATTAGTATAATAGATTCGGGGGATACTGTCAAATAGGAGTGGGGATGGAATGCGGGATGTTGGCGGAAATATGGGGAACATGAACGGAAAATGTGTCTTTCTGTGGCGGGAATGCGGCAGAACTGTGGTGGGGACTTAAGAGAATTGACAGGTATTTTCTGTTGAATAATCAGGGAGTTACTGGTAAAATAAAATCAGATGTATTGCGAAATGAAAAATACGGCCGGAAGGCAGAAATCCCATCGGCGAAGCTGATCCGGAATGGATGTTGGCGATAGTTATGCGCCTTTTGGGGTACAGGAAGGAGACGGAGCGAGTGAAGAAAAAAGGGTTAAGAATACTGGCAGCAGCGGCGGTCCTGACTTTCGGATGTCTGACGATGAACGCCTACGCAGCGGAAGGCTGGGCGCTTTCCAATAATATATGGACGTATCTTGATAAAAACGGAAACCGCGTGACGAATGAGTGGAAAAAGGGCGCGGACAATCTCTGGAGATATTTAAACAACAGCGGTGAAATGGCGGTCAACAGCTGGGCCGACAACGATTACTATGTGGATGCTAACGGAATCATGGTGGCGGATAAGTGGATGCAGATCGTGTCCCCGTACAGCAGAGACAGTCAGACCTACTGGTTTTACTTCGGTTCCAGCGGAAAAGTCACAAAGGACACCTGGAAGAAGATCGATGGAAAAAGTTATTACTTTGACGCTGACGGAATCATGCAGACCGGCTGGACCGAAGATGGGGATTACTATTTAAGCTCCAGCGGAGCGATGGTGACAGGATGGCGATATCTGGAGCCGAAGGATGAGGACAGCAGCCTTTACGGAGCGGAAAGCGATGATGGAAAGTACTGGTTCTATTTTTCCGCAAGCGGAAAGAAGCAGAGCCCGTCGACCAGCGATGACGGCGGAGATTATAAGGTAACAAAGATCGATGGAAAATACTATTGCTTTGACGCAGATGGACGGATGCGCACCGGCTGGGTGTATTTAGACGGTGATCCGGAAAATTCGAGTAAGAATTCGATTGCGGACTGGAGATATTTCGCGGAGAGCGGGATCCAGAACGCTACGGTCGGCGCGGCGATCCCCGGCTGGCTTTCCTTAAACCCGCCGGAACAGCTTCAGGACAATGTGGATGAGCCGGTGGTATGGTATTATTTTGATAAAAACGGCGAGCCAAAGACCGGACCGGAAGACGGAAAAGCGTCCACGAGCGATTTTGTCCGCATCAATGGAAAGACGTATCTCTTCGACCAGAAAGGAAATCCGGTCAAAGGATTAAAGAAGGTACGGATCGGATCGACCAGCGAATATACGTCCTACTACTTTGATGAGTCATCCAGAACCTCAGTAAAAGGAAAAATGACCGTCGAGGAAGGCGATGGAAACAAGACTACGTTTTATTTTAATGAAGGGACCTATGCGGGCCGCGGGACAAACGGCGTGAAGAACGGATACCTTTATTATATGGGAAAACTTCAGCAGACAGACAGCTCCAGCCGTTATGCGCTGATCAGCATTCCGAATGGAAACGGCGGTTATCAGACGTATGTGGTAAACAGTTCCGGACGTATCTCCAAGAATACGACGGTAAAGGACCGCGATGGAAACAAATATAAAGTTAATTCCAGCGGGATCCTGACGCATATCAATGACGAGGCAGCAAGCTCCACGGAAGATTACGGCGAGCCGACTGAGCCGGTATTTGAGAATGACTGATATGGATCCAGGATAAATGATAAAGGATTTTTTGAAAGACCAGGGGCAGAGATGTTCCTGGTCTTTTCTTTTGCATTTCGTGCAGAATTTTGACATCTTGTGTCGAACCGATTGACACGCCTTGTTTTCTAATGATATTCTGGCGACAGAGACTTGAAGATAAGAGGGAGGCGGATCGCATGAGATATAATTTTAGAAGATGGATGGCAGGATTATTGACGGCAGTGATGGTGGGATCCACGATCATATCACCAGTCTATGCGGAATCAGCTATGATTCGACCGGATACTGATTTTGAAGTATATACGGCGAGTGATGCAGTGAAGGAGAAAGCGACACAGTCAGACACGGTGAGAAAACCGCAGAGGGCGAAAAAAGATGAATTATTGAAGCTTAAGGCATCGGACTCCAATGCGCTTCTCAGGACATTGAGTGCCGCAAAGGAGTATGATCTGAAGAATGGGGAAGTGATCATTGATCGGGATGGCGATTACACGATCAGCGGCACATATAAAAAGACGACTGGAACGGATCATGTGATCACGGTGAAGGAGGGTGTTTCTGCGACGATCACTTTAAAGGGTGTGTCAATTGAAACCGCAAATGCGAATACAGCTAAAATGTCCTGTATTGAACTTGAAAAGGGAGCGGATGTGACGCTGGTTCTCTCCGGAAGGAATAACCTGTATACAGTCAGCAACTCCGGCGCGGCGATCCATGTGCCGGAAGGAAGTAGCCTGACGATCCGGGCAGGATCTGATCAGGATGTCCTGTATTCGTTTGCGCGCGCTTATGGAGCTGGAATCGGAGGAAACAGCGGAGAGGGACATGGCAAGATCACGATCGAAAGCGGAATGGTGGTAGCTTGTTCTGGAATGAGTCTGACAGATAAAGGACCGGAAAAAGGAACGGAATCGGACAGTGGAGCCGGAATCGGATCTGGTTCGGCGGGAATTGGCGGTGGTATGATTACAATCGCTGGTGGATCCGTTTATGCAGCAGCATCTGTTGGAGCTGGAATCGGTGGCGGATATAAGGGAACATCGGGCTCTATTGTGATTTCTGGTGGAGATGTAGAGGCACGGGGCGGAGAGTATAACAGTATAGTGAAGGCTGTTGCAATCGGTCCAGAGACGGTCGATGGTACGGATAATAGTTTTACATTAAAAGCCAGTGAAAAAGAAAAAGCAACGGCAGAATTCCATGGAGTTTATCCACCCCAAACATACACGGTCAATATTGGAGATGAGCAGACGATCAAGTATCCGGGAAGCCGTGTGGTGATCAAGTATGGAGAACAGACACGAAATGGGAAGATTACCGTTACTCCGGAAGAAGGCGTTACCTATTCTGGAAACGGAAGAGTTGAGATCGCCGGATCTGGTCCATATACAGTTACAATGAAATATTCTGGGACAGCGACAAGTGAATTTATTGAGATCAAGAGCAGCTGTACCGTTACTTTGAAACAGCTCAATATTTATCCGAAGGCACAGAATGTTCCTGCAATTGATATCGATGCGGGACTTAAAAAGGTGACCTTAAAGCTGGAAGGCAGAAATATTCTTAAGGGCGCTGAGCTTGCGGCGGCGATCGATAATCATGGGACTCCGCTGGAGATAACAGGAAGAGGAAGTCTGGATGCCACAGCCGGCTCCGGGTCTGCGGCGATCGGTGGCAGCTGCTATGTATATTCTGTGCCGGTAGGTAAAAATATTACGATCTCCGGCGGTGATCTGACCCTGCGGTCAAATGGAGATGGAACCTGTCTGGGAGCTGGTGCTGCCGGCAGCACAAGTACGGGGAGTGCAGATAATCTGGTCATTTCCGGCGGAAATGTAAACCTGATCAAGAGCGGGGGCGGTTATTGTATTGGCTCGACAGACTTTTATGTTAGTTCGGTACCGAATATCCGGATCACAGGAGGAAATGTCACAGCGACGGTGTCCGGAGACACAGGAAAAATCTGTCAGAGTCCTATCACGATAGCGCCTGAAAATGGAAAAACAGCGACACTGTATACAGGAAACTCAGCTCCGGGAAGCGCGGCTCTCGGGCTGCGCGGGGAAGGAAAATATGAGCCCGTGTCAGAGAAGTATATGCGTGTAAAGTTTGGAACACCGCATAAGCTTACTGTTACGGGAGGAACGATCACCTCAACAGAGTCCGAATTTGCGGAAGGTGAGAAAGTGCCGGTCAGCGCGAGTGCCGAGATCACGGATGGAGCCGGAGGAACCTTGTATTTTGCAGGATGGACGGTTGAAAATGGAAGCGGAACGTTTGGTGATCCTCTGTCTTCCGGAACAACATTTACGATGTCCGATGTGGATACAGAGATCAAGGCGAACTATACAGGTGGATATTTTGTTACAGTTGCTGACGGAACCATCACCCCGGGACAGGAAAACTATGCGCCGGGCAGCACTGTCACGATCACAGCGAAAGATAAATCCTCGGAAAAATTATGTTTCGATCACTGGGAGATCACGAACGGAAACGGAGAATTCTTAAACGGAACGGCCAGTCAGAAAACGGCACAGCTTAAAGTAAACAGCAGCCTGTCCGTAAAGGCGGTCTATGTTTCCGGGCACAGCCTCACAGTAAATAATGGAACTGGAAGCGGAGCTTATAGAACTGGGGATATAATCGAGATCACGGCATCTCTACCGGCGGGATCAGAATTTTCGTCATGGACGCTGGATTCTGGCTCAGGAATCTTTGAAAACTTCTACAGCAGCACGACAAGATTTACGATCGGATCAGAAGATGCTGTGGTCACAGCCCAGTATAAGGGCGAAGGACTCACCGGTGACTTCATCGTGAGCGGTGGAATCCTGGGAACAGATTATAAATATGAGAACGGAACACTGACCATAACGGGCAGCGGAAAATACGAGATCTCCCTGAAAGAGGGCATTGAGACGACTGGAAATCAGATCATGGTTCAGGGTGGAACACCTGTAATTACGCTCCATAGCGTAAAAGTGAATGGAGACTATGCGCTCAGGATCAAGGATAAAGCAAAGGTGACGTTGATCCTGGATGGGGAAAACTCCATGTGTTCCAAAAACTCGAACTGTGTGTATGTGCAGGACAATTCTTATCTCACGATCACGAGCATTCAGGGGGATGGAAGCTCTGCGGGAACACTGCGTGCAGAAGGAAATAAGTCTGGCGAGATCAATCATGCCGGAATCAGAGGCGGTTCCATTACTGTAAAAGGCGGAACAGTTATCGCTAAAGGTGAATATGAAGCGGCAGGAATCGGCAAAGACGCGCGTGAACAAAAAACAAATTTCTCCATTTCGATCGAAGGAGGTACCGTGGAAGCTGACGGCGGATGGGGAGGTGCCGGCATCGGAAGCGCAAACCAGGCAGGCGGAAATGTCAATATCAATATTTCCGGCGGAACCGTAAAGGCTGTCGGAGGCCAGGGCTCTGCCGGTATCGGAATCGGATATAATAGCTGGGCGAAGAGCAGGATAACGATTACCGGAGGAAGGACAGAAGGAAAGGGAGGAGACAGGTACGCTGGCGAAAATACGACCAGCGGTGTCGGCGCAGGATCAAAAAAAAATGATGTGGAGTTTTATATTAACGAGAGAGCGCTGATCATGCACGGACTGAGTTCTGCAAATGAGAAGGTTACAGCGAAGGAGATCAATCAGAAGACCACAAGAATGGGGCGCTGCGCGGTCATTTATTTTCCAACCGATGAGAGCGGAGAGGACGCTTCGATTTCACTGACACCGGAGACGGAGGTAATGTATCCTGGAAGTTCAAAACAGTTTACCGCAGCTGTTAAAGAAGCAAAGGATCCGACGGTGGACTGGCGGGTATCCGGAAATACCAGCAGCGATACAAAGATCAGTTCCCTGGGAATCCTGACGGTGGGTGCGGATGAGAAAGCGGAAACGCTCAGCGTGACAGCGGGCTTAAGGTCATATAATAAAACTGCATCCGCCAAGGTAACAGTGAAGCAGATCCAGACAGGTCTTGTGGTTACTTCAGAAGAAATTGAAGTTGGAGATTCTGTTTCGGCTGTGATGACGGTTCCGGAAGGAATGAGTGGACAGATCCGGTTTTATGTAGATAAAGCCGCGGTGGGAAGTCCGATCACATCAACGGGAGGCAAAACATCGTTTACGATCGGAAAAGAACTTCTCCCGCTGGGAACACATGAGATCTATGCGGAATATTACGGAAACGGATTCCGGGTCAAGAGTGGACAGATCTCAGTGGCTGTAAAAAAACGTAATCCACAGATTGTAAAATGGCCGGAAGCTATAATGGAGATCCATTATGGTCAACAGGCATCAAATGCCGGACTGCAGGGCGGAAAATCTGGAGATATATCTGGCGACTTTGGTTTTGATGTCGCATGGCCGGAGGTGGGAACAGATGAAGCTCTGTGCCACTTTACGCCAAAGCCAGAGTACCGCGATACATATGAGACGATCTACAATAAAATTAAGATTAAAGTTTTGCCGGCAACTCCGAGAGTCGAGGAGGATCCTGTGGTAAATATTCAGTATGGACAGTCCCTGAAAGATGCGGTGATCTCTGGAGGAAAGGTGATCAATCCAAATTATATATCAGGGCAGAAGCAGATGATCGTGGATGGAAAATGGAGCTTTAAGGATCCAGATTCTGTACTTTATCCAGATACATCCTGCGCAGTAGTATTTACCCCGGAGGATACGAAAAACTACACGGGAGCGACTGAAACAGAAGTTTCGGTTACTGTTTCGGCGGCAAAACCAGATCTCACTATGGAACTTGACCGGGAGACGCAGGTTGCAGGAAAGCGGATAACTGTTTCGGCAAAAGCGAAAAATGCGTTTTCTCCTGCACTTGAGGATGTACCGGAGATCCGAATTTCTTATCAGATCGGGGATGGAGCTGAGCAGACTGCTTCAGGAAATGAGATCCAGATCCCTATTGGGACCGCTGTCGGGACGATCATCACGATCACGGCGAAAACAGCTGCTGTTGATGGCAGATATATTGAAACTTCCGAGACAAAAACGGTGACAGTGGCAGACAAAACGATCGTGGATAAGCAGATATCTGTGACGGTACCTGATGTGGAATATGGCAGCTCACCAGTTCCGAAGGGAACATTTGCGGGAAATGTGGATGGAGATGAGACATGGGCTTACACGTACAGTGTGGATGGTGGAAATACATGGAGTACGGAAGCACCGAAAACAGTGGGAAGTTATCTTGTAAAAGCTTTTTATGAGGATGACTCACAGAAAGGAGAGAATATTTCTTCCTGGAATATTATTCCCAAAACGGTGATTGTGGCGGGCATTGTACTGGAGGAAAAAATCTATGACGGAAGAACTGGCGTGAATGTGAGATCAGTAAGCTTTGGCGGTCTTGCAAACGGAGATACTCTGGAGTCAAAGGATTATTCTGCAGCAGCAGAATTTGAAGATGCAAATGCGGGAACAGATAAAAAAGCTTTTGTAGAGGTTTCCTTATCCGATACGGAAAATGCAAAGAATTACGTTCTGGATCAAGCAGGAAAGTTCATTCTTGATGGACAGAGCATCAAAAAAGCCGAAGCGCCCTCTGTTCCGGAGATCTCTGAGGCGTACAGCTATGGAATAAGCGGAGAGCAGGAGATCGTTCTTTCCGGATTCTCGGAAGACTGTGGAGAGATTTCTGGCGGAAATGCCGATATTATATCTGATGAGTCCGGCATCCTGGAAGAGAAAATTGCCGTAGAGGGGACGCAGTTAAAATTCGCGCTGAAGAAGAATGACAGATCACAGATCGGAGCATCAGCAGTGATCCGGGTCAGTGGCGTTCTTACGGAAAACTATGAGATACCGGATATTCAGGTCGTAATCTCTCTGAATGACAAGAATGAGCAGCATCCGATTGCGGGAACGATTACGTTCCAGCTGAATGGTGATGAAAAAACATTCACAGCTGAGATCGGGGCTGTCGAGGGCGCAGAGTACAGTTTTGACGGTACCACCTGGTCAGACAACAACCGGAAAGATGACTGCCAGCCGGATACCCTGTATCACGGATGGATCCGTCTGAAGGAGACGGAGACAGAAAATGCGGGACCTGCGGCGGAGGTTTCCGGAAAAACTCCGAAACTGGCAGAAAAGCCGCCTGTGGACGGACCGGAGAAGCCCGGAGATGGCGGGAATACTGGAGGAGACAACGGCACAAAGCCTGGAGATGGCGGAAATGCTGGAGAAGATAACGGCACAAAGCCTGGAGATGGTGGAAATTCCGGAGAAAACAATGGCTCAAGACCAGGAAGTGGAACTGGTTCATCCAGTTCAGACTCTTCCAAACCGGAGATCAGTGAAAGAAAGCCGGATATCAGCCGTGACAGTAAAAAGGGATATATTGATCCTGTAAAGGGAATTATCCCGGGCGCTGCGAACAAAGTGGTAAACGATGGACACAGCCATTGGATGAAGGATAAGAATGGCTGGTGGCTGAGATACAGCGATGGCAGTTATGCGGCAGGAAAGATGATCGTGGGAGAGCACGATAATATGCAGACGGTTGAGCATCAGTGGGAACTGATCAACGGAAACTGGTATACATTTGATGAGCAGGGATATCTGCGTGTTGGACTTTTCTATGATGCCGGTTATAGGGGCTGGTTCTATATGGACGAAAATTCCGGAATGCAGACTGGCTGGGTACTCATCAATGAAAGATGGTATTTCTTCAATCCGGTTTCTGATGGAACAAGAGGAATGATGTTTATCGGAAGAAAAACGCCGGATGAGTATTTTGTGACGGAAGATGGCAGCTGGGACGGAAAGACAAAATAATAAATAAGAGAACAGCCAGGTGAAGTGAGAAAACTCCCTCTTTGCAGTTTATGGGATAAACGCGCAGAGAGGGAGTTTTTATCATTTATGAACCTAAAAATTCAGAGAAATAATCAATGAAAGGCAATCTTATTAAACTTCTTTACCATTGATCAAAACGTGCTGGATCACACCTGTCACATCAAACGGGCAGCCGTCAACAATGACAACATCGGCGTCTTTTCCCTCTTCAAGGGAACCGACACGGTCAGCGATGCCGATATGCTCGGCCGGGTTGATGGTTACGGCGCGGAGTGCGTCATACTCGTCCATACCGGCTTTGATAGCGAGCCCTGCGCAGAGCGGCAGGTAGTGGAG
>ULQR01016215.1_pt1 | contig 12682 bp, 17 predicted proteins | sample 1954711 | NCBI WGS metagenome assembly ULQR01 (sample SAMEA4835661, study PRJEB28245) | human gut metagenome | biome: gut microbiome; material: fecal sample | place: Denmark | collected 2008
ATCTTCGGATAGTTTCCCACGGAACTTTGCAGGTGAGCCACCATTACTGGATATATTGTTCCTTCAACGTCAATCACTAACGAGTTGTTATCTGATGTTGCGGAAGTCATAAAGAAAAAAATAGACATCTGTTACAACTTTAAGAATAACAATAAGATACAGATTATTGTTAACGATTCAGTACAGACAATGAATGTATTATTGTTGCTTAAATCAGGACTTAAAGCCAGAGGGGTATCCATCCACACCGACGTTGATATTTCAGACAATACACTTGAATCTCTGTCAGACGCTAGCGGGCCCTGCTGTTGTTGTAACACTCCTTCAGTCAAAGATATGGCCACCTCATTTTCTTCACTATGGAAAGATATTGAGAATGAATTTATATCCTACATTCCGTTCATTGATGACATTGTTGAATGTTGGACCAAACGTCAGGCCAATATGATTCTTCATTATTTTCTGAACGATAACTCACAGAAAGACGTTGCCACAGAATTACACGTTTCCATACAAGCTGTCAACAAAGTTCTGGTAGCAGCCAAGTTACATCTGATCATTGTTTTTCTGCAACGATTCAAAAAGATCATGTCCAGCAAACTAGAGAGAGTTACTCAGATTCAACACTTTGTTGGCGAGATTGAAAGGTTAAAGTCTAATTACGAGTACGTACGCGATGACACCTATGACAAGCACCATAAAAAAGTGACTGGCAATCATATAACATACAAGTACAAGGTGATGGCATCATCGAAGAACCCCACGCGCATAATCAGCAAAGACGGATCTCTCGCTTATGAATTCCTTATTCAATTCGACAAACAAGACTTCGGATACGGCATATATTTCGGTTGCAGGTGCTTGATTCTTAAAGGAGACTTTGCTGATAAATCCGCTTACCTAAAAAAAGAATGGGAAATAGTTAAACCATCAGCAATCAAGGTCCTTAATGACACATTTCAAGGCAAGGAATTTTCGGAACGGTTTTATCCTGCCCAAGAAAATGGGACTATTGCCCTATGGCCATTTTGGATGACGTTAAGCGAAGGAGAAGATATATCCGTGGCTTCACTTGTTACAAAGTTGATATCCTTAACATACAAAAGCTATATCAAAACAGACACTTTGCTTGTTGAGTCGAAGTACAACCGCAAAAGCAAGAAAAACGAACGGGTGAACGAGAAGTGGTTCACTGATAAAAGTTTCGAGCTGATTCATAACAAGTTAAACGACATTAAACAATGGAAGTCATTCGATAATTTTCTTAAGCTGGCAGAAAAGAGCCATGTCATTTCAAGGGTTATACAATATGAGAAATGTTATCGATTCAACAATCTGAATAAAGTGGAGGTAACGTATTTTATCCGCTCTCTCGTCGGCATGGAAACAACAAATAAAGAAAATTATCCTTATTATGGGCCTGTAATCAACAAGCCCTTATTACATCTTGAAATTGGACAGCGGGAGAAAAATGAATATTGGAGTTATTTCTCACTGATCTTTGTTGATAAAGACTATAAGCCTCTCGGTAACCTAAAATCCATTATTGCTCAAAGCCACAAGAAGAATGAAGAAGAAATAAAAAAACACGTGGCAGGAGAGTACTCAAAATTACTCAATTCTGACAATTGAAGAACGTAGGGTGACGAGCGGTCGCCTGATAACTACCTTTGCAACCGTAACCATAAAAGTTATGGCTGTAATTATTAATGTCCAAATGGGAAACCAATTCCCAGAAAGATAAAGATTATGAAAGAATTCTCAAATATTACCGCCCGCTGTATAGCGGCATCAGACAGCGTCAGCATTTTAGTTGATGAGAACACACAAGAACGATGTGTCGTAAATAATGATGACATCGAGAAATTCGTTGAACTTCCTCCAGACATCTTGGAGGGAGGGCATTTCCGTGTCGGTGCGGATGTGGCACTGTGTGGCATTTTCTATGGCAACGGAAAGGTAAAGTGGGTACCTGACCAGAAGGTGTACCCTAGAAAGGAAGCCATCTCATATATTTCACTCGGCGAGGAAAACAGCAGCACAGAATTCAAACGCTCCTTGATTCATATCGCTGACCGAGATCTTGACAATCCCGTTATGGGCAATAAACCGGCTCAATACAAGATTATCGCCAAGGAGATAGCGGGGATGGTAACAGCCAAGAGTCCAAATGCGCAGGTGATAATAGGCTGCGATGATAATGGCTGCCCGCTCGGCTTAAATAACGAAGTAGGGAATAAGAATGCCGCCGAAAGCGACCTAAGGAACTATTTGTCGCAATGCTTTGGGAACATATCCTTTGTCAGCCGAATACAGATGAAGTGGGAGGAAATTGAAGGCAGGCTTATTCTGCGCATACTTATTCCCGAATATCATGGCGATATTCTTCTTGTCGGCCAGACGGAAGTCTACTACCGCAATAGCTCTAATACAACAAGAGTAAAGGGGCCCGAATTGATAAACCTTATCAGAAATTATAATTCTTAAAAATTAACGATTATGAAAAGATCTGAGAACGCGACAATCTCGACAGGGACAATAACGACGACGGCAGGAACTGCCGGAATTACGATTTACAAAGCGTGCAAACACGGTAGAAAAGCCAATAACAGATAAAGAAGTCAAAGTATGAAACCCACAAGAAGTCTGGTATATTGCCATGAGACCAGAAGGCAGAAGATACTGTTCAAATCCGAATCCAAAGCCGACAATTTCATCAGGTTCAATGCGGACGAGATTCGCGAATGTTCCGGATATGCTCGGGTCAGGAGCTATTACTGCATATCATGCGGAGGATGGCATGTGACACACTTGCCTGAATTCAGGAGCGGGAAGACCATCTCTGAGATCATGACCGACAAGATGAATGAAGCCATTGAAAACAGGAAAAAAGCCCGCATGGCAATCTCTCAGCAAAGGAAGGAAATCAAAAGGCGGAATGCGCTCATTATTGACAATATCAAAAGTTATTGTGAAACCATCCGCAGTCTTGTCGACTCTGGAGATAAAGATAAGGCCGAAGCCACCCTGCTTGAGGCCTACCGTGAACTTCAGTCCATTTGGGATAGCAATGGCAATAGTAAAGTTAAAAGGATCCTGCATCATGGATTGGACAATCTAGCACTCGGTATGGGCATGCACCCAGTCAAGATTTGCGGATAATCCAGACGAGCATCTGATGCCGACAAGACTCACAAATCAGAAACTCACAAATAAAAACCCATAAACCTCAATACATTATGATTAGAGATATTAAAAATGTCGCCTATGGCTCGGCCACAATACTTGAAGCCATAATTTGTTTTGCCAAGGCTCATAGCGCAGCAGACTTCATGTACTACATCTGTAGGGTATTCGGCATAGCCTTGCCTCTGCCAGTCGCTGTCGCACTTCGCATTCTTCTTTTGACGACCGGAGGTCATGCTCTGTTTGATGGTCTCAAAAGGTTGTGCCCAGAGCTACACAAGAAACTCTTCGCCAGAGGATAAGGCTGGCGACACCATAGGAATTAACAAATCTACCAACACGCATTCACATGAAAGAAGACAGAACATTCGATGACTTCTCAGACGAAGAACTCGATGAGATCGAGAAAAACGATCCAGAACTGTACGACACACTGAACGACAACACTGTCGAATCCACACTGGACAGGATGTACCCCGACGAGGATTCTCGTCCTGATGACGACTAAATTCTCTGATCCATAGTGACTACTCTTATATAAAACGAGAGGCTCAAACAGAGCTTCTTGTTTTTCACGAGCACAGAGGTCAGCAGCGCAGAAACATATCGGCCAAGATTTACCTCTTAAGGATAAAGCCCAATCAACATTGTATCGATTTTTCAAGGGAAAAGCTCTTACTTTGTAGAATACAACGATTCCTTTAGAATCGTTGTATTCTACTATATTGTTTTTTAATATACAAGAGCTATGTATCAAGGAAATTGCGCAACAAAATTAGAGACAACCGAGCAGTTGGATCTGAAACCTGAAGTCATTAACTCATGGCTAAAGAAGTACCAGTTTAAAAGAGTTAACGCCAACGGTCCTGAGCAAAAAGGGTTTGTAATGGATATATGTTGGGCTCTGTATGGATAGGATCACGACTATTCATTATTAACTTAAAAAGCTAGCCCACAAAAAGATTATCTACGTTACTGTGTCTCTCCATTTCTTCAACGTGGCGGATGCAATCTGGAATATATCCATCACTTCCTGATTTGTATATGCGGGCTTAACCTCTGACACGATTGAGTGTTTAATCGCCTTCACCTCCTTACGGAGATTCATCAGACATTTTACGACGTCAATGAGTCCAGTTTCTTCCATCTCTGTTTTACCGATGTCGGTATTTGTATTCCTTCTCATATTCATCGTCACTTACATCATTTCCGTCAACATTTTAGAAAACACCTTCGGATCATCATAGAGCTTATAGTGATGAATCTCAAGGAAATCTGTTATATCCTTTTTGGTATACAGATAGATGCTTCCCTTAATGGTGAACCCCAATTCGCCGCAGTCCCTCCATTTCTTGATGGTCTTGGTTCCGACGTCGAACATTGCCATGAGATCCTGGTTTGTGTAGGCAAGTTTGCTCTCGAAGGTCATGTTCGTCTTGATGGCCCTAAGTTCTTTCTTTATCGCATTCAGGGAACTCATCAGAAGATCCAACTGCTCGGAGTTGTCATCAGTTTGTATTCTTTTCATACGTCTTCATAAATTATCGGAAGCCCTCCGAAGAGGACTCCCGCGTTAATCAGTTATAGAACTCTTCCGGAAGGTCGTCCTCATCTGAGGCTTCAGTAACAGATGCCGGTTCGGTCAGTTTCGCATTGATGCGGTCCACTAGAGTCTGAATCCAGTTCATTTGGGCGGTATTGTCCGCAACTTCGTTCTCGCCGACAGTGACATAGCGGACAGCCGGCATCGGCTCGTCAGTCCAATGGAGTTTCTGTCCTCCGGCACTTACGACGGCATTGGTAAAGCCGGTCTTGGATGTATAGACCTCAATCTTGACGTCATTGAGATTTTCCAGTCCCTGTTCTGTCACAAGGCTTCTCACGATGGACTTGAATACACCTGAATCACGGCTGACTGAGATGTCGTAGTTCTCTCCGCTTTCGGTGTCCGACAGCAGGATGTGCCAGTTGCGGAACTTCTTGTTCTCGAATTCGTGTTCCTTGAGTTCGATTCCTTTTAGGGAACCGGAGATTGCTTCGAACGAAGTCACCTCGCCGTTTCTCTTGGAAATGATTGCACCTTTTGAGATGCGCAGAAAGATCTTCTTGGATTTTCCTGTCTCGCTGATTGGATGTAGCATGATTGATTTGCTTTATGTTGAACATTCACTTACCTCCCGGTAAACGGGCGGCCTTCCTTTCCTCCGGAAGGTGACGCATTGGTTAGGCGACAATACAAGACAACAAAGGCAAGACAAAACGCACCCGGAATGGGCTGCGAATTTGCCTTGCCGTTTGTCTTTTCGCCTTACTTCGCGGATACCTACGGAGGAAAAGGAGACAACCCATAAATCTCTCTTGAAAGATGTTTGCTATAAACTGATAAATTTTTTATATTTGCATTGCGTAAATATTCGCAACACACTGCGTAAAATGTAAAACAATGTATAAAAGAGCTGAATACCAGATAATTAAGAATCGTCTTGAAGAACCAAGAAAATTCATTCAAGTCGTGATGGGTGCCCGTCAGATAGGGAAATCAACCGTCGTGAAGCAGGTCCTGAAAGATCTGGACTTGCCATATCTGTTTTATTCGGCAGACAATGTTCCGGCATCAAACACTGCTTGGGTTTCAGACTGCTGGGAAGCTGTCCGAAGCCTTAAACGGAGCAACAACTGGGAAAGCGCAATCCTTGTAATCGACGAGATTCAGAAAGTTTCGAACTGGAGCGAGGTTGTAAAGAAGGAATGGGACGACGACACTTTCAATGACAGGAACATTAAGGTGTTGCTTCTTGGAAGCAGCCGTGTGCGGCTTGAGAAAGGCCTTTCCGAATCATTGGCAGGACGCTTTGAGGAGATAAGGATGGGCCATTGGAGCTATGTCGAGATGAGGGACTGTTTCGGATGGTCTCTTGACCATTACATATTTTATGGAGGGTATCCTGGTGCAGCACCTCTGGTTGGTGATGAAGACCGTTTCCAGCAGTATATTCAATCGTCCATAATAGACGCAACTATAAACAAGGACATACTGATGGACACGCCTATCGGGAAACCTGCTCTTCTTCGTCAGACATTTGAACTTGGTGCGGCCTATTCCGGAGAACTTCTGTCTTTGAACAAGATGCTCGGCTCACTCCAGGATGCCGGAAACACATCGACTCTTTCCGGATATCTGAATCTTCTGGCTGAAAGCGGTCTTCTGTGCGGTCTTCAGAAATACAGCCTCGACATGGCGAGACGGAGAGCCAGCATCCCGAAACTTCAGGTGTATAACAATGCATTGAAGACGGTGTACAGCCCGATGCCATTCAATCAGGCTGTCCTCGACAGAAAGTCGTGGGGACGCATATTTGAGTCTGGGGTTGGAGCCTATCTTGTCAGTCAGGCATTTGTCCACCGATTCGACGTGTTCTATTGGCGCGAGCGCAATGACGAGGTGGATTTCATACTTCGCAAGAAGAATTCATTGGTGGCAATTGAGGTCAAGGGCAATGCAGAGAAACGTACTGAAGGTTTGGATAAGTTCCGCGAGCTTTTCAAGCCGACATCGTCATTCATTGTCGGCGACGGCGGCATCAAGGCCGAAGAATTCATGTCGACGGACTTGATGAAGTTATTTTGAGCCGATTGAGCCCTCCATTTCGTCAAATGCCGATTTAGCGAAATGCCTTGCATAAACAGAACGGCGGAAAGTTAGATACGCTTCCGCCGTTCTGAACTTTTTACTATTTTTGCATTCGTCCTGCGTTCTGCAGGATCTTGCTTATGCCCCGGGAGCCATACATTCTTTACTTGCCTTTTTCCTGGGGCTTTTTTGCCCTCCGAGAATCACTTTTTCCTCGACCTGATGATGTCTGATGCGGAAATACGCGATTCTGAGGCGGATATCGGGCCGTATTTCTTCTCGTATGCTTCAATCACCATATCGAGAGCCACATCTATCACTTCATTGATATTCAGCGAGTTGTCTATGGCAATCTGCCGTACTTTCGCATACTTGCCGCGGTTAACGACAAGTGATGTCGCCATCCGGTCCTTTATGGCGGACTGTCCGCCGTGTCCGAGGTTGAAGCCCCTACGTCTGGGTTCTGGTGCGGTCTGAGACTCGGAAGGCCTGCTTCCTCCAAGCAAGGCATCCAAGCCTGCGCTGATGTTGTCTTTCGGTTGTCCCATCTTGAATAACTTGATTAACTGATTTATTCTAATTGTCCAAAGTATCTTAATTGACAGATGTAAGATGATTGAGTCCTTTATCTATTGGATAGTGTCATAAGTCGTCTTGTTTCTTGACTGAATAACTACACTAACTCAAGTACCTCGCACCTCTTAATCGAGTTGATTATGTTACTGCTGTCCATCAAGACGTGCAAGGATCTCCTTTGCAAGGTTCACGTAATCGGTTGCCCCGTTGCTTTCCGGAGCATACGAGGTAATCTCCGTGCGGTGCATCGGACACTCCGCCAGCTTGACATTCTCTCTTATTCTGGTCCTGAAGACCTTGTCGCCGTATATTCCACGGAGTTTCTCATCGACGGTGACGAAAAGGTTCTTCGTCGGATTGAACATCGTCACGATGACTCCGGTTATGCCGATTCCCGGGTTGAGCCGCGCGGACACCATGGAACAGATCTCCTCAAGTTTCACGAGTCCCTTCAGAGGATAGACCTCCGGGGCGATGGGCACATATACCTCGTCCGCAGCTACAAGCGCGTTCACGGTCACGAGCCCTAGCGACGGTGGGCAGTCCAGAAGGACGAGGTCGTACCTTTCTGATATGTTCATCTTCTCCAGGACGTCAGAGAGGATACGTTCCTTTTCGAACTGTCCGCCGATGATGAGATCAAGAGCCGACATGTCAAGGCTTGCCGGAAGGATGTCCAGTCCATCCTTGATCCGTGTCGGCAGGTAGTCCCTGCGGTCCTTGAATACTTCATAGACGGTCGGTCCTTCGACTTCACTCAGGAATGTGTCGGTAAGGTTGCACTGGGCGTCCAGGTCAACCATCAGCACCCTCACTCCGACCTTCGCGAAGATGCTTCCCAGAGTGGCCACGGTGGTGGTCTTTCCGACCCCTCCCTTGTGGTTGGCCACGGCTATTATTCTTGTCTTGTCCATATAGTTGTTGTCAGTATTTCATTTTCAGTCATTGCCCGAAGGCATCCTTTATTATGTCCTCCGGAGGATTCCGAAGCCGTCTCTCCTCTTCCGCGCTCCTTGTATATATCTGTGAGGTCTCAGGAGAGGAGTGTCCCAGAATAGTCTGCACGTCGAAGATGCTTCCTCCCGCCTCCAGTATGGCCACAGCTGTCGTGTGGCGCAGGCTGTGCGGAGAATACTCCCTCGTGGTGAGTCCGATCCGCCTGAGGCATTCCTTGACTATCTGCTGGATACGCCTCGGAGTCAGCCTTCCGTCGCGGTGTCCGTCTCCGTCGGTGACGAAGAGCGGCGAACCGGAAAGCACTGCCTCACGGGTGTCCAGGTAGTCCGCTATCGGTCCGTATGACTCCTCCGTCAGAACCACGTAAGAGTCCTTTCCAAGAGCGCCTTTTCTCCAGACATTCAGGATACGGACGCCCTTGCGTGTGGTGATGTCACAAACGTCGATTCTCGAGACCTCTATCGTTCTGAGCCCGTTGCGCAGCATCAGGTTGACTATCGCGTAGTCCCTTTCCCCGCGCTCTTTCGCCGCGTCCAGGAGCCTGCGCCTCTCGTCGATGTCAAGGTGCATCTTCACGAAACCTTCCTTCATCTTTCTCGGTCCCTTGACGCCCGAGGCGATGTTAGGATACTGTCCTTTGGAATCGAGCCATCCGAAGAAACGTCTCAGTGACACCGTGTAGGAAGCGATGCTCTTTGCGGAGAATCCTTTTCTGGCCAGGGCGTCAATATAGGCTACCACGTGAGAGCGCTGAAGCTGCGACGTCCTTACGTTGGATTCCCTGCACCATTTGAAGAAACGGTGCAGGGTCCATCCGTATGTCCTTCTGCTCGAAGGCATCACCTGCTGCTCCTGCAGGAACAGGGTGATTACAGCTTCCAGAGCATCACCCTCCAGATATGACAAGGAACTGCTTTCGGAGATAATCGGATTACTTCCACTACTTGCCGGAATCAAGTTAGTTTTGTTATTCATCGTTCAAATCCCTTTATAGGCACAAATATATAAATAATTATCCTAATGTATTGTAATAATTATCTTAATTAACTTAACTATGCGCAATAATCAATTCAAGTTACCTCAGCCAAGAGCCGACTCCTTCTCATCCGCGAAGGAGTAATACCTGCCTTCCGCGAAAATGATATGGTCGACCAGACTGATGTTGAACGTGTCGAGTGCGGACTTCAGCTTGGTGGTTTCCTTGATGTCAGCCGCACTCGGGCTAGGACTTCCGCTCGGATGGTTATGTGCCAGGATCACTCCGGTTGCCCCTGCGATAATCGCTGCCTTCGATATCCTTGCGGCGTCTATCGGACAGGTCCTGACTGTCCCGGTGGAAATGCGGATGCTTGAAAGCACATTGTTTGCACTGTTGAGCAGCAGCACCCAGCACTCTTCATGGTCGAGGAACTTCAGATGGGGCGCAAGAACACCTACAGCATCCTTGGAAGACTGTACCGTGGTCGGATTATCCAATGACGATTCGCAGAACTCCTGGCAGAACTCCCTCAGTGCGGAGACCTTGTAGGATACTTGAGGTTCCATCAGCTCCTCGCTCGACAGCTTGAGCAGTTCCATGACGGAGAAGTCCCTGGAAACTTCAATTCCAAGGACTTTGAGGCTTTCTTTCTTCATGGCATCAGAAGTTTTCAGTATTGAATGACATGAGGGGATATGTGCAGAAGCCGCTTGAGGCAAGCACGCCGGCATGTGTCGCCAGGCCTTGTCCTACAAGCCACTTGTCAATGCCTTCGATGTTGTTGGTGTCCACAAAAGCCATGCGGCTGCCGTCCTGCATGGGAGAGCAGAGATTGACGGTCATCACCGCATACTCGTCACCGGACTCGACCTCGTCCATGATGATTGCAAGTGTTCCGTTTGTTCTGTAGGATTCCTTCCTGAGGCTGACCTTGACGCCCCGGAAGTCATAGATTTTTCTTTCCATCTTGAAAATACTTTTGAGATTGTTGTGCCCTCCGGAACTTCCGGATTCGCTTGGCAAGGCATTCGGGCGTTCCTGACGGAAAGAACGGTTCGGGAACGACGGAGGAGTTGCCGAGGCCGCACCCGGATAGGGCTTGCCTCCGGCAAGGTCTTTCAAGTGAGGGGAACGCCATAAATTCGCCAATGCGAAACCGGCAAAGGAACGGCTGGGATACAGAAATCCCCGGCAGGCACTAGACCTGACGGGGAAATGAGAAAAATGTATACGGAACCATCAATCCGTATCTGTCTGTCTTGGTTTTGTCGTCAGGTGATTGGCATGCACGCGAAAAGGGTGGAGCGAATCACACATCAAACAAGAGGCTCTGGAAAAGCCTGACAGGTAATATGCAACCACCCCACCCACTATGTTGATTTCGATTGAAGTCAACGATGCAGGTAGCACACTCAATTGGAATGTGCATTTTACATTTTTATTTATCAAAATTGCATATTTTTGTTTATTTATTAAAATAGAATTGCACTATATGAATTTATTTTGTATTTTTGCTCTATAAATGCACCACGATATGATACAGGAAATCAAAATAAAGAATTTCTTATCCTTTAGAGATGAAGTAGCTTTGAACTTCGAGGCTTCAAATGATAAGTTTGCGGAAGACTGTCAAGTGATAACAATGAATGACAATGCCAAGACTCGCTTGCTGCGTCTTGGCATCGTGTATGGTTACAATGCTTCCGGAAAGACAAATCTTCTTAAAGCTTTCAAGTTCTTAGATTTTTTCTGGACATATGACCCTGGATCTTCTGATCGCGGGACCACGGTTCGTCCTTTCCGTTTGAATGATTCTTCCATTAATGAGCCAACGAAGTTCGAGTTGATGTTCTTCGTAAACAATACAAAGTACTACTATCAGTTAGAGTTGGATTCTCAAAATGTCATACTTGAGAAGCTTTCTTATTATAAAAGCACTCAACCGATTATGCTATTTGAAAGGGTTATGCACGAAGGACAGTCAGAGGTCGCATTCAATAATCAGAATGGAGATAAGGTGACTTCCATTATTAAGGAGAAGATAGCTGTGGAATGCTTGAAGAATATGTCTTTCTTTGTTGCAAGAGACAAGGCTAATGCTAACCTTCCGTTGATTGACGCAGCAAAGCTATGGCTGAGGAATCATATAATGGGATTAATCCATCCAAATACAGATTTGACAGGATATGCCCAGAGAATGACATCTAAAGATAATGCTCTGGTCGGGTATCTGCTGGATTTCCTACGTGCTGCAGATTTCAACGTTACAGACATAACTACGGACGAGAGTATGGTGAAATTGCCGGAAGATGTTGTGAAATATATATTGGATAATAATACTATTTCGGACGATGAGCGGTCCCACTTAATCTCTGAAAAGGCATATAAAAAACTGAATACAACATTTAAACACACAGTAGAAGACGAATCTGGTAAGAATTCATATGATTTTTCTTTGGGTGAAGAATCTTTGGGAACGTTGAAAACTTTTGGAATTGAATCAGCTTTATATCAAGCTGTTCACAACAATGCTTTTTTGCCAATTGATGAGATTGAAAACTCCTTGCATTCCAAGTTGCTCGAAAAAATCCTATTCGAGTACTTACGGATCCCGTCTAGAAGTCAGATTATAGTGACTACACATAACGACGGCCTATTGGATTTAGTTGGAGATTTGATCCGTAAGGATTCCATTTGGTTTACGGAGAAGAATAAATCAGGTGTAACTGATTTGTATAAACTGACCGACTTTAGAGGAGTCAATCGCATAGCATCTATACGTGAAGCATATAGAAACAAACGTTTTGGAGCGACAATGGGTGATGAAAAGTAGAGAACTGAACAAACCTGAGCATGTGCAATATTTTACGCACGTGCCTTTATCCGAGGATATTGGCAATGGAACGAGGGATATATCTCCTTTGGCTCCTTTTGTGGTGAGCGGAGGCAAGAACACGGAAAGGTATTACTTCAAGCACATAAATAGATTGTCGGATAAATATAAATTCAATGTCAGGCCAGAGTACTTTGGAGATGAGTCCGCTTATACTGAGGTCTTCCCTATGAGAATCGAAAATATATTATCGAAGAATGTCGATGCCAAAATCTTTTGCGTGTTTGATATGGACACAATTGTAAAAGATGGGCAACAGGATAAACATAAGGCATTCGTTGATTCTTTATCGGAAAAGATCAGTGGTGGGCAGGTCGTCTTGTGTGAAAGTATGCCGTCGTTCGAGTTTTGGCTTTTGTTGCACTTTGTAGACTATCCAGCCTTGCTGAAAAATTATAGTGAAGTTTCTTTTGTTCTTGCGGCTCACCTGCAAAGTTCCGTGTCTGATATGATAAAAAAA
>ULQR01028980.1_pt1 | contig 12618 bp, 10 predicted proteins | sample 1954711 | NCBI WGS metagenome assembly ULQR01 (sample SAMEA4835661, study PRJEB28245) | human gut metagenome | biome: gut microbiome; material: fecal sample | place: Denmark | collected 2008
TGCTGTTTCATATTATGTAATTTTTCTGATGCATCTGTTTTATGAATTTTCTTCCGGATTCAGATATTTACCAAATGCCTTCTTATAATAAGCTGCAAAGAAGTATCCCATCAGTCCGAAGCCATAGACTAATGTTAAGAAATTAACAAGCAGTACCGTCGTATTTGCCCAGACGAGTAAAATCATCAAAATTGCCATCTGAATGGTACACTTCATATTGCGCAGTGCCATAAAAAAGGAATAACGGATCGTATCTTTCACCGGATTCACGAATCTTGACTGGACACCAAACACATAAAGCAGTGATAAAAAATACGGAATAGCAAGGATCATTGCCGCACCCTGCATACACACACCAAGTGTATCTTTTGCCTGATTCCCCATCATAAAATCAAATCCTAAGAGAATTCCAATTACAAGATAGATTAACCAGATTTCCGTTGCCTGTTTAAAATTTTCTTTAAAGGATGAAAAGAAATTAGAGGTGACATACCCCTCCTTATCATGCAATTTCATGCTCGCATAAAGCAATGCGCTCGTCGATGCGCCAATCGTAAAAATCGGCAGTGAACAGATCACCCAGTATAAATTGAGAATAAAAATCTTTCCAATCGTATCGATTGCACGAAAAACAGCATTGTCCACATCAAAAATTCGATTCCACATAATTAAAACGTACCTTTCCAGACTTTTCTTCTATTAGTCTACACGCATTTATTTTATCTGACAAGTGTCATACAGCTTCTGAATATACGCTTTTGCCTGCACTGCATTTTCCGGCGTCGTATTTTCTAAAGTTGTATGGATATAAGGCTTTTTCTCTTTGATAAAACGAATAATCTGCGTATAATCCATCTCCCCGGTTCCCGCAGCCACCGAAACCAGTGCTCCATCTTTTACGATAAAATCTTTGATATGGATCACTGCGATATCCTCTCCAAGCACCTCAATCGCCTCCGCGATAATGGATTCGCGCTCTTTGTAATTACTGATGTCCAAAAGATTGACCGGATCAAAAATAATCTGCAGATTCGGAGAGCCAATTTCATCCAGCACTTTTCTTGCTCTCTTCGGATTGCATACAATATGCCTATACACCGGTTCAATTGCTAAGATCACACCCATTTTTTCCGCATACTGCACGACCGGTCTGACATTTTTGATAAAAATATCCAATGCCTCTTCCGAGTGATTCCGTTCCTCAAAACTGTAAGATTCATTCACAGCACCTGTCTCAGTTCCCACGACGCCTGCTCCAAGGAGCGATGCCATACGGATATGCGCCATATAGCGGTGTACGTTCTTTTCCAAAGCTGCCTGATCCGGTGTTGCAAGATTCAGATAACATCCCAGTACCGCAACATCCAGATGATGCGCTGCAAAAAGTTTTTTCAGATAACAGGAAAAACCGGGTGTCAGCGCACTGTCTGCCAAAGAGTACTCCGAGATTACTTTTTTCAAAGCAAGATGCGCACAGGAAAATCCCTGTTCCTCTGCGATCGCCACACGTTCTTCCAATGTCCCTTTTTTTGTATCATGTAAACGGATTCCTATCTGCATATCCTCTTCCTCTCTGATTTTTCAAACATTTATCCTTCTTTTATTTCTGTATCATTTCATCCACATCAACTGCTTCCACCGGCGCTCCGTCTGCCCCAGTCACCTGCACGTGATCTAAAACCAATTTTTCCACATTGTGTACATAAATACCTTTTTTACTGCATGGTTCCACACCATTTGACATGATTGGAACCCCCATCTCTGCCTCTTTTGCAAAAGAGATCTCTACATTCTTCATGGTAATGCTCTCAATCTTGCTCTCCGGCAGTCCATCAAAATAAGCCGCTGCGACATGACAATTCTCTGCCTTAATATTTTCAAAGCAGAATTTCCGCATTTCCGGTGTCCGCTCATCCACCGGATAGCACGCTCTCGACTGCACATACTCAGTTCTTCCATCTGGATCGCAGAAATAGAACGCATTGGCGGTAAACGGTGTCATCACATGATCCATTTCAATGTCCCGGAATGTGATTCCGTCCAGCACCGAATCTTTGCCCCTGCCCCGTCTTGTCTTGATGCGGAGTCCACGGTCTGTGTGTGAAAAGCAGCATTTTTCCACCAGCATGTTTTTCACACCGGCTCCAATCTCGCTTCCCACTGTGACCGCTCCATGTCCGTTTTCCATAAGGCAATGGCAGATGTGTGTGTTCTCCGCCGGTGTTTTGTACTTCCGTCCCATATAGATTTTTCCTGATTTTACCGCAATGCAGTCATCTCCAAGCGAAAAATGCACACCTAAGATCTCTACATTTTTGCAGGATTCCGGGTCTAATCCGTCTGTGTTTGGAGACTGTTTTGGATTCTCCACCAGAAGGTCACAGAATCTCAACTGATCACTGAAATACGGATGGATCACCCACGCCGGGCTGTCATGGAAATACAGTCCCTGCACATTTACATTTTCACAGTGATTTAAAAACAGCATTCTTGGACGGAATGCACCCACCATCACTTTCTCATTCTTCCACCAGTTCTCGTGGTTTGCACAGCCATTGATACTGCCCTCTCCATAGAGATTGATATCCCTTACGCCGATCCCTGTGATAATTCCTGCGAACATCGGAAGTGGATTTCCCTCCCATGTTCCAAGGTTATATTCCTCCATCTCATCATAACTTTCAATGAGTCCCGGAAATTTTGCAAAACGGTCACGGTCTGTCTCTGCCTTTAACTCAGCACCTTTGGCAATCTCCAGGTTCAAACCACTCTTTAAAAAGATACTTGTGATCCTATAAACGCCCTTTGGGATCAGGACACGGCTCTTTGGCGGACATGCCATGATCGCCGCCTGAATGAAACCGGTATCATCCGATATTCCATCTCCTTTAGCGCCGAACTTTTTCACATCCAACGTGACATATTCATAATCCGTCGTAAACTCTGCGGCTGCGACTACTTCCTCTGCATGAGTAACTTTTATCTCATAATCTGTATCCGGCTTTAAATCAAACACAGATGTCACAACGGTATCTGTCGTCTTTATCTCCTTATTATTTAAAAGGATTTTATATTCTTTTTTTGTGTGATATATTCCACCATCATCTAACAAAAAGGTCGCACTCCGTGCGGTTTTCATCACAAGACTTATCTGCATCTTTGCAATCCTCATCTTTATTCTTTTCTATTATTTCCTCAGTACTTTTTCTGTTAGAAAAAAGGATGGCTGCAAATGCTGCCACCCTTTTATTATACCTTAATTTAACCTTTTACACCACCGGCTGAAATACCATCTACGAATTTGTCCTGAGCCATAAAGAATACGATCAGGGAAGGAATGATGGAGATCAGTGATAATGCTAAAATTCGGTTCCACTGGAATCCTGCATCTGCATCCATCGACATTTTTACGAAAATAGCAAGTGGATATTTTGCAGGAGTATTTACATAAAGCAAAGGTCCCATAAAGTCATTGGATGACCACATAAACTGGAATAATGCACAGGATGTGATCGCCGGAGACAACATCGGAACGATGACTTTGATCAATGTCTGTACGGAGTTACATCCGTCAATTTTGGCAGCTTCATCCAGCTCTTTTGGTACATTGCGCAGGAACTGTACTAACATGAACACGAAGTATGTATCTGTCGCAAACAAAGTAGGAACAATGATCGGGAGATACAATTTGGAATCAACCCATCCTAATTTGGAAAACAGGATAAACTGTGGAACATTTAATACTACCTGTGGAAGGAATAAGGTTGCCATCATAACCGCAAACAGAAATCCTCTTCCCTTAAATTCAAAACGCCCAAAACCATATGCAGTGATTGTAGCTGAGATCATGGTGAATACAACTTTTGGTATTACATAGGAGAATGTGTTAAGCATCGCTTTCCATACGTTGATCGTACCACCATAATTCTGCATTGCTGCTTTATATCCATCTAAGCTCGGATGTGCGGTAAAAAGTCCGATACTTGAGAAAATCTCTGCGTTGGATTTAAAAGTTGCTCCAACCATCCAAAGTAAAGGGTAAACCATTACAAATCCAACCAGGATCAGGACGGTATATCTTAAAATCAAATTAATGATATGTTTTGTCTTGCTCTCAGCAGCCATTTATTTACCCTCCTCATCTGAATAGAATACCCAGTATTTCTGACTTAAGAATGCAATGATCGTAAAGATCATTAAGATCACGAATAATACCCATGCCATTGCACTTGCCATACCCATGTCATACTGCTGGAATGCGCTGTTATAAATCAGCAGTGATACTAATGTTGTAGAGTTTCTTGGTCCACCTTTTGTGATGATATATGGTCCGTTGAACTCCTGGAATGCCTGACAGAGCTGTGTTACAAGGTTATAGAAAATAACCGGTGTGATAATTGGTACTGTTACAGAGAAGAACTGACGCCATTTACCCGCTCCATCGATAGCTGCTGCCTCGTAAAGATCCTGTGGTACTCCTTTTAAAGCAGCAAGGAAGATCACCATTGCTGAACCGAACTGCCATACACGAAGTAAGCAGATAACGATCAGGGAATATTTTGGATCACTCAGCCAGCTTGGTCCTGTGATTCCGAAGAATCCCATGAATGTGTTTAACAAACCGTCATCACGGAATACTGCTTTCCATAATACTGCGATTGCTACTGAACCACCTAAAATAGATGGAATATAATATGCCGTACGGAAGAAATTGACACCTTTGATCTTAAAGTTCAAAATGTAGGCAATAAATAACGCAAATACTAACTTTAATGGAACTGTGATAAATGCATATTTAAATGTTACCTTTAATGCCGTCACGATCTTTCTTGTTGTGAATACATCAATATAGTTCTGGAGTGTTCCAATTTCATGGAATCCCTTGAACAGGTTATAATCTGTAAAACTATAGAATAAAGATGATGCCATCGGATAAAATTTGAATGCCAAAAATCCGAATAGCCATGGAAGAATAAAGAAAAATCCTATATTCTCTTTACAGACATCTTTGAATGACTTTTTTTTCTGTGGTATTTTACCTGCCCCCGCAGTTGTTTTCTTAGCCACCTCTCATACCTCCTGTTAACTGTGATTACATAACCCGGATAAACTGTGCATATGCCATCATCATGATACCCATAGACACATCATCCTTTTGATCAAATGGTTCATCTATTGCACCATCAATAAGTGTTCGTCCTGTTTCCAAATACTTTTCAGGATTTAATATCCCTATATTGCATGCCTTTAAAATTGCATATCCCATGCATACTTTCTGCATCTTTGCATCTCCACCCAGTGGAATGCACTTGATGGTCTTTTTAAAAATCTCCTGCAGAGATTTGTAATGTTCAAATATCTCTATACTCATGTGATCCAATACATCGATCAGAGCCATCACATACCAGATTGCGTCTTTCCCACTTCTCATCTCTGTAAGCTGGTTTACAATATCATTGTATCCTGCCTTATTATGGTATCTGGTCTCATATTCCATGTAAAACGGAAGCACTTCATACAAATGCTGTCCTGTCATGAGCTTTTTATGATCCCCTTCTTCACACAGGCTGCCTTCTGCAGTCCTTGACAATCCCATCAGATCGTCTTTCATTCTTTCAATATACTCTTTGTACTTCTCCTCACCGGTCTTTTCATATGCAAAAATCCATGCAGATCCGGCGTTTATTTTCTTTGTCACATCTGTCTTTGAAAAGGCATTCTCCCATTCCTCTGACATTTTTTCTACATATTGCAGAATAAACTTCTGATACCTTTCATCCTGTGTGGCTGCATACATCTGTCTGCACCCATTTAACAGGCAGCCGATATCTGTTCTTCCCTTCCATTCGGTATTTTCCAGATATACACCGATCGTTTTATCAAAATCCATATTAACACCATTTTTAAAACAGGGCTGCTGTCTTTGCAGCAGCCCCAGAAGAATCTATATCTCTTTTAATTACTGTGCAATAACTCCTGTAATACCATCGATCAATACATCTGCTGCTTCATCAGCTGTGTAATCACCATAGCTTAATCCTGCCATTGCATCATAGTAAACACCATCAGAACCTTTTAACTGGGAATCCTCAAAGTATGGATCCAGGCTGTTGCTTACCCATGCAAGAACTTTTCCGTTTGCTTCTACAACTGTCTCATTTAATAATCCGGCGTCATTTGCTGCTGTAAGAGCGGATTCAGAAACCGGGATACCTCTTTCAGATGCTAAGATCTGTGCTGCTTCTTCATTGTTTGCAAGATAATTTACAAGCATAGCTGCTTCCTTTGGATGAGCGGTCTGTGCGTTGATTGCCCAGCACATGGAAACTTTAGCATAACCACCTTTGTTATCACCAAGGTCTGTTAAATAGTCACCAACAACAAGTTCACGTCCTTCTTCTAATGCTGCACCGAATTTGCTTGCAGAAGAATCCCACTCGAAGATACCTGCATAATGTCCATCGATCCAGTTCTGGTTCTGGTCAAGAGAAGCTGCTCCGTCACCGGCGATTGTTGCGATAGAAGGAATTACATGTGCATCCTCTAAAGACTGAATGAACTCAAGACCTTCTACGATCTGATCTTTTGTATAGTTTAATGTATCTCCTGTTACCCAGTCTGTTCCATATACGGATTCAAGATAGTAAACCATAAGGATCATTCTGTCGTATTCGCCTAAAGCTAATGGATAATAGTCATCACCGTAAGCTTTGAATTTCTCTCCACAGTCTTTTAATGCAGCAAGTGTTGTAGGAATCTCGCATCCAACTTCATCAAATGTTGTTTTGTCCCAGTAGAAAATTCTACCTGTCATGGAAATTGGAAGTCCTGCTAAAGATCCGTCAGATGCTTCACACATGGAAAGATATTTCTCATCTACCTGTGAAAGATCGATTACGCTTGCATAGTCATTTAAGTTTAAGAATGTTGTTCCATCAGAATCATACTGTGTGATCCAGTTCCAGTTGATCTGGTTTACATCCTGTGCGGTTCCTGCTGCAAAAGCAGTTGCCATTTTCTCTTCCCATCCATCCCATGCGGAATAGGTTGTTTCAACTGTGATTCCTGGATACGCTTTCATAAATGCGTCAACTGCTGCCTGTGTAGCTGTATGTCTTGAATCACCACCCCACCAGGAAATTGTTAATGTACATTCATCATAAGAGCCATCATCTTCGGCAGCTGCTGCTTCTGTTGCAGGTGCTGCATCCTCGGCTGGTGCCTCTGCTTTGTCTGTGCTTGCACTGTTGTCTGCTGAACCCCCACAGGCTACTGTTGTAAGGGCCATAGCTGCTACCATTCCAGCTGCCATTACTCGTTTCATAAATTCCTTTTTCATAGTTTTCTTCTCCTTTATTCTTATATTAGTCGATATGACAATTCTTTTTCCTTCCCAATTTGTTTCTTTGTCATATCGCTATTATGTAAGTGCTTACATTTTGTATTATAGCATAGTCTTTTAAAAAATGCACTACTTTTTTCATATTTTTTTCATTTTTTTGTGCATTTTAATAACGCGCAGAATTGACCAGAAAATATGCTTTTATGGCTGTTTACCAATGTAGGCAAGAATTCCGCCATCGACATATACAACATGACCATTCACAAAATCAGATGCGTCAGAAGCCAGGAAAACTGCCGGTCCCTGCAGATCCTCTGCCTGTCCCCATCTCGCTGCAGGAGTCTTTGCAATAATAAACTGGTCAAACGGATGTCTGCTTCCATCCGGCTGGATCTCACGCAGTGGAGCCGTCTGAGGTGTTGCAATATAACCAGGTCCGATACCGTTACACTGGATGTTGTATTCGCCATACTCAGATGCGATATTTTTTGTAAGCATTTTCAAACCGCCCTTTGCAGCTGCGTATGCAGATACTGTCTCACGGCCAAGTTCTGACATCATAGAGCAGATGTTGATAATTTTTCCATGTCCTTTTTTGATCATGGATGGAATCACTGCTTTGGATACAATAAACGGAGCATTCAGATCCACATCGATGACCTGTCTGAATTCAGATGCTTTCATCTCACACATCGGGATACGTTTGATAATTCCGGCATTGTTCACAAGAATGTCGATCACGCCTACTTCCTTCTCAATTTTGGCAACAAGTTCATTTACCTGCTCCTCATCTGTTACATCGCAGACATAACCGTGTGCTTTGATTCCTTTTTCCTCATAAGCTGCAATTCCCTTGTCTACCAGCTCCTGCTTGATATCATTGAAAACAATGGTCGCTCCGGCTTCTGCATAAGCAGTTGCAATCGCGAAACCGATACCATAAGATGCTCCTGTGACAAGAGCAATTTTTCCCTCCAGTGAAAATTTGTCTAAAATAGCCATATACTTCTCCTCTTTCTCCGGGTTTCCCGGTTATATTCTTTTTATAATGTAACACCCTGTTTAAAAATCGCCATATCATGGAATCCCGCTTCCTCGCTACAGACTTTTTTACCGGATGCAACTTCTACTACATAATCAAATAGCTTCTGTGCCGTCTCATCCAATTCCTGATCTTCCACCAGCACTCCCGCATTAAAATCAATCCAGTTCTTCTTTCTTCCGGCAAGGGAACTGTTGCTTGAGATTTTGACTGTCGGAACCGGAGATGCAAATGGAGTTCCGCGGCCGGTGGTAAACAACACAATATGTGCCCCGCTGGCAGCAAGTGCTGTCGCAGCCACAAGGTCATTTCCCGGTGCACTGAGCAGATTCAGTCCCGGTGCCACTACAGGTTCGCCGTAGGCAAGCACACCCTTCACCGGAGCATTTCCCGACTTCTGGGTACAGCCAAGCGACTTGTCTTCCAGAGTGGAAATACCACCTTTTTTGTTTCCCGGAGACGGATTCTCATAAATCGTCTGGTGATTATCTTTAAAATATTGTTTGAAATCATTGATCAGTTCTACCGTCTTATCAAACAACTGCTCGTTCTCACAGCGGTTCATAAGGATCGTCTCAGCACCAAACATCTCAGGTACTTCCGTGAGGATTGTCGTTCCTTTTTTGCTGATCAGAAGATCTGAAAATCTTCCCACAAGAGGATTTGCGGTAATGCCGGAAAATCCATCGCTTCCACCGCACTTCATGCCAATGATCAGTTTTGAAACGCTGATCGGTTCCCGCTCGAAGGCAGCTGCATAATCGATCAGTTCCTCAAGCAGTTCCCCGCCTTTTTCCATCTCATCTTCCACTTCCTGACAGACGAGGAACTTCACACGCTTTTCGTCATAATCACCAATGTATGGTTTTAATACATCAATGTTACTGTTTTCACAACCAAGTCCAAGCACCAGCACTCCGCCCGCATTCGGATGGTTGATCAGATCCGCAAGGATCGTTCGTGTATGCTCCTGATCATCTCCCATCTGGGAACATCCATAAGGATGTGGGAATGCGATCACTTCCTGCACGGAACCTTTCACCTTTGCATTCGCCCGTTTTGCCAGGGCAGTTGCAATATTGTTGACACAGCCAACCGTCGGAATAATCCAGATTTCATTTCTGACACCGACTTTTCCATCCGGTCTCTGAAAACCAAGGAATGTGGCATCCTCTGTTATTTTTTCTTCCATGTGTACCGGTTCATATTTGTATTCCAGCAGATCTCCAAGTGCAGTTTTGATATTGTGCGTGTGAACCCACTGTCCCGCTTTGATATCTTCCTTCGCAGTACCTATACGGAATCCGTATTTGATAACATCTGCGCCTTCGCAGATATCTTTCACTGCCATTTTATGTCCGGCAGGAATTGTTTCAAGAGCTTCGATCTCCGTGTTTTCCAATGAGATCTTTTCTCCTTTTTTCATTTCTTTCAATGCAACGATCACATTATCATTTTCGTTGATTTTCATAAAGTCTTTCATTTCTGTTGGACTCCTTATTTATTATGCAAAAATTTTCTCCATTGCCTTTCTCATACCAGATGCACGGATCTCTGTAAGATAAGAAGCAACTGCATCTTCCACGCCTGCAAGACTGCTTAAATCCTCTCCCCAGAAGTCTTCATTCGAAAGGACTGCATGTGCGAATTCTCTTGGCTCTTTGCTGCTGTTTGCCGCAAAAAATTCCAATACTGCAGCATCATCCAAAATATTGTATTCCTGCTCTCCACGGTGTCCGATCAACGCTTTGTCCCTGATCTCTGTTCCAGTGTAGAATGCCATCAACGCTGCAAGTGAGAATGTCAAATGCTCGGGAAGTTTTCCTTCTTTTTCAATATATCCCAAAAAGCTTGGCATGCATCTCGCTCTCCATTTTGAAACAGAGTTCAAAGAGATGGATAATAATGCATGTTTTACATAAGGATTGTTAAATCTTGTGATCACTGCATTTGCAAAATCGATCAGATCCTGTTTTGGCAATGTCAGTGTCGGGATCACTTCCTCAAAAATTGTCTTCTTCATAAAGTTGAAGATCAGTTCATCCTGCATGGATTCGAGAACAATATCATTTCCTGCCAGATAAGATGCGAGAACAAAGGAAGTATGTGCTCCGTTTAAAATTCTTACTTTTCTCTGCTTGTAAGGTTTCTGGTTGTCTGTGAAGATCACCGGCAGACCAGCTTTTGGGAGTGGGAACTCCTCACTGATATCTTTTGCACTCTCGATCACCCACAACGCAAATGGCTCACCGGTAACAATCAGGTTATCCTGATATCCAAATTCTTTGCAAAGCTCTTCTGCCTCATCTCTCGGATATCCGGTTACGATACGGTCTACTAATGTAGAGGTGAACACACATGCCTCATTGACCCAGTTTGTGAATCCTTCTTCCAGATTCCAAAGTGCTGCCAGTTTTAAAACACATTCTTTCAAATGGATTCCATTATCGTCGATCAGCTCTACCGGAAGCATCACAAGCCCCTTGTCCGCCGCACCGTTAAAATGTCTGTATCTCTCATATAAGAACTTTGTCAGTTTTCCCGGATAACTCTTTGGAGGATTTAACTCTATTTTATCTGTATCGTCATAGACGATTCCTGCTTCCGTTGTGTTGGATACAATAAAACGTAACGTATCTAATTTTGCATATGCTGCATACTTTTCATATTCTCCATAGGCATCTACCACATCCGTCACGCTGGTCACGATACGATTGATACGTTTTGGTTCTCCGTCCACAATTCCTCTCAACTGTACTGTGTACTGACACTCCTGATCATGGAAACGATCCAGTGTTCCAAACTCGATCGGTTTTACAAGTACGATATCTCCATTAAAATCTCCGCTCTCATTTGCAATATCGATCATGTAATCCACAAATGCACGAAGAAAATTTCCCTCACCAAACTGTAATACTTTGACAGGTCTTTCTACTTTTCCTGTCTTTGCTTTACTTAAAAGTTCCATTTCCAGCCTCCCGATTCATTTTTTCATCATTGTTTCGCTTTATTTATTTTTACAATTTGTAAGCGTTTACATTTTGTATTCTTACACCTTTTTTCAATTTCGTCAATATGTATTTTTGATTATTTTGTACATTTCGCATATTTTTGTTGATGTTGCACGTATTATTTTAACATTTTTGTTATTTTTGCCATTTCTTTTGTTGCTTTATTTTTTTCCTTGTTGTATAATATTTATGATTGCAGTGTAACTGCTTTCATTTTTATAATACATAAGCAGCTTTATAATAATGTAAGGAAGTCCATTTCTTACATAGAACACATTTTTCAGGGGATTTACTATGGCAATGACAATTTACGACATTTCAAAAAAAGCCGGTGTTTCCATCGCCACTGTATCACGTGTTTTAAATGGCAGTGAAAACGTCCGCCCATCCACCCGCAAAAAAGTCATGGATGTCATCGACAAATACGATTACACTCCAAATGCTTTTGCACGTGGCATGGGACTGCATTCCTTAAAAACGATCGGTATTCTCTGTGCAGATTCGTCTGACCTTTTTCTTGCAAAGGCAGTCTACTTTCTGGAGCAGGAATTACAGGCAAACGGATACGAATCTCTTTTATGCTGTACCGGTTATAATCTGGACATCAAAAAGAATTACCTTAATTTAATTCTTTCCAAAAAGGTGGACAGCATTATATTGGTAGGTTCTAACTTCATCGGTTCCACCGAGGATGAAAACCAGTATATTAAGGATGTTTCCACGCAGGTTCCAATCATGCTGTTAAATGCTTCCTTTGATTATCCGAATGTTTACAGTACACTCTGTGATGATTATGGAACCATGTTTGAGGCAACAGCTGAAATGATCCAGGCAGGAATCACGGATATCCTGTATCTATATGATTCCAAATCCTACAGTGGCTTAAAGAAGCTTCACGGATTCCGCGATGCAATGAAAGAGCACAATATTCCGGGTTTTGAAAAACTGATCCACTTTTACGACGGCAATATCGAACATCTGGATGAGATTGCCGACTTTGTGGCAGACATTGCAAAAAAAGGGGCGTCTTTTCATGGCATCATGACTTCTGACGATTCCCTTGCGATTGGCAGTATCAAATATGCGCAAAAAAAAGGGATTCGCATCCCGGAAGACCTTTCCGTTATGGGATATAACAACTCCATGCTGACAAACTGCTGTACACCGGAGCTGACTTCTGTTGACAACCGTTTAGAAACCCAGACACACCAGTTAGTCCAGAC
>ULQR01028913.1_pt1 | contig 12571 bp, 7 predicted proteins | sample 1954711 | NCBI WGS metagenome assembly ULQR01 (sample SAMEA4835661, study PRJEB28245) | human gut metagenome | biome: gut microbiome; material: fecal sample | place: Denmark | collected 2008
CAGCTTGTTGACAGGGATTTTTCTAAAAACGGGTATTATACCCAAATGGCAGCAGGCTGGCTTATTGCGGAGTTATTTGTCACATATCCGAAGGCTGTGTGGAATTATTTGACAGATAAAGAAAAGTTAAAAATTGATGACGTTTCATATAAAAAAGCAGTTAGAAAGATATGTGAATCGAAAACACCTTCTAAAGAGGTAAAAGAGTGCATCAGCAGATTGTGTAGTTAAGCGGATACTCAGCTTTATGGTGCGGCAGGAAAATCTAAGAAAAATAATGTTAAAAAACACAAAAAAGCTGTTGACTAATGCTAAAGTTGTGGTATAATAATTGTTGTGCGTACAGGACTGTGGTTCTGTGAAAAAATACCCTACACAGTTGTTTGTGTATTTGATGCATAATCTACAACTGGAGGGAGGTTAGGTGTGAGACTATGTCAAATGTAATCGTAAAAGAGAATGAGACATTGGATAACGCTTTACGTCGTTTCAAAAGAAATTGTGCTAAAGCTGGTATCCAGCAGGAAATTCGTAAAAGAGAGCATTATGAGAAGCCAAGCGTTCGTCGTAAGAAGAAGTCTGAGGCAGCTCGTAAGCGCAAATACTAATCGTATGTAAGGGATTTGAGTGTCGAATCCTGAAATCAGAAAGAGGTTATTTGGTTAATCTCTTTCTTTTTTTATGGAATAGGAAAATGCTCGTAACATAGCGGAAAACCAACGAGAATTGCGAATATCCTTGACAATAAAAACACTATGCTCCATTCTAAGCGTATAAGCAAACAGCAGCCACTTATTACTTAGAATAGAGCATAGTGAAAAATTATAGTCCTGTCGTTGTCTTTAGATGATAAGAATACATATTATCTAAAATTATATAGACAGTTTAAACAAAATCTCTTAAAGTATCTACAACACTTTGTTTTTCGGTATTTCCATGCAGGTTGTGTGACATTGATGTATGTGGGCGTTATGCTTGCTTATGGGTGGTAACAGTAGTATTATTATATTACTTTACAATGAGCAGGATATACTGTAAATAAGGTGGAATTATTGTTAACGGTTCGACAGGCATGAGCGGTGGCAGATAAAAGTAATTGTGAATAGGAGTGGTTTGAAAATGTTTGGATTTTTGGAGAATGGTAAGATATATAAAGAACTTGATGATATAATAGCACAGATAGATTCTAATGTCGCAAATAATTATAAAGATGCAGCACAGGAAGCGGTGGGATGTTTAGAAAGAAAAATAAATGAATTTTGGGAAGATGGGCAGCTTAGTGAAAAGAAGAAGTTGGAATATAGTGCAAGGCTGACGAGGTATAAGAGAGAACTTGAGGGATTTACACATAAGGATCAGAAGCCGTATTGGAGTTAGTGCGTGTTTAAAATTTTTAAATGTGGTAGGATGTATGGAGAGGTGAAAACTTGATAGGGGGAAGATTTTTGTGGAAAAACTGAATAAAAGGTAATGGCAAAACGGAGGCAGAGTATGGCAAAAACAGTAAGTATAGGAAATCAGAGTTTTGAATCAATAAGAAGACAAGATATATTTTATATAGATAAGAGTGAATTTATAAAAGAGTGGTGGGAGAATGAGGATGTTGTAACACTTATCACTCGTCCACGCCGATTTGGTAAGACATTGAACATGGACATGTTAAACTGTTTTTTTTCAAATAAATTTACAGATAGAGGTGATTTATTTGAAGGTCTTGAAATATGGAAAGAAGAAAAATATAGGAAGCTTCAGGGAACATATCCGGTGATTTTTATTAGTTTTGCTGCTGTAAAGGGAGACACATTTGAAATAACAAAACAACAGATTGTTACACAGATAGTGCATTTATTTGAGGAAAAAAGATTTTTGCTTGATGCGGATGTTATGAGCGAAAGTGAGAAAATTAAATATAAACAGTTTGTATTAGAACCGGAAAAATTTGATATATCAGCGAAATTAAATGAATTGAGTGATTATTTAAGCAGATATTATAACAAGAAAGTGATTATACTTCTTGATGAGTATGATACGCCAATGCAGGAAGCTTATGTGTATGGCTTTTGGAAAGATATTGTTTCTTTTATGAGAAGTTTATTTAATGCTACGTTTAAAACGAATCCGTATCTTGAGAGAGCAGTTATGACAGGTATAACGAGGGTATCAAAAGAAAGTATCTTTTCTGATTTGAATAATCTTAAAGTTGTGACAACGACAAGTGATGAATATGCGGATTGCTTTGGCTTTACGGAAAAAGAGGTTTTTGATGCACTTGATGAGGCTGATATGTCTAAGGAAAAAACAAAAGTAAAGGAGTGGTATGACGGATTTACTTTTGGAATTGTAAAAGATATATATAACCCGTGGTCTATAACGAATTATTTGAAAACAGGAAAGTTTAGTGCGTATTGGGCAGATACAAGTTCTAATGGATTAGTGAATAAGTTGATTCAAACCGCTCCGGCTGAAACGAAAGAGCTTATTGAACAACTTTTGAAAGGTGAGAGTATAGAAGTAAAGTTTGATGAGCAGATAGTATTTGAACAGCTTGACAAAAGTCATGATGCAATATGGAGTTTGCTTGTAGCAAGTGGATATCTAAAGATAGATTATGTAGAATATAAAGGTTTGCTTTTGAATCCATGGTATCATATAAGTATAACAAATTTTGAAACATTAAGCATGTTTGCAAATATGTTTTCAGGGTGGTTTGAAAGTTCAGATGCGAGATATAATGATTTTATTAAAGCTTTGCTTAGAGGCAATATAAAAGAAATGAATTATTATATGAATAAAGTAGCGCTTGCGACATTTAGTTATTTTGATACAGGAAAACGACCTTCAGAAATATCAGAACCGGAAAAATTTTATCATGGATTTGTGCTGGGACTTATTGTTGAACTGAGTGACAAATATGAAGTAAAGTCAAATCGTGAAAGTGGTTTTGGCAGGTATGATGTTATGATTGTGCCATTTGATAAGAAAGAGGATGCAATGGTACTTGAATTCAAGGTTTATGATTCGGATGAGGAAAATTCGCTTGAGGATACTCTTTCAAGCGCATTAAAGCAGATAAATGAAAAAGAGTATGATGCAGAACTTTTAAGCAGAGGTTTTGCAAAAGAAAAAATCAGACATTACGGCTTTGTATTTATGGGTAAAGAAGTGCTTATTGGTTCCGATTCGGAATAGCTGCATGAATAAAAAACTAACTTATTGAATTTATAAGAGAAAAAAACAGCTTAAAAAAATAAATTTTATCAATATTATCTTCAGAACACAAGTTTGATAAAATGAAGAAAATAAACTTAAAATCAATTTCACTTAATTTTTTTAGTAAAAAATATAAATTGACTAAATAATATTGCTTTTTTTATCAAAAAAATATATAATCAAACCAGTTTGATGAACAAAGGGGTTCAGCAAATGATGAGAAAACATTTATCAGCAGACGGATGTCTATACAGCATCTGTTTTCTGAGAAAGTTTCTTCTATATATGCATAGTATGTTTGTTTTTAATGTATTTGTATGCGTATTATATAGGAGTTTCTATGTGAAGAAGTGTTTTCTGTTATTTGCTGAGCCTCTTTTTGTTTACTATATGTAAATCAAATATATCCAAAGAGTAAAAGAAAAACATAAAGTTGTAGAATATTGATATGGAGGTAGAAATGATGACAAATACTGAAACTTGTAACAGCAGGGTTTTAGCAAAAGCCTCAAAAGTTATTGACCATGAAAAGAGAGGGCTTTACGATCCTCGTTACGAACATGATAACTGTGGTATTGGTTCTATTGTGAATATTAAGGGAAATAAAACACATGATACTGTTTCGGGAGCTCTTGATATTGTTGAAAAATTAGAGCATCGTGCCGGTAAGGATGCAGAAGGCAAGACCGGTGATGGTGTTGGTATTCTTTTACAGATATCACATAAATTTTTCAAAAAAGCAGTTAAACCACTCGGTTTTGAAATTGGAGAAGAAAGAGATTATGGTATTGGAATGTTTTTCTTCCCACAGGATGAGCTTAAAAGAAACCGTGCTAAGAAAATGTTTGAAGTCATTATTGAAAAAGAAGGACTTGAGCTTCTTGGATGGAGAAAAGTTCCGACTGAACCTGACATATTAGGCCATAAAGCACTTGAGTGTATGCCATGTATTATGCAGGCATTTGTTAAAAGACCTGAAGATGTTGAAAAGGGACTTGATTTTGACCGCAAACTGTATGTTGCACGCCGTGTGTTTGAGCAGAGTAATGATGATACATACGTTGTCTCATTTTCAAGCCGTACAATAGTTTATAAGGGTATGTTCCTTGTTGGACAGCTTCGTCTTTTCTTTAAAGACCTTCAGGATCCTGATTATGTATCTGCTATCGCAACAGTGCATTCAAGATTTAGTACAAACACAAATCCAAGCTGGATGAGAGCACATCCAAACAGATTTATCGTTCATAACGGTGAGATTAACACTATTGTAGGTAATGCAGATAAGATGCTTGCACGTGAGGAGACAATGGAGACATCACTTCTTGCAAATGATTTCCACAAAGTCCTTCCGGTTGTAAATCCAAATGGTTCGGATTCGGCAAGGCTTGATAATACACTTGAATTTCTTGTAATGAGTGGTATGGAACTTCCGCTTGCTGTCATGATTACTATTCCTGAACCTTGGGAACACGATATGAGCGTAAGCCAGAAGAAGAGAGATTTCTATCAGTATTATGCAACAATGATGGAGCCTTGGGATGGTCCGGCTTCAATCCTTTTTTCTGATGGTGATATTATGGGAGCTGTTCTTGACAGAAACGGTCTTCGCCCTTCACGTTATTACATTACAACTGATGACCAGCTTATCCTTTCATCAGAAGTAGGCGTTTTTGATATTCCACCTGAAAAGATTGTCAAGAAAGACAGATTGAGACCGGGACGTATGCTTCTTGTTGATACGGTTAAGGGTGAGCTTATTGATGACGAGGTTCTCAAAGAAAAATATGCATCACGTCAGCCTTATGGTGAGTGGCTTAACAGCAACCTCGTTACATTGAAAGAACTTCGTATTCCTAATAAAAAAGTTGAGGAATTTACAGACGAAGAAAGAGCAAGACTTCAGAAGGCATTTGGATATACTTATGAGGATTACAAAGAGTCAATTCTTCCGATGGCACAGAAAGGTGCAGAGCCTATTGCTTCAATGGGTACTGACACACCGCTTCCAATGCTTTCAGATAAGCCGCAGCCTTTGTTCAACTACTTTAAACAGCTTTTTGCACAGGTTACAAATCCGCCTATTGATGCAATAAGAGAGGAAATCGTAACATCGACAAGCGTTTATATTGGTGAGGACGGAAACCTTCTTGAAGAAAAAGCAGACAATTGTAAGGTGCTTAAAATCCGTAATCCTATTCTTACGGATACAGATCTTATGAAGATTAAATATATGGATAAAGAGGGATTTAAGTGTGTGGATATTCCTATTACTTATTATAAGAATACATCACTTAAAAAAGCACTTGACCGTATGTGTCTTGAAGCTGACAGAGCTTACAAGGAGGGTGCAAATATTCTTATCCTTACTGACAGGGGAGTTGATGAGAACCATGTAGCTATTCCGTCACTTCTTGCAGTTGCTTCAATGCAGCAGCATCTTGTAACTACAAAGAAGAGAACAAGTGTGGCAATGATTCTTGAATCGGCAGAACCAAGAGAAGTACATCACTTTGCGACAATCTTAGGATATGGAGCATGTGCGATAAATCCTTATCTTGCACATAGCACAATAAAAGAACTTATTGACCAGAATCTTCTTGATAAAGACTATTATGCAGCAGTTGATGATTATGATTCAGCAGTTCTTCACGGAATTGTAAAAATTACTTCTAAAATGGGTATTTCTACAATCCAGTCATATCAGGGTTCAAAGATTTTTGAGGCGATTGGTATATCAGAGGATGTCATTGAGAAATACTTTACTGATACAGTATGCTGTGCAGGAGATATTACACTTGAGGATATTGAAAAACAGGTTGATGCACTTCATTCAGCAGCATTTGACCCACTTGGACTTGAGACGGATATGAACCTTGAAAGCCGTGGTCAGCATAAAGAAAGAGGACACAAAGAGGAGCATTTATATAATCCTGAGACAATTCATCTTTTACAGCAGGCTACATGGACAGGAAGTTATGAACTGTTTAAACAGTATTCAAAATGCATAGATGAAAAAGAGCATAATGTAACACTTAGAAGCATGCTTGATTTCAATTATCCTAAAAAGGGAATTTCAATTGATGAGGTTGAGAGCGTTGACGAGATAGTTAAGAGATTTAAGACAGGAGCTATGTCATATGGTTCAATTTCTCAGGAGGCACATGAGACACTTGCCATTGCGATGAATCACCTTCATGGTAAATCAAACAGTGGTGAGGGTGGTGAGAGTCTTGACAGACTTCTTACAGCAGGACAGCCTGAGGATAGATGTTCAGCAATCAAACAGGTTGCATCAGGACGTTTTGGTGTTACATCACGTTATCTTGTCAGTGCAAAAGAAATTCAGATTAAAATGGCACAGGGAGCTAAGCCGGGTGAAGGCGGACATCTTCCGGGCGGAAAGGTTTATCCTTGGGTAGCCAAAACAAGACATTCAACGCCGGGTGTAAGCCTTATCTCACCTCCACCACATCATGACATCTATTCTATCGAAGATTTGGCGCAGCTTATCTATGACCTTAAGAATAGTAATAAAGATGCAAGAATATCAGTTAAGCTTGTTTCAGAAGCAGGTGTAGGAACGGTAGCGGCAGGTGTTGCAAAAGCCGGAGCAGCAGTTATTCTTATTTCAGGATATGACGGAGGTACAGGAGCAGCCCCTAGAAGTTCAATTTACAATGCAGGTCTTCCTTGGGAACTCGGTCTTGCTGAGACACACCAGACACTTATAATGAACGGACTTCGTTCACGTGTCCGCATTGAGACAGACGGTAAACTTATGACAGGCCGTGATGTACTTGTGGCTGCACTTCTCGGAGCAGAGGAATATGGTTTTGCAACAGCACCGCTTGTAACAATGGGTTGTGTAATGATGCGTGTATGTAATCTTGATACATGTCCTGTAGGTGTAGCAACACAGAATCCTGAACTCAGAAAGAGATTTAAAGGAAAACCTGAATATGTTGAGAACTTTATGAAGTTTATTGCGCAGGAACTTCGTGAGTACATGGCTTTGCTTGGAATTAAGAAAGTTGATGATCTTATCGGACGTACAGACCTTCTCAAAGTAAAGGATGACCCTAAGGTTAAGGAACATCATATCAACTTTAATGAGATAATTGATTCATCATTTGCCGGTGAGAGAAAAGAAAATAAATTCAATCCAAAGAATGTATTTAACTTTGAACTTGAAAAGACAATAGATGAGAAAGTTTTACTTCCTAAACTTAAAAAGTCACTTCAGACAGGTGAGCCTGCTAAAGTTACTGTAGATGTTACAAACATAAATCGTACATTTGGTACAATACTTGGTTCTGAGATTACAAAGAAATTCAGTGATACACTTGAGGAAGATACGATTACAGTTGAGTGTCACGGAAGCGGCGGACAGAGCTTTGGAGCATTTATTCCAAAGGGACTTAAACTTGAACTTGTCGGTGATTCAAACGATTACCTCGGAAAAGGTCTTTCGGGCGGAAAGATTGTTGTATATCCGCAGACCGGTACTAAATTCAAGGCAGAGGATAATATAATTATCGGTAACGTTGCACTGTACGGTGCTACAAGCGGTAAGGCATTCATAAACGGTATTGCAGGTGAGCGTTTCTGTGTTCGTAACTCAGGTGCTACAGCAGTTGTTGAAGGTGTCGGAGACCACGGATGTGAATATATGACAGGTGGACGTGTAGTAATACTTGGACCAACAGGAAAGAACTTTGCAGCAGGTATGAGTGGCGGTGTTGCGTATGTACTTGATGAAAACAGTGATTTATACCTTAAGCTTAACAAAGAACTTGTATCGTCACAGCCTGTTACTGACAAATATGATGTACTTGAGTTAAAGAAAATCATAGAGGAGCATGTTGAAGCTACAAATTCAGAAAAAGGAAAGAATATCCTTGAAAACTTTAGCGATTATCTTCCTAAATTTAAGAAAATTATTTCTTATGATTACAGCAAGATGCTTCAGCTCATTGCTCAGATGGAAGAGAGAGGTTTAAGCTACGAGCAGGCGCAGATAGAGGCATTTTATGCACACAAAAATCAGGCATAATCGATAAGAGATACTGTGTATACGCAGACCTGGCATCCGGTCAGGCTGTGCGGTAATGTTTGAGCAGACAGGATAAGGAGGATAATTATGGGCAAACCAACCGGATTTCTTGAATATGAAAGAAAAAATAATAAGGCAGTAGAGCCTTTAGAGAGAATAAAGAATTTTAATGAATTTCACACACCTATGAGTGATAAAGATAGAAAAGAGCAGGCTTCAAGATGTATGAACTGTGGTGTTCCGTTCTGTCAGTCAGGCATGATGATAAACGGAATGGCATCAGGTTGTCCTTTGAACAATCTTGTGCCTGAGTGGAATGATCTTCTTTATCACGGATGCATGAAGGAGGCACTCCAGATGCTTCGCCAGACAAACAACTTTCCGGAGTTTACTTCGAGAGTTTGTCCGGCACTTTGTGAAGCTGCCTGCACATGTGGACTCAATGATTCACCGGTAACATGCAAGGCAAATGAAAATGCCATTGTTGAATACGGCTATGCAAATGGGCTTATGGAGGCAAGAAAACCTAAAGTCCGTACAGGAAAAAAGGTAGCTGTTATCGGGTCAGGTCCTTCAGGGCTTGCGGCAGCAGACCAGCTTAACAGAAGAGGTCATGACGTAACGGTATTTGAGAGAAATGACCACATTGGCGGACTTCTTATGTATGGCATTCCTAATATGAAACTTGAAAAATGGGTTATCGACAGAAAGCAGAAAGTCATGGAAGAAGAGGGCGTTAAGTTCATAGTAAATGCAGATGTTGGAAAGAATGTAAAAGCAGAAGATATTGTTAAAGAATATGACAGTGTCATTCTTGCATGCGGAGCATCAAATCCAAGAGACATTAAAGCAACAGGCCGTGAAGCTGATGGAATTTATTTTGCAGTTGATTTCCTTACACGTTCTACAAAACATGTACTTACAGGAAAAAAAGACGGATGGGTAGACACTAAAGGAAAAAATGTAGTTGTTATCGGTGGCGGTGATACAGGTAATGACTGCGTTGGTACAGCAGTACGACAGGGTGCAAAATCAGTAGTACAGATAGAGATGATGCCTAAACTTCCGGATGAAAGAGCAGCAAACAATCCATGGCCTGAATGGCCACGCGTCTGCAAGACTGACTATGGTCATGAAGAAGCAATCGCAGTATTTGGAAAAGACCCTAGAATTTATCAGGCAACAGTAAAAGAGTTTATTGCTGATAAGAACGGTAAATTAAAGAAAGTTAAACTTGTAAAACTTGAGCCAAAGAAAGATACAAAGACAGGCAGATTAAATATGACCGAGATACCGGGAAGTGAGTTTGAGATACCGGCAGACTATGTACTTATCGCTGCAGGTTTCCTTGGAACTCAGGAATATGTTGCCAAAGCGTTTGGAGTAAAATTAAATGCCCGTACAAATGTTGAGACAGCCGTGGGAAGCTATAAAACGTCAGTGGATAAGGTGTTTACGGCGGGAGATATGCATCGTGGCCAGTCACTTGTAGTATGGGGAATAAATGAGGGACGACATGTAGCGAAAGAAGTAGATGAGTTCCTTATGGGTTACACAAATCTTGCATAAAAAAATTGCCATAAAAATAATTGTAAAGTCCTAAAAATATAAATATAATTCATTTAAACAGGGGTGCCGCATAACAGCCGGTACTCCTGTTTATTTGGATTTATACGGCTGGTTATGGTCTTGAAAAAAATGTACTGTATTTATGTAAAACAAAAATGAATAAATATAACTGGAAAATGAATAAAAATGATTGCAAATTACTTTGACACATTGGCGTTTTTTATGTATAATAGGAACAATGTGTAGACATATATAAATGATGCAAGGAGGAAGAATGATGGCAAAATATACCAGACAGGATATAGTGGATTTGATAGATGATGAAGATATAGAATTTATACGTCTTCAATTTACAGATATATCCGGAAATTTAAAGAACATGGCCACTACAATTGATCAGCTTGACAAGATTTTAGACGGACATTATAAGTTCGATTGTGCAGCTATTGAAGGTTTCCGTGGTACTGGATATGAAGAATTATTTTTAGTTCCGGATTTAGATACATTTGTTATATTTCCCTGGCGTCCACAGCATGGCAAGGTTGCACGCTTTTTATGCGATGTTGTCAAACCTGATGGTACACCGTTTGACGGTGACAGCAGATATATTTTAAAGAAAGTTATTTCAGAGGCAAAGGAACTTGGATACGAATTTAGGGTAGCCATCAAGAATGAGTTCTTCCTTTTTGACCTCGGCGAAAATGGAGAGCCGACCAATCATTCAAGTGAACAGGGCGGCTATTTTGATGTCGGGCCTGCTGATGGTGGTGAAAATGCAAGACGTGATATGGTGCTTTATCTTGCAGATATGGGAATAAGTGTTGAGACTTCTTATCATTCGGATGAGGCGGCGCAGCATGTTCTTGACTTAAGCTATGCAGATGCACTTGACATGGCAGACAATATTATGACTGCAAGGCTTGTCATTCGTACCGTTGCAAAAAGACACGGTGTGAATGCGACGTTTATGCCAAAGCCAAAGAAGGATACAAAAGGTTCCGGGGCACATTATACATTTGCTTTATATAAGGATGGAAAAAATGTTTTTAATGATGAAAATGATGACCTTGGTGTAAGCAAAGAGGGATATCAGTTTATGGCAGGACTTCTAAGTCATATTGCAAATATGTCGCTCATAAATAACCCTATAGTCAATTCTTATAAAAGATTGATACCGGGATATCTTGCACCTGTTACCGTGGGATGGTCATCTACCAATTCGAGTCCCCTTATAAGGCTTACTTCCATAGGAAGTGACGGAGCAAGGATAGTTCTCAGAAGCCCTGATGGGGCATCAAATCCGTATCTTGTTATTGCGGCATGTCTGGCGGCAGGACTTAGCGGTATAAAAGAAGGACTTGAACCTCCGGTCTGTATGGATGATTTATCTGAGAAAGAGGCAAAAAGATGCGAAACTCTTCCAAGGACACTTTATGAAGCAGTAAAGCTCTTTGAAGAAGATGATTTCCTGCAGGAGGTTGTCGGTGCGCATATTTCAGAGCATCTGATAAAGAGTAAAGATCAGGAATGGAATGAATACTGCACACAGGTAACTCTTTGGGAGACAAAAAGATATCTGACCAGTTTATAGAATTAATCGTTTATACAGCAGCAGACAGGAGGTTTCTGCATGGCAGATTTAATTATAGCGTTTCCTAAATTGGACGATGCGAAAAACTTAAGAAAGCTTCTTGTTCGTAATGGTTATGATGTAAACATGGTTTGTGACAGTGGAGCACAAATAGTAGGTGCGGTAAATGAACTTGATGGAGGTATCATTATTTCAGGATATAAATTTTCGGATATGCATTATTCGGAGATAAATGATTACCTGCCAAAAGGGTTTAATATGCTGTTACTTGCGTCTCCTGCAAAACTTGAGGATTGTGACTTAGACGGTATTGTTTCTCTCGCCATGCCTTTTAAAGTACAGGATTTGCTGAACACTTTGGAAATGATGATGGTTCAGTACAACAGATGGAAGAAGAAACAGAAGAAGAAACCGAAAGCCAGATCTGAAAATGACCGAAAAGTGATTACGACAGCTAAAGAGCTTTTGATGGAACGTAATCAAATGACAGAAGATGAAGCACATCATTATATTCAAAAACTTAGTATGGACAGTGGTACAAATATGGTAGAAACCGCTGAAATGATATTAGAACTTAATGGAAAGGAATGGGAACTTTAGTATGAAGAAGGCGTTTCTTATATTAGAAGATGGAACAGTATTTGAAGGAAAAAGTATTGGCGCAGACAAAGAAATAATTTCAGAGATAGTTTTCAATACATCGATGACAGGTTATTTAGAGGTTCTGACAGACCCAAGTTATGCAGGACAGGCTGTCACGATGACATATCCGCTTATCGGCAATTATGGCGTATGTTATAAGGATATGGAATCAAAAAAAGGCTGGCCTGACGGATTTATAGTAAGAGAGCTTGCGAGAATGCCAAGCAACTTCCGTTCAGAAGATACTGTACAGCATTTCCTTGAAGAAAATGATATTCCGGGTATCTGCTCTATTGATACAAGAGCACTCACAAAGATTCTTCGTGAAAAGGGTACAATGAACGGAATGATAACAACAAATGAGAACTATAATCTTGATGAGATTATTCCAAAACTTAAAGAATATACGGTTACGGGAGTTGTAAAAAAGGTTTCCTGTGATGAAATAGAAAAATATGTTCCGGGAGATATAGGTTCAGATAAAGTTGCTGCAGATAAAAACATTG
>ULQR01016852.1_pt1 | contig 12563 bp, 12 predicted proteins | sample 1954711 | NCBI WGS metagenome assembly ULQR01 (sample SAMEA4835661, study PRJEB28245) | human gut metagenome | biome: gut microbiome; material: fecal sample | place: Denmark | collected 2008
TTTTATCATATCAGACACGGATATTTGCTGGTGAGCCCTTAAACAATGGTATTACCCTTAGACTTGACAAGTCTATGGAAAATGGTCAAACAAATTCAATAGAAATTTCGTACGTATCCCTACTTGCCAATTTTATGGGTGCATATAAATCGGAACTCCCAGAAATCCAGGATTCTTTTTTTGGAATGAAAATGGGTTCAACTCAGACGCGTCTGACTATTGACAGAGCCGTCGGATATAAGGGCAAGTACCTTAATGAAGAATACATGTCCAATGGTAAAGTCATAACTTTTAAAGACGTCTCTTTTGCCGGACAGACTTGGGATTTTGCTTACTTTTATTTAACCGAAGGCGGTGTATTATATGAATTATCATTCAACATAAGCCTTGAAGATTATGGTTCTTATTCAGATGAGTGGAAACAAGCTCAAAGCACATATAATTATTATCGACAAAAACTAAACGATAAGTATGGTGAGAAAGAGGAGACAGACTCGGATGATGGTAAATATACTACATTCATTGGCAAAAATGACATGGCTGTGATAGTATCCAACGCGAGAAACCAATCCAAGGGGGGATCGTATCGTAGATATGTCTCTTTGGATTATATACAAACGGAATACTTCAATCAACAAAACAACAAGAGTGATGACGAGTTATGATTTCTCGCTACAGAAGTTAAGAAAAAACGAGTTCCCGCAGGACGATGGTCTTACGGGAACTGTCATATTTGCGTCTTGCCTGACTACTTGAGCTCGGCGATAGACTGTTTGCGGAACTCTTTTCCGAGTTTCTCGAGTTTGAGTGTTGCTTTGCGTGCGCGTGCAGCAGCTGCCTTGTTTCCTTCTGCTGCCTTTGCGAGTTCAGCCTGAAGAACGGCCATGACCTCGTTGATCTTTGCGATTGTCTCTTTCATGTTCATCGTATTTTAATATTGTTCGTTGTAACAAAGGTAACGATTTTTCTCGAAAGGCATCGCCAGAAAATAGAATAAAAATGCCTTTGAAGGCTATATAAGTAGCATAATTCGCCCTTCTGCTTTAACGAAAGTTTCTGGATGATGCATCACTACAGCATATACTTGTGCTGAAGTGACCGGCTGACCATCCTTGCGGACACATAGCCGCTTGTTATTGATAATATCCGCAATCTGCTCTGTGCGTAAACCTCCGTTACGCTCCGCAAGAACATATAATATGGCTTCTTCTATCTTCACCGCAACATTGACTTAGGTTGTTATAATCCAAGCACATTCCAGAACTCTTCCGGGGCTGCCACAGGCAAAACCTGGTATAGGGATATTTCTCCTTGATAGTTTTTGTAAATATTCCTGACATCATCGCCAATAGGCTGTAAAAACACGTTAAGTTTGGCAATATATTACAATTTTGCCAAACTTAACGAACTATTGTAATAGTATGTGAAGGTGGGGTTTCAGGCTGCATTTAACGGCTATCTGTAATTTACATTTTTGACGAAAATGACAAAAATATAAAATAAGAGATTGGGGTTTACCATATTTCACTATATTTGCATTTTACAGGAATGACATAAACGGCAAAAGTATAAAATACGATATGATTAAACGAGATTTATATTTGCAACAGCTGGTTGCAGGAAAAGGGAACGGATTGATTAAAATCATTACCGGAATTCGCAGATGTGGTAAATCTTTCCTTCTTTTCAACCTATTTTACAAACATTTGATTGAGAGTGGTGTTCCTTCTGACCATATTATCAAGATTGCATTCGATGATTGGAATAACAGGAATTTATGTAACCCAAATGAGTTGATGCCGTTTCTAAATGCTCAGATGGTTGACAACGAAATGTATTACCTCCTATTTGATGAGGTACAGTTGCTTGGTGAGTTCGTTCCGGTACTCAACGGGCTATTGCGAAGAGAGAATGTTGACATTTATGTAACCGGCAGTAATTCTCGCTTCCTGTCAACAGATGTGGTTACTGAATTTCGTGGCAGAGGAGACCAGATTCATGTTTATCCTCTTTCATTTGCCGAGTATATGTCTGTTGACACTCGCCACCCTTTCGATGCGTGGACTGATTATTACACATATGGTGGATTACCTCAAGTGAGAATGCTTGACACAGATAAGAAAAAAGCTGAATATTTGAAAAACTTGTATTTAACTGTATATTGCGCAGATATTCTTGAACGTCATAATATTAAGAACAAGGAAGAATTTGCTGAGCTTATCAAAGTAATCGCTTCGTCCATCGGGTCTCCTACAAATCCTCGTAAATTGTCAAACACATTTAGATCAACTAAAAATGCCACTATTTCACAGCCCACTATAAGCAAATACCTCTCTTATCTGCAGGATGCTTTTATTTTGGATAAATCTATCCGGTATGATGTCAAAGGGAAAAAATATATCAATACACTTTCAAAATATTATTTCTCAGATGTAGGACTTCGCAACGCAATACTTGACTTTCGCCAGCAGGAAGAAAACCACATTATGGAAAATATAATCTATAACGAGTTATGCGTTAGAGGGTTCAATGTTGATGTGGGTGTTGTTGAGCAGCGTGGAAAAGATAAAAATGGGAAGGATACTCGAAAGCAATACGAAATAGATTTTGTTGCAAACCAAGGGAGCAAAAGGTACTATGTCCAGTCCGCATTTATAATGCCCGACGAGGCTAAAGAACAACAAGAATCTGCATCGCTTCTTGAAGTTTCTGATTCTTTCAAAAAGATTATTGTAGTAAAAGATAACATAAAGCCCAAAAGAAACGAACAGGGTATTTTCACAATAGGTCTATTCGACTTCCTTCTGAATCCAGATAGCCTTGATTTATAGATTCTCATCCAAATAATAATCTCGTTTTACATTTTTGACGAAAATGGCAAAAATGTAAAATAGGATCATGACCAATTTACTATAATTTATTGAACATTTCATAGCAGACAGTATCCTCCTTAAAAAACTCGTCTCGATGAGATCGAGGTGTTGACAGCGCTTGTCAATGAAACAAAGAGAGAAAGTGACATATAATATAAATGGTGGATAAGGGTATAGAAACTTTTATCGAAGAGATAAAACAAATAATTGACGACTCGCGCTCATAAGCTATGCGAAGCATCGACTTCTGCCGAGTTCAGATGTACTGGGCAATCGGCAGGCGCATCTCGGAAAAGGAGCAGCAGGGCAAGGAACGCGCGGACTACGGCAAGTACATCATCCGTAATCTGTCGAAAAAAATAGAGCCTCTGTATGGCAGCGGATTCGGGGTGAGGCAACTGGAGCGCAGCAGACAGTTCTATAGATTGTACCCAATTGCGTCCACACTGCGGACGCAATTGAACTGGTCGCAATATAACCTTCTTATATCAATCCAAGATCCGGAAAAGCGTGAGTATTGTGAATTGGAGACTGTAAATGAGGGTTTGTCCGGACGCCAACTTGAGCGTCATATCAACTCTATGCTCTACGAGCGCCTTTTGCTTAGCAACGATAAGGAGGCGGTCCTCGCCGTCGCACGCAACGAGCGTGTTCCTGAATCCCCGCAGGAGATCATAAAGGATCCAATGGTACTCGAGTTTCTTGGCTTGGAACGCAAGGCCGCGTACTATGGGATCTCGAGAGCGCCGTCATCTCGCATATCGCCGATTTCCTTCTGGAGATGGGGAAAGGATTCTCCTTTGTCGCCAGACAGAAGTGGTTTTCCTGAGGTACTCTATACGAGCACAGTCCAGTTTTTGTCCTTTAGGATGACTTCGATTTCATGGTTTACGCCATCTATCGGTTCGACTATGAGTAGGTAACCTTCCTTTGATTCGTGGAAGGCCTCGCGGATCGCGTCAAAAACTCGACGTACTAAGCGGCAAAATCCTGCTGGATTTCCGTCCCTTCGGTCACTGCGCTGCACATCAGCCGGCAAGATAAAATTTCGTTTCTCATGATTCTGAAACTTAAGGATTTAACAATGATAATTTTATAATATGGTAAAAGTTAAACGTTTATGCGAAACGATATGACCCTTTGGAATTATGTAGGTACAAATAATTCTGCAATATTCACTGCCATGTGCGAGAAAATTCCTAAATTTGAAGAACAGCAAGAATTGACCAATGACTGATAACTCAATATTCGAAATTCCAGGATTACTTTCCCGTTTGCTTGTGGATCATTCCACCAGCAAGCCTGATGTTATCCATAATGTTTTCTGGGCTACAAGCGACTATGAGGGCAGAGGTAAAGGTTATCAGTATATAGACGAAATAACCCCGGAAGCGATTAGTGGGGATAATGAGAATGCCGTCATTCCCAGAGTTCAGAAAAGGAAGAGCGAACAGTCCGCAAGGTCCAAGGAGATGGCAGAGGTTTTCACTCCATCATGGCTCTGCAATAGGATGAACAACAGTGCTGACGAACAATGGTTTGGTGTCGCCGACACTTTCAACAAAGAGGCCGTAAAGGATGGTGTTCAGACTTGGATTGTGAGTAGGAAGAAGATATCCTTTCCAGAAGGGAAAACATGGATGGACTATGTCAGAAACACCCGCCTGGAGATAACCTGCGGTGAGGCTCCTTTCCTGGTGAGCCGGTACGACACCACCACCGGCGAAAGCATCCCTGTCGCGCGGCGCATCGGCATTCTCGACAGAAAACTGAGGGTCATCAAGGAAAACACCGGCACTGAAGAGGAATGGTATGAGGCGACTCTCATGGCCTTTAAGAGTGTGTATGGATATGAATGGCAGGGAGATAGCCTGATATTGGCGCGAAAGGCTTTATTGCAGACCTTCGTAGATTATTACAAGGCCCAGTTCAAGAAGAATCCGGAGAATGATAAACTATTCAAGATTGCGGAAGTTATCTCTTGGAATCTTTGGCAGATGGATGGCCTTAAATATGTGGTGCCAGAAACTTGTCATGAAGAGATAGAGGAGACGCTTGGAAGTTTGTTTGAGGCCGCTGAAATCAAAAGGAAACCATGTCCTGGATGTAAGACAGGAGATCCAAGGCTTCATAATGGCATCAAGTGCAAGATTATGGACTGGGAGAAAGGAAGTCCGGTGCTGTTTATTGATTCAATCAGATAAGAGAGAAAACAAGATATGAAATTTGATTTTGTCATAGGTAATCCGCCGTATCAGGAGACTACAAAAGATACATCAGATAAACCCATCTATAATCTTTTTATGGATGCAGCTTTTGGAGTGTCTGATAACGTAACTCTAATTCATCCTGCCAGATTTCTATTTAACGCCGGCAAGACGCCAAAGGATTGGAACAACAAGATACTTCAGGACACACATTTCAAAGTTCTTGACTATCAGCAAGATTCTTCTAAAGTATTCGCCAATACGGATATTAAAGGCGGTGTAGCTATTACACATAGAGATGCAAAGAAAGACTTTGGGGCGATAGGTTTATTCTCCTCTTTTAAAGAATTGAATACCATATCAGCAAAAGTCAGAGCATATGGCTTCAGTCCCCTTAGTGATTTAGTCTATGTTCAAACAAAATTCAATTTGGAGGCACTTTATAAAGACCACCCAGAGTTGAAAAGCAGAATAGGCAGTAGGGGAAAGGAAAAGCGTCTGACAACATCCATTTTTGAACTTCCTATCTTTACAATATCAAGAAAAACAAACACTCAAGTTGAAATACTTGGCCTGCAAGGGACTAATGAACGTACTATAAGGTATGTTGAAAGAAAATACTTAGAAGATAGTGTTAATTTTGATAAATTTAAAATTGTGCTTCCAAAATCTAACGGCTCTGGAGCCATTGGAGAAGTATTATCTACACCGTTAATCGGCTATACACAAACATTCATAAGCATTGGCGCATTTACAAATGTGAATGAAGCACAAAATGCATTTAAGTATATAAAGGGCAAGTTTTCACGTGCAATGCTTGGTATCCTAAAAATAACACAAGATAACAATAAAGAAACTTGGCGCATGGTTCCAATCCAAGACTTTACAACCACGTCCGACATCGACTGGAGCAAGTCCATTGCAGAAATAGACCGTCAACTCTATGCAAAATACGGACTTGACGAGAACGAGATTAATTTCATTGAAACTAAAATAAAGGAGATGCAGTAATATGGCAAAAATCAATATCAAAACTTCGGAGAGTATCTCTCCTATGATTTACGCTTACTCAACTCCTGAGATAGCCAGTCACGATGGTTGGGTTAAGATCGGCTATACGGACAAGCAATCTGTAGAGGATCGCATAGCCCAGCAAGCCCACACCATCGATGTCAAGACTCATCTGGAATGGAAGGGCGGCGCTATGTACGACGATGGTTCGATGGAGTATTTCCACGACACAGACTTCCACGCATATCTGACCAAACTCGGCTTTGAAAGAACCGCAGGAACCGAGTGGTTCCACCTCGACGGCCCGACTTCGCGCAGCCATTTCAATGATTTCCGTTCAAACAGAGGCGTGATCAAGGCCGGTGAGACTAAGGTTTACAACCTTCGCGACTCTCAGAAGTCCGCCGTGGAGATGACCTTGGCGTACTTCAATGGGAAGGAGCACGTAGAATTCCTCTGGAATGCCAAGCCTCGTTTCGGTAAAACACTGACTGTCTACGATTTCTGTAAGCAACTGCCGACGAAATATCCGCAGAAGAAGATTCTCATAGTAACAAACCGCCCTGCTATCGCAAACTCCTGGTACGAGGATTATGTGAAGTTTCTAGGAGATGATTCCGGCTTCAAATTCATCAGCGAGGTCGACGCTCTCAAGTACAAGGCTCATTGTCTGTCAAGAAAAGCTTTCATCGATGCAAACCTTGCCGGCAAATACGGAATCATTGAATTCGTGAGCCTTCAGGATCTCAAGGGTTCCATCCATTTCGGTGGTAAGTTCGACAAACTGGAAGAAGTCGCAAATCTTGAATGGGACCTGCTTGTTATTGACGAGGCTCACGAAGGTGTGGATACCTATAAGACCGACATTGCCTTCGACCAGATAAAGAGAAAATATACCCTCCATCTTTCCGGAACTCCGTTCAAGGCGCTTGCTAATGATAAGTTCCCTGAAGACGCCATATTCAATTGGACCTATGCAGACGAGCGTAGAGCCAGGGCTGAGTGGGACTACGAGCGTGGGTCGAACCCTTACGAGGATATGCCTAGACTCAATCTCTTTACTTACCAGATGTCGGAAGTAATTCACGACCAGCTGGTTCAGGGGATAGAGATTCAAGGAGAGACTGAGGAATATGCTTTCGACCTAAACGAGTTTTTCTCTGTGAGAGGAGGTAAGTTCGTACACGAGGCAGCAGTAGATGACTTCCTCGACGCAATGACGACACAGGAGAAATATCCATTCTCTACACCGGAACTGCGAGCGGAGCTTAAACATACCTTCTGGCTGCTCAACCGTGTCGACAGCGCGAAAGCATTGGCAGAAAAACTGATGGAGCATGATATTTTCGGAGAGTACAAAATCGTCGTGGCAGCAGGTGACGGCCGACTCAGCGAGGATGCCGAGATTAAGAAGTCGTTTGATGCCGTCCGCCATGCAATTGACAATAATGAGAAAACCATAACATTGTCCGTAGGACAGCTCACAACGGGAGTAACTATACCGGAATGGACTGCCGTGATGATGCTTTCAAACATAAAGAGCCCATCTCTGTATATGCAGGCTGCATTTAGGGCTCAGAACCCGTATGTGTTTAGAGATGCATCCGGCAAACCTCGCCGCAAGGAGAATGCATATGTATTCGACTTTGATCCTGCCAGGACACTGACCATATATGAGAAGTTTGCTAACGATCTCAGTTCAGACACTGCGTCTGGTGGTGGTGATATAGACACCCGTAAACGTCATATTCGTGAACTCCTGAACTTCTTCCCTGTCATCGGTGAGGATGACAAGGGTGAGATGGTCGAGCTCGATGCTGAGCAGGTGCTCTCTATTCCGAGAAAGATCCGCTCGCAGGAAGTTGTGCGTCGTGGATTTATGAGTGACTTTTTATTCCAGAATATCGCCAATGTATTCCGCGCGCCGCAGGAGGTCCTGGATATTCTGAATCAGTTCCAGCCTGTTAAGGAGCCTGATGTGAAGGTCAATGTCACTCCGGAGACCAAGAATCAGCTGTCTGTAGATGAGAATGGTAACATTCAATTGAGCAACGAGTATGTTATCGGAAAGACTACTGATGTGTTCGGCGATAAGATTTTCGGCGAAGTGGCTGAAGATACCCAGGCTGCTATCGAGGAGGCTGCGCAGACATCGTCACCTAATGATGATATCCTTGAAAAAATGAAAGAGGTTTTCCACGTCAAAGCCGTAGAAGCAGTAATGGGCAAGGCAGAGGAAAACTATGGAAGTGAAATCAAAACCGCCACAAAGAAGAAAATTGGCAAGAAACTAAAGGGCGAGGCTGACGTGGCTGTCGGAAAGGTTTATGGTCGTTATTCGATAGAGAAGAATAAACTGGAAAATGAGCTCAAAGGCGTCCTCCAGGATAATCATTCAGAGACCGAGAGAAAGGCTGCGGAAAAGAAATATAGCGAGAGTCTTGCTACAATCGAATCTGAGATGAAGCAAGAGATTGCTAGTCTTGTACCTGAATTTGTAAAGAAGGCCGGTGAGGAAATTGTACGAACTGTAGAGACTCAGAAGAAAGAAGAGGAGAAGAACACTATAGAAGGCCGCATTAAAGATCATCTTCGCGGCTTCTCCAGAACTATACCTTCATTCCTTATGGCCTACGGAAACGACCAAGTTCTTCTTGAAAACTTCGACACGGTGATTCCGGACGATGTTTTCCTCGAAGTGACAAGTATTACCCTGGACCAGTTCCGCTTCCTTCGCGACGGTGGCCCTTATACTGACCCCGAGACAGGTAAGGAGGAGTTGTTTGCCGGACATCTGTTTGACCCGGTCGTATTTGACGACTCCGTCAAGGAATTCATGCGCCTTCGTGCAGAGCTTGCTGATTACTTTGATGTAAAGACAAAGGGTGACATATTCGACTATATCCCTCCGCAGAAGACAAACCAGATATTTACACCGAAGGACGTAGTCAAGAAGATGGTAGATATGCTTGAGCAGGAGCAGCCAGGTTGCTTCGACGATCCGAACAAAACATTCATTGATCTGTATATGAAGTCTGGCCTCTATGTAGCCGAGATCGTAAAAAGACTTTACCAAAGTCCAAAGATGCAGGAGATCTTCCCTTCAGCAGAAGAAAGGCTGAAGCATATCTTCAAGAAGCAGGTCTACGGCCTCGCTCCTACGGAGATCATCTATCAGATAGCTCTGCACTTCGTCCTAGGCTTTAATGAGCATATAGACATTACCGAACACAACCTTCGCCAGTTCGATGCCCTGCCGTTCGCCAAGGACGGCACCCTTGAGCAGAAGCTGGATGAATTGTTTGGAGAATAACGATTATGAGCAAGCTTCTTCTCCCATATGCTTTAGATAAGAATAACAGTATCATTCATATTAATGATGCTGTTAAGGGCGAGAAGTACAAATGTCCGTCGTGTGGTTCGGAACTATTATTAAGATTAAGTAAGATCCCAGAGGGGCAGAAATACCATAGGACAAATCATTTTGCTCATAAAGGAGGCATTGACAATCATTGCTCAGAGTCCTTCTTGCACAGACTCTTTAAGCAAAAAGCGACTGAATTTATCAAATCAAAGATTAATGCAAGAGAACCGTTCTTCTTTGAATGGGATTGCGAGCAGTGCTATGAACACCACAAAGGAAATTTGCTAAAGAAGGCTGTTGAAGTAGTTGAAGAATACGATCTTGGGGTATGTAGACCAGATATCGCATTACTTGACACCAATGGCGATGTAGTTATTGTCATTGAAGTAATCGTTACACACGAACCAGAACCAGAAGTTCTAGACTTCTATAATTCAAAGAGAATTGCATGCCTCCAGATTAGAATTGATTCCTTTGATGATTGTAAGAAAATTGAAGAGAAATTATCATCACCATCATTTGTAAATCTTTGTCCAACGCCTTCGTGTGAAAAGTGTGGCCAAAAAAAGGACCACGTATTTATAGATATTTTCGCTGGCCCTTGTTGGAGGTGTGGCAGAGAATTAAGAATTGCGGATATAACATCTTTTCGTTATAGTTACAACTTTGAAGATCTACCGAATGACTTAATCGACCTCGTAAAAGAAAAAGGCGTAACGCTGGATGCCAGATATAGCAAGACTACTGAATCCACATACATTGCTAATATTTGCCCACATTGTAATTCAATGATAGGGAACTTTTATCTGCATGAATATACTATGGAGGGAGAGCCTCTGGATAGTATTGATTTAGGATATATCTGTGGTAACTGTATCGAAAAGGAGAAACGCAAAATTGCACAGGAGCAGTATCAGATTAAGGAAACGAGAGAAAACAAACTGCGTCAGCTAATGTCTGAAAATAGATCGTGTCCATATTGCGGTAGACTACTTAGAATTAGAAATGGTAACAAGGGAATTTTCTGGGGTTGTAGTGGATATCCCAGTTGCAAGTACACGGAAGGTATTAATTTAGAATGAGTATTGATAATACTATGAAGATATAAAAAGAATTTAAAGTGTATTATCACATTCTGATGTCGCAAAGTATACTATTACAACATCTGTCAAGAAGTACTTTTGGTATCGGTGCCTCAAGTTTTCAGGGTGGGTCATATTTACCCAACCTCGCTATAGCATTGGATTCAAAACAGACTTTCGGAAACTCTCCTTGTCTTTATAGCCACAAACCGCCATCAAATCCACCAATGGATGAGTACCTTCACTCAATAATTCCAATACTTTCCGTTCATTGTCTGTTGTTGCCGGCTTCTTGTCGGTTCTTGTCGGTTCTTGTCGGTTTCTTTGTCTGACCTGCGCGGAGGTCTGCGACATCTCAGCCAGTGCCTTTTCCCTGGCCTTAATCAGTTCATTCTCGTATGAGTCGGAGCGCCCGTCGATAAAATTGCGTATGCTAGCACAGAAGTCCTTGAGGAAATTCACTCCTGAGATAAACTCGCCGCAAACTACTCATTTCTCAACTTCAGTCACATTGAAGGACTTGCAGAAGTTTCTTTGAGCCCGAGCCCACCTCCATTTATGAGTCTCATTGCAGTTGCCATAGCATCGCTTTCACTCACGCCGCTTATCTTCAGGACAGTCTTCTCATCGCAGTCAGTAATCACGTTTACCATACATAGATGAACCATGTCCATCCTACCTTTATTGAGAGCCTCGCTGCACTGAATCGTTTACCAGCAGATCTTAGTCAACGAAGCAGGACGCATATCCTTCAGCATCCTGAGCTTCACCTTTGCATCGGTCCCGTCAGAATTGACCTTCCGAAATCGCAGGCATCCGCAGGAGCATTCCCACATGGGCGGTCTGCGCGGAATCCTGTCACCTCCCATGCTTGCGTTTTTACGATACTGATAGAGAAACTCCACCTCGGTCATATCGCCAGTCCCATAGACTATATCCCAGACAGGTTCTCCGCAGACAGGGCATTTGCCCGGCTTGCAAAGCACGTTTGCTATTCTAGAATAAAGTGCCATATCATTATTTCTTATCCAGCCTGCTTAAGTTTTACGATGATCTGCATGCGGTTGTAGGTTTCATTTGATCCAAAGAACATCGTTAATTACTAGACGCTTTTTGAAAAATCATTAAGAGCGTCTATTATGGAGTTTACCCAAAAGTCGACGTTATGTCTGATGCCAGGATGAGCTGCCGCAAGAATCAATCTGTCCTTATGGCGATACTTTGTCAAACTCAATTGTCTATCGTCAGACCACACAATTTCGCCATTAATCTGATTGTCCATCACGTAAGTTCCCGCAAGGTCGAAAGTTCCTCCGAAGATAATGACATCGGGATTGTATAGCTTGACTTGTTCAACAAATATATCATTCCAATTGTCATCAAAAGCTTTCTTCCACTTGTTATCTGATGAACTCGTCAATCCGGGCATCTTGCTCAGGTTAATCCAGCATGTATCCAACAGAACATCTCCCATCTTTGGGTCATTTCTAATGTAATCCATTTCGTTATAATGCTTGCCATTGCGAAATCCATAAATTGCATAGATTACTCGTTGCCAGGTTCTATTCGGCCATACGTGAGCCGCGGATTGCGCCCTCAGTAATTGTGGGAAATCCCATCCTCCACCATAAGGGATTATACGTCCCTGATTGTCTTTGGTCGTATCGTCATAAGGCTCTTTCAAGACAATCATCACTTTTGGCATTGTTGCAAGATAGGATGCGATATCAGCGACTCCATCGGTAATAGGCCACACATTATCCGAATTCTGCCCAGTCATAAGGTGCCTTTCTTTTGCCCTATCCCATACTCTTTTAGAAATATCCGCCTGATGATTTCTCATTGTTTCCGCATCAGTCCTCAGCCGGAGTCCTTGCGAATCGTTTTCCTTTGCAGTATACTTTTCCAGAGGCAGAGGGCAAAGAGAGCGCACAGGCTTTCCGCAACTCAACGCATAGCCAATTTCTCGTGCGGTACTTTCTCCTACGTAGGGACTGTCGTGAAATGCCTAAAAAGTTTTCAACTT
>ULQR01002946.1_pt1 | contig 12441 bp, 7 predicted proteins | sample 1954711 | NCBI WGS metagenome assembly ULQR01 (sample SAMEA4835661, study PRJEB28245) | human gut metagenome | biome: gut microbiome; material: fecal sample | place: Denmark | collected 2008
TATCGAGGGTGTCCTCATCCTGCTTTAAGTGTGTGCAGCCGCATTTCGGGCACTTCTCCGGCATCATCTTTGCAACCGTCATCTCACCGCACTCTTCGCAGTAGTAAGCCGGGATCCTGTGGCCCCACCAGAGCTGTCTGGAGATACACCAATCGCGGATTCCCTCGAGCCAGTGGAGATATGTTTTTCCGAAGCTCTCCGGAACGAATCTTAATTTGCCGCTCTTTAATGCCTCGATCGCCGGTTTTGCCATCTCGTCCATCTTTACGAACCACTGCGGTTTTACCATCGGTTCTACGGTCGTGCCGCAGCGGTCGTGGGTGCCGACATTGTGGCTGTGCGGAACAACTTTCACGAGAAGTCCCATTTCCTTCAAATCCTCGACCATGGCTTTTCTCGCCTCATAGCGGTCCATGCCGAAGTATTTGCCCGGAACATTGATCGTCGCATCGTCGTTCATGATGCAGATCTCTTCCAGGTTGTGGCGTTTTCCGACCTCGAAGTCGTTCGGGTCGTGAGCCGGTGTGATCTTTACGCAGCCGGTTCCGAATTCCTTGTCAACATACTCATCTGCGATCACCGGGATCTCGCGGTCTGTGAGCGGAAGCTTTAACATCTTTCCGATGATGTCTTTGTAGCGCTCGTCCTCCGGATTTACGGCAACGGCTGTATCGCCGAGCAGTGTCTCCGGTCTCGTTGTGGCGATCTCGACAAATCTTCCCTCTTCCCCCACGATCGGGTAGTTGATGTGCCAGAAGAAGCCGTCCTGCTCCTTATGCTCTACCTCAGCGTCGGAGATGGATGTCTTGCAGACCGGGCACCAGTTGATAATCCTGGATCCTTTATAGATATATCCTTTCTCATAAAGGCGTGTAAATACCTCTAAAACAGCCTCGGAGCAGCCTGCGTCCATCGTGAAGCGCTCTCTGTCCCAGTCAGCGGAGGAGCCGAGCTTGTGGAGCTGCTTGATGATCCTTGTGCCGTACTCCTCTTTCCACTTCCAGGCCTCTTTTAAGAATCCCTCACGTCCGAGGTCGTTCTTGTTGATGCCCTCTTTCTTTAACTTGTCGATAACCTTGACCTCGGTAGCGATGGCTGCGTGGTCAGTACCCGGCTGCCAGAGTGCCTCGTAGCCCTGCATTCTCTTGTAACGGATCAGGATATCCTGCATCGTGTTGTCAAGAGCGTGTCCCATATGAAGCTGTCCTGTGATGTTTGGCGGCGGCATTACGATCGTGAACGGCTTCTTGCCCTCACGTCTTCCTCTCTCCGCATCTGCATGGAAATACTTGTTGTCCAGCCATTTCTGGTACAGACGGTCTTCAATGTCCGCCGGATTGTAGGTCTTTTCCAGTTCTTTCATGGTCTTCTCCTTATTCTTTTCTACATCTGTTTTCTTACGATGGCATATTCATCATCAAGCTGGTAGAACCCGCAGGAAAAATCACTTCCCCGAAGGAACGCAGACATCTCGTCCTCGTCCAGATCTGCCTCGCAGACGTAGTAGCCATACTCTTCATCATATGTGTAAAAGGCGCAGGTCTCGCAGTTTGTGATTTGTACTTTTTTCTGTTTGGAATCTTTCTTTGTCATCGTTTTGTACTCCTGTTGCCGGTGCCTTTTGTTTTTCCGGAAATCCTGCCGGACTTTCCCGCTAAAACAAAAACGCCCTCTGCACATTCATGCAAAGGGCGAATCACCGCGTTACCACCTTTATTCACCATCCACAGGACCTTCCGATCCTTCAGACAGTATCTCATTTGTTCTTAACGAGGTTTCTCCCCGGGAACAGCTACTTTCCGTTCACTGCTCCGGCTCCGAAGCTACCTTCCATTTCCGCATTCCCAAACCGTCTTCCAGCCAATGGACAGTTCTCTCTGGGGGCGCAAAAAATGTACTCCTCTTCTTCCCAGCTTTTCACTTGTTTCCCAGACCGGCTCTTTCTTTCATCCGGTTCGCTTCACAGCCGCAAATATTTTCCGACTGCTCTTTCCTAATATAGTAGAATCCTGATAAAATGTCAAGGAAAAAGTCAGCAAAATCCACCACTGTCCCTGTATCACACAGGATTTTCCGGTCCAAAAACTTCTGCCCGTGAAAATGATCTTACAGCATTCTCCTGTATTCCATCTTCCAGCGGTTCAGCACATCCCCCGCCGCCGCGATCCGGCCGGCCGGGTCTTTCTCGAACACAGCGGCAAGTTTTAAGGTCTCCGGCGCTTTTTCCGCCTCTTCCCTTGCCTCCTTCACTTCCTGATCCCAGATTTCCTTGTCATCCTCCCCGATCATCTCCTGGAACTTATCTTTTAATTTAAGCTCCGGATTCAGCGCCGTGAGGAAGTACATGCGCTTCACATACTCCGCCTCCGCCTTTGCATTCCAGGCGTTCTCGTAGGCATGCATCGCCTTCTGGTAGCAGAAAAGCTTCGCATAGCAGGCCGCAATGTTGTTCCAGACTTTCCCGCGGAAATCCCCGGAGAGATGGCGTCCTGCCCCGTCTAAGATCTGCTCGTAGATCGTGACTGCTTTTCCGAAGAGATCAAGACCGTAAAAATAATCCGCACGGCGTTTCTTGTATTCTTCCTCCGTGAGTTTCTTTAATCCGTTTACCGTCTGACGGTAAGCAGCCTGCTCCTTCGGGGAATAATAGTTGCACTCCTGAAGGATCAGATACAGGATCTCCTCCGTCGCACCGCGGCTCTCCATCCATTTTTCGATCTTCTCCGCGAGGAACGGCATGCGCAGCTCACTCCGGAGGAACTCCGTGAGGCGGCTGTCGATAAAGTCCTCCAGAACCAGCAGCGGGTTATTGTAGATCACATAGCAGAGCTCCTGGGAAGAATAGATATGGATCCCAAGATCTTCGATATAAAGAGGAATCTTCACAGGCTCCTGTCTGCAGAGAATCAGACTCATAACGTCACCTCCTGGCGGACCACCGCGTCCATCTTCGGGAACAGCTCCCCGAATCCCTGGTCTGTGAGCTTGACCACCATCGTCTTCTCATCGAGGAAGCCGACAGCCACCCGGATCTTCGTCGTCTTATTCGGACGCTCCGGGAATCCGTCAAGGGTAACCTTCACCTGGCGTTTCTTTTTCGGCTCCTGCTGCGGCGTGATCGTAAACGTGATCTCACGTTCCCCGTCCGGGATCACTTCGACCACACTTCTCGCCTCATACCAGCTCTCACCGGCAGATGCCAGGACGAGCTCCGACTTCGCGTCCCGCTTCATGACCTCCATGGAGACCGTGGACCATAATTTGCCCTCACAGAGGCAGACAAATGACGGGGAATCGCTCTCGTTTAAGTATTCCTCCGCCTTCATGGCAGCGCCCTTCGCAAAGAGAGCCGTCTCCACAAAGACTCTTCTCCTGTTGCAGATCTGTTTCATGAATTCCGGCGCCCAGTCTGTTCTCGCAAAGCCTTTTCCCGTCAGGAAGATCGAGGAAAAGATCTTTTTCTGCAGAAAACGCTCCCCGCAGGCGCAGAGGATCTTATCCGCCATCTTTGCCCCGGAGCCTGTATCCAGGACGCTCAGGCTAAAGCCCTCTTCCAGCTCCTCGTGCTCCGCCATGGCCGTCATCTGGCGGGGTCCTCTCGTGACCTTCAGTTCATAGTAGCGCAGATCTTCATCCGACAGGGAGAACATCCCCACCTGGCCTCCCCAGACGTCTCTCCTCTGGTTTAACACATAGTGGACAAAACATTCCGTGTGGCTTGCGATATGGATGCATCCCTTCGGAACGCCTAGGGCCTCCACGCTGGCCGTAAGACCTTCTAAAAGCTTCATCTCCATGTTTTTCAGGCTGATGACCAGCTCGTCGATCTTCTGCCCGCCGTACTCTGCCCGGACCATGGCGAGGATGCTGCCCAGGAATCTCTGCAGCAGCTCCATTCCGCCGTATTTCACGCCTCCGATAGTGGACGTTCCTTCTTTTGCCGCCAGGCTAAGGAGCTTGTCAACGATGACTCCCTCACCCACCAGCGTATATTTGTACGCATCTTCCCCCACATACCACTCTTCCGCAGCCTTCTTTCTGCAGATGACGGTCGGGAGCATCCACGCATCCTCACGCCCCAGGACAGCTGCCTGGGTGTAGTTATCGCAGAGGTCGATGCCAATGATCAGTTTCTCCATTCCTTTGTCCTCGTTACGCCAGACGGAACAGTTTTTTCGCGATCTGACTGTCCGTCACATATTCTGTCATGCTTTCTTTCAATTTCCGGTCATCCTTCATTCCGAGATAGAGATTCATGGAATTCAGAGCCGTAAAGCGGTTGCCTTTGTCCCCGGTCGCCGGTTCGCTGCAGGTCACTTCGCCCTCCGCCTTCTTCACCATCGTTCCGTCCTCATTCTCCCAGATCTCGTATTCCATGATCTCGCCATCAAATAAGAGCTTCTGACGCACATAGATCCCCTTATAGACCATGTTCATCTCTTCCTCATGGAACTCTTCCTCATCCGGCAGGATCCGGATCTTTAAGATCGGTCTTCCGTCCGGCCGTCCATGGTACTCAATGATCTCCTTGTCCATGACTTCGCCCGGCATTTCCACATATCTCGCCAGATCCTTATACCACGCAAATACCATGCCGCGTGCGGAGAGAATATCCATCATCCGGGAGAGAAGCTCTTTCTGCTCCTCGGAGATGGATGCCTGGCCAGAGTAGAATTTTGCCAGTGCCAGAAGATAGATTTCCGGGACTTTCCGAAGCTCCATCCCATGGATTGCGCCTTCCAGGTACGCAAACACTTTATCCCCCGGGACGACATCCCGCAGAAAATACTCCGTACACTTCACCGTAAAGTACGCCTTCACAATCACATCGCTGGTCTCTTTTCTCGACGCATAGAGATCAAATACCGTGTCCATATGTTTCTCACAGCCGGAGAACAGGTACTGGGCAAGCAGGCGCTCCTCCAGATCGTATGTCTCCACATGGGTCTTCACAGCCTCCGCAAGGATCCGGTACATGGATTCGCCGCTGCCGTTATAATGTTCACAGAGATAATCAAGGATCACGCTGTCTCCGTGACCGTCCGCGAATACGCGGCCCGCGAGGTGGAGAAGCAGCTCATCGTCCTCGAACATCCGGTCCAGGATCAGCTGGGATACAAGGGCCGCAAGCCGTTTCACGCGGATCTGCTCCTCGCCGAACTCTTTGATCATCTCGTAGGCCTGGACCATGTAACTCTGGACGATCAGCGTCTCGCAGACATCCACACGCTCCGGTCTGGAGAGTGTCTTTTTATCAAGTTTTAAGAGGTACGCACCGCCCTCCGCGTCCATCACCTCATCATCGCCTGAGAGAGCCGCGCGGTAATAGGAAATGATCCTCGTCAGCATCTTCTGCTGATAGGCAGGTTTCACCGGGAGGTTGTCCAGAGCCGTCTCGAGCTCAGTCACATCCTCTTTATCGAGATCTTTTTTCTTCATGATCTCCAGGCACGCCTTCATCTTTAACATCGGGTGCTCCGGATACATCTCAAAGCATTTTTCTTCCAGTTCTTTCTCGTCGAGAACCGGTTCTTTCGTATATTCCACGTCCAGATACCTGTTTCCGAAGGTATCCTGGAACATGATCACACTGTCCTCAAAAAACAGCGGCACATAGGCCGTCTGGTCCTGCAGTGGGTAAGCGTCCTCGCCGGTCAGGATCTCGTTGGAGACGATCACATATTTCATCGCCGAATCTTTGACCCGGATCCGGTTCGCCTTTAAGATCCCCGGTAAGACCCGCGCCACCTGTTCATCGATGATGTCCCGGTAGATGATATGTTTGTAGATCACCGCGAGTCTCTTATTGATCCGGGACTCGAACAGCTGCTCCATGGCAAACTTTTCCATCTCGCGCTCGTATTTTTTATAGAGCGGATCATCCTGAGGAATATAGGCAGCCACGTTCGCGTAGAGAGCCGCCCGGCTCTTCTGGTCCAGGTGGGCGCTCTCGTAGGAGAAGTATAAAAGGACCTGGCGCGGCATCATCTGCTCGTAGGAATCCGGAAGCGCATAGAGGAAATATTCATAGATCCTCGTGAGACTGATCTCCTGGCTGATCCCCTTTTCATACCACGAAAAGCTCTCTTTTCCGCGGACATTTCCCTTGATCAGGAGACAGCATACCGCAGTCAGCATCTCCTTCGTCGGATACTTTTCATAAAGCTTTGCGAGCAGTCTGTAATACAGGCGGTGGAAGAATTTCGCCCCCGGCGCCAGCGCACAGATCCGCTCCGCCAGTTCCTCCCCCACAAGTCCGTTCATCGCCCCGTAGTAGAGAGCGTGGATCTCAAAGACATCCATCGTCTTTAAAAGCTCCGGGTTCTTCCCGAAAAGCCGGATCGTCTCGATATAGAGGAACGGGCTGCGGCAGGCGTTCTTATACTGCATCTTAAAGCTCTCCGCGAGCGCTTCCTCCTCCTCATACATCTCCGTCATCATTTTCAGCTGTAAAAGCTGCAGATAAAATCTTCCGTTGGCATCCTCCAGTTTCTTCCGGAACAGGCGGATCACCGCGTCCTTTTTCTCCTCATCCGGCTCCAACCGGTACTGAAGGTACTGATAGTAGCAGTAAAGTGTTCCGAGACGGTCTCTCAGAGCCGCGACCGTCTCCCAGGAATCATCCAGGCATAACGCTGCCTGATCCGGTCTTCCCGCATCCAGATACGTCTCCGCCTGGAGTAAGGACAGGATCACGGAACCGCCGTTTGCGCCGCGGATCGCATCCAGCTCATTCTGGATCTTTCCGAGAACGAGTTTTTTGTCGTAAAGTCCGCTCTCATAAGCTTCGCGGAGTTTCATATACCGGCAGACACCGGCCTTGCTGATCTCGCCCTCGGCGCGCTTTTTCTCCGGTTCCTCTCCCATCGCCTCGATCCGGATCACCGTATCTCCGTGGACCGTGAGAAGACGGATCGCACCCAGGTTCTTTCCGCGGTGCATCCGCTCCGGATGGATCCGGAAGCGGAGATCCAGACGGTCATCCTCAAAATCCGCCTGAGTGATGACTTTTTTCGGGATCTCGATGAAATCACCGTCAGCACGGACTTCCATATAGATATATCCCCAGGTGTTCTTCCGGAGGACTACTTTATCGCTCACGATATCCTTCGGTCTGTCGTAGACCTTTTTCGCCGTCGAAAGAGTCAGTTCGATCGGCTCCTTCACGCCTGCTGCCAGGAAGAACTCTTCCAATGCATTCTGGCGGTTTCCATGTCCCTTCAATCCCTCATAGATCGTGCGGATCTTCAGGTCCTTAAAGAACGGCGCTTCCGTAAAATCCCGGTACTCCATAAGTCGCAGCGCCAGATCCATATCTCTTTTTGCCAGCTCCACAAAGTCTTCCATCGTCTTCAGGGTTGACAGGACACGGACGGACTCGATCATCTCGACACGAAAAAGAAAAGGAACCTCCAGTTCTCCGCTGTTCGTGACAAGCGTGAAGTTTCCCCTGATCAGGTCTCCGCTCTCGCACCAGGAGGTGTCGACCTCGTAGACAATATGGTTTCTTAAGCCTCCGAAGGCACTCTTTAAGATCCTTACACGGCTGTGGCTTGAGTAGGCAAGACCTTTGATATACAAATTATTCTCGCTTGCCAGGTATAGTTCTCTTTTATAAACTGTATCGCTCCCCAGAGTCTCCTCGACCTTCGCAGGTTCAAGGAACAGCTTCGGCGTCTCCGCGTCCACGATTCCTCTGGAAAGGCGCATGATCCGTTCTCTCATATATTCATTCACCTTAAATTCATTATCCGATACCCGATCGCGCTGCGCCCCGCGCTTTTGCGATCTGCTGAAATATTCGTGGTATCATCATAGCACATTTTCCGTTCAAATTCACTACAATTTTCGACCTTTTTCATGGGAAGCCGGAAAAAGGACTTGAATCCGTTCAGTGAAACCTGTAAAATAGATGTATTCGCAAAGATTTTTACAGACTCTAAAATAAAGGAGCAACCCCTATGTTATCTGATCCGATCACGCTCTACAAACTGATGATCTTATATATGCTGGACCATGTCAACTTTCCGCTGACAAACTCCCAGCTCACGGATTTTTTCCTGGATCATGAATATACAACGTATTTTACGCTCCAGCAGGCATTAAATGAGCTGAAAGAGGCGGGGCTGATCCGGATGGAATCCACCCACAATTCCTCCCGCTACGAGATCACAAAAGAGGGTGACGACACGCTCTCCTTCTTCGGAAACAATATCTCCCCCGCGATCATCGAGGATATCGACAGCTACTTAAAAGAGAACAAATTCCGCCTCCGCAACGAGGTTGGCGTCATCTCCGACTTCTATAAATCAACAAACCAGGACTACATCGTTCACTGCGAAGTCCGGGAGGGAAAATCCATCCTCATCGGCTTCGATCTCTCCGTCCCCGACAAAGACCAGGCCGAGACGATGGCCAGCCACTGGAAGGAGCGGAGCCAGGAGATCTACTCCTATGTGATGAAAACGCTGATGAAGGGATGATATTCAAAAGCGGCATTTCCACAGATCATGTTCTGTGGCAATGCCGCTTTTTTGTTTACATTCTCTTATTCCTGTTCCTTCTTTGCGTTTTCCGCTTCCTTCGCAGCCTTTTTCGCAGCCCATTCCGCGGCTTTCTCCGCCTGGATCTCCTCCTCGGCGGTCAGAAGATCTTCTCCGGCAGCCATCTTGTCGATGAGCGTCCAGATATCCTCTCTTCCCTGCTTGGTCTCAGCGGAGAACGGGATCAGGATATCCTGTTTCTCCATTCCGAGACCGGTCCGGATGAGTTTTACCTGTTTCTGGATCTGGCTCCGCTTGATCTTGTCAAGCTTCGTCGCAATGATGACCGGGCGGAAGCCGTTGTAAACGATCCAGTCGTACATAGTCTTATCGTTGGCAGACGGCTCATGACGGATGTCCACGAGAAGGAAGACGCATTTTAACATCTGGGACTTATGGAGATAATTCTCGATCATCTTGCCCCATTTTACCTTCTCAGACTGCGGAACTTTCGCGTAACCGTAGCCGGGGAGATCCACGTAATAGAGATCTCCGTTGATGTTATAAAAGTTGATCGTCTGGGTCTTTCCCGGCTGGGAGGACGTTCTCGCCAACGCTTTCCGGTTCATGAGTGCGTTGATCAGGGAAGATTTTCCCACGTTTGATTTTCCCGCGAACGCGAACTCCGGCAGCGTATTCTCCGGCAGTGTGCTCGTCACACCGCAGACGGTCTCAAGTTCCACATTTCTGATAACCATTCCTATTCTCCTTCTATCTGGCTGGTGCAGCTTTCCTGTATCACGCGAACGCTTCGCGCACCACGTCGTCCATGGTCTTCACGAACACGATCTCCATGCCCTTCGTGATCTCCTTCGAGATCTCCGCCATATCCGGTCGGTTCTTGTCCGGCACGAGCACCTTCTTCATATGTGCCATTCTCGCCGCAAGTGTCTTTTCCTTTAAGCCTCCGATCGGCAGTACACGCCCCCGCAGAGTGATCTCGCCGGTCATTGCAACGCTGGCGAGGACCTTTTTGCCGGTCACTGCGGAGAGCATCGCAGTCGCCATCGTGATGCCCGCGGACGGGCCATCCTTCGGCACCGCACCTTCCGGAATATGAAGATGCAGATCATGTTCCTTAAAATATTTGCTTTCCACACCGTACCGGTCAGCCACAGATTTTACATACGTCAGTGCGATCTGCGCGGATTCCTTCATGACATCGCCCATCTGGCCTGTCATCTGGAGTTTTCCGGCGCCCGGCATCACATTCACTTCGATCTGGAGAGTATCCCCGCCAACGCTGGTCCATGCGAGACCTCTCACGATCCCGACTTCATCCTCCTCGTTGGCATTCTCGAAGGTGATCTTTTCTTTTCCGAGATACTTCTGAAGATTTCCCTCTGTGATATGCACGGATTTCCGTTTTTTCTCAAGGAATTCTCTTGCCGCCTTCCGGCAGATCTCGCCGATCCGGCGCTCTAAGTTCCTGACTCCGGCTTCCCTCGTGTAGTTGTGGATGATCTTTTCCAGCGCTTTATCGCTGAAGGAGAGCATTTCCCCTGTGAGTCCGTTTCTCTCTAACTGCTTCGGAACGAGATATTTCTTCGCGATATGGAACTTCTCATTCTCCGTGTAACTGGACACTTCAATCACTTCCATACGGTCAAGGAGCGGTCTCGGGATCGTGGACACATCGTTGGCCGTCGCGATAAAGAGGACTCCGGAAAGGTCTAACGGGATTTCCAGATAGTGGTCGCGGAATTTCCCATTCTGCTCTCCGTCAAGGACCTCAAGGAGCGCAGACGAGACATCTCCCCTGTAGTCCGCGGAGACCTTATCGATCTCGTCCAGGAGCATCAGCGGGTTCGCCACGCCTGCCTGGCGCATCGCATCGGCGATCCGGCCCGGCATCGCGCCGACATACGTCTTTCTGTGGCCGCGGATCTCCGCCTCATCGTGAATGCCGCCGAGGCTGATCCTTACATACTTCTTTCCGAGCGCGCGGGCCACGGATCTCGCAATGGAGGTCTTACCTGTTCCCGGCGGTCCCACAAGGCAGAGGATCGGGCTTGTGCCTTTCTTTGTGAGGGCGCGGACCGCAAGGAATTCCAGAACGCGATCTTTTACCTGCTCCAGACCATAGTGATCTTCCTCCAGCACTTCCTTTGCATGGATGATGTCCTGATTGTCCCTGGACGTCTTCTTCCACGGCATCTCGAGGACCGTCTCGATATAGGTGCGCAGGACATTTGCCTCCTGGCTTCCGTCCGGCATGCCTTTGAAACGCTGGATCTCTTTTTTGATCTTCTCCTTTGTCTCCTTATCCGCATTCAGCTTTTCAAGCTGTTCCAGATACCCGTCAGCGTCCTCCGCCCCGGCATCATCTCCCAGCTCCTCACGGATGACCTTCAGCTCTTCCCTCAGGATGTAGTCGCGCTGGTTCTTATCGATATGTTCCTTTACTTTTCCCTGATAATCACGCTTGATCATCAGGATCTCGATCTCACGCATCAGATAATACACGATCCGGTCGTAGAGGTGGCTTACATAGTCACATTCCAGAAGCTCCTGCTTTACAGCAAAATCCCACGGGAATTCGTTCGCTGTCTGGGTCAGGAGCGGCTCCAGGTCTGTGATCACGAGGAGACTTCCGATAAAGTCCTTCACCGCCTTCGGGTTCGCGTTTCCAAACTCCTCAAGTTTTTCCTTGACGATCCGGCTCATCGCTTCCTTCACGGTATCCGAGAGCTGCTCCTCCTGCATCGGAGCGTCCTCGATCTCCGCCTCCAGATACTGTCCGTCTTCGAGCAGTGTGAGAAGAGCCGCTCTCTCTAATCCTTCCACCATCACGCGCAGGATCCCGTTCGGCATTTTCACGATCTGTTTGATCTGGGATACCGTTCCCATCTGATACAGATCTGCGGCCGTCGGCACCTCCTGCTGTGGATTCCGCTGCGTCACAAGGTAGACCTTCTGGTCTCCCATCATGGCTGTCTCCACCGCGCGGACAGATTTTTCCCGGCTGATATCAAAATGCTGCACCATTCCCGGGAGGATCGTAAGTCCCCGGAGTGCCACAGCCGGCATCGTAATTTTCTTATCTTCCATTCATTTCTCCTGAGCGGAAATCCGTTTCCGACATTCCGATCGTCGTGATTTCCGCCTTTTTCTATGAGACAGTTTCAGACAGGTCAGCGCATCCCATCGGATAATGCGGCTGTCCTATCGATCGTATTTGTAAAAAACGTCTCCGGCAGTTTCCGGATACATTGCGTCAAAAAGGCTGCCGTGACATTTCTGTGCGCAGCAGCCCCTCTTATCTGCGGGATACGGGTCCTGCAGGTTCATTTTGTAAGGAGAGCCGTTCTCTTACGCGATCTCCCCGTTTCCATCTTTTCTGGATCTTCCGGACAACGCCTTTTTCGGCACCGTCACATCGCGGTATACGACTTCCGGCTTTTCCTTTCCGTCCACCGCATCCTTCGTAACGGTACAGATACCCACGTTGGAATCGGACGGAACCTCGTACATCGTATCCATCATGACAGATTCCATGATCGCACGGAGTCCTCTTGCTCCCGTCTTTCTCTCCACCGCCATATGGGCGATCTCGTGGACAGCCTCCGGAGTGAACTCCAGCTTCACGTCATCCAGCTCAAATAACTTCTGATACTGTTTTACGAGCGCGTTCTTCGGCTCCGTGAGGATCCGCACAAGGGCATCCTCATCCAGAAGATCTAAGGATACCATCACCGGGACTCTTCCGACAAACTCCGGGATCAGACCGAATTTCGTAAGATCCTGCGGCATCGCCTGCTTTAACAGCTTGCTGATATCCGTATTTTTCTTATCCACGATCTTCGCGCCGAAGCCGATGGAACTTGTCTCCAGTCTGGACTCGATAATTCTCTCAAGGCCATCGAAAGCACCGCCGCAGATGAACAGGATGTTCGTC
>ULQR01007427.1_pt1 | contig 12245 bp, 7 predicted proteins | sample 1954711 | NCBI WGS metagenome assembly ULQR01 (sample SAMEA4835661, study PRJEB28245) | human gut metagenome | biome: gut microbiome; material: fecal sample | place: Denmark | collected 2008
TAACTACTTATTGTTCAATATCGGTAAACTTTTTTCAGGACGATACAACGCGCGCATCGCGTAACTCGCTGAATATCAACGATTAAGCCATTTTCAGAGTTGCCAAAACTACAACTCTGAAAATGGCTATGTCGTTGATACTTAATGCTTTACGTGGTGCGCCAAATGTATCGTCCTAGCTCTTGTTTTGCCCGAAGAGCTTCATGTTGCGATATCCGTCCCGTGCTCCGACAAGTTCACTGTGCCCCAGCACGCCCATAGACATGTTCATGCGCACTCCGAAGCCTCCCACGCTCTGACACGTCCAGCACACTCTGCACGTCCAGCGCGCCCTGACGCGTCAAGCACGTCCCGATCGTTCACGCGCACCTCCAAGCAGCTCGCACAACAGGCGTGCGGGCTATTTGATGGCGGCCATCTTGCCTAAGGCGAGCTCAACCAGCTTTCTTACCTGTGGCTTGTAGTCAGGGTTGCTGTTCTTGAGGTATCTGTTGGCGATGGCGCAGCAGACAGTGCCGGCCTGATGACCAAGATGTGCGGCAAGACCTGCTACGGCAGAACTCTCCATCTCGAAGTTCGTGATGCGGTAATCGCCGAATCTGAACGACTCGAAAGTGTCGAGCATGTCAGGCATTGCCAATGGCAGTCTCACCACTCTTCCCTGAGGGCCGTAGAAACCTTGAGCTGAGATAGTTACGCCTCTGACAGTGCAGTCTTTGAATGCCTCGATAAGCTTGTCGCCGGCCTTCACGAAATATGGCGAGCCGAGATAGCTGTTCCAGTGAGTATGCACCTTGAACGCATCCTCCATTTCAGAGATATTGATCTTGTCCCTGTCGGTGTACCAGTTCAGCAGACCGTCGCAGCCTACTGATATCTCGGAGAATATGAACGAGCCGATAGGAATGTCGGGCTGGATGGCGCCGCTTGTGCCGATTCGCAGCAGAGTAAGCGTCCTGTGCTCAGGCTTTACCTCACGGGTCTTGAAATCCACATTTGCCAATGCGTCAAGTTCCGTCAGGACAATGTCGATATTGTCTGTTCCGATACCGGTGGACAGCACCGTGATGCGCTCCCCGTGATATTTTCCTGTGATGGAAACAAACTCTCTGGACTCGTGCCTGAACTCCTTCTCCTCGAGGAATTCACCGACCATATCCACACGGCCAGGGTCGCCCACAAGAATCACCTTGTCGGCAAGCTCTTCAGGTTTCAGATGAATGTGAAACACTGAACCGTCATCATTGATTATAAGTTCTGATTCTGGTATTCTCATATCTTTATCGTTTTAATAGTTGAACAATGACCGCCCCTCGGCGGCGCTATAATCTGCTAATTTACAAAAAAAGCCCGTTATCCAAAAATCCGCTGAGCCAGTTGTTGCAGAACGTAATCCGCTTATTGCAGAACGCAATCGGCTTATTCCAGAATGTAATCGGCCAGCTCTTCCGCAGACGACGCGATTTTCCACGGATGCCCGTTTTCCAGTTCCTCTCTCGAGCGGAAACCCCAAGTGACACCCACAGTACGCACGGCAGCATTGGCCCCGGTCTGCATATCCACATCAGAATCACCGACATATACCACCTGGTCGAGCCCGATGCCGGGAACCTCCGCCATTATCTGATGCACGATTGCCGGGTCCGGTTTTATCGGCTGTCCCTCTCTCTGGCCCAGCACCTTGACAAACCGGAACTCGCTGAAAAAGTGACGGATAAGCTTCTCCGCGCCCTCCTGATATTTGTTCGAGGCCAATGCCGGGATGACTCCTGCCTCCGTAATCTTCTTCAGCATCTCGACAATGCCAGGGTATGGCTTCGTGCAGTCGCACATGTGCGCGTCGTAGTACGAGAGAAAATATGAAGCCATCTTCCGGATGTTCTCCTCATTGTCCTGCCCCTGCGGCACCGCACCCCTGAACAGATTGTAGATGCCTCTGCCACAGAGCGTATAATAGTCATTGACAGGCCTTTCCGCGAAACCGCACTCCTTCAGCGCGAAGTTCGTGGCATTGCCGAGGTCCTCTACGGTGTCCAGCAAAGTCCCGTCCAGATCGAAAATAACAAGTTTTGTCATAATTCTACTTTTTGTTAGGCTGGCGTTCAGCCGCAGTCCCGTCTTTTTTTGCATTGAGACTTACTCTGATGCCAGTCAGTCCGTTTTTCTTGACGCCAAGCGCCCTGTCCGCGATAATGAATTCGGAAACAGGGTCTTCGATATATTTCACCACGGCACGTTTGAGCGGACGGGCTCCATAATTCGGATCGAAACCCTCTTCGGCAATGAACTTCTTGGCGGAAGGAGTGACATTGATCCGGTAGCCCGCCTCCTCGGCCCTCTTCTTCAAATCATTCAGTTCAATGTCGATAATCCTGAAAATGTCCTCCTTCTCCAGCTCGCGGAAGAAAATCTTCTCGTCCACGCGGTTGAGAAACTCCGGCGGGAACGCCTTCTTTACGGCCTTCTCCAATACCAGCTGCCTGTTTACGGAGACATTCCGTCCTATCGAGCTGAATCCCACGCCCTTGCCATATTCCTGGATGTCACGGCTGCCGACATTGGAAGTCATTATCACTATGGTATTCTTGAAACTTACAGTCCTTCCCTCACTGTCTGTCAGGCGGCCGTCATCGAGCACCTGCAGCAGCAGATTGAATATGTCCGGGTGCGCTTTCTCGATTTCATCCAGCAGAACCACGCAATAAGGCTTTCTGCGCACCTTTTCGCTCAGCTGTCCGCCTTCCTCATACCCCACATAGCCCGGAGGCGCGCCGATCAGTCTGGATACGGTGAACTTCTCCATATATTCACTCATGTCGATTCGCACCATATTGTCCTGAGAATCAAAAAGATACTCTGCGATGCACTTGGCAAGCTCAGTCTTTCCCACACCGGTAGGGCCGAAGAAAAGGAACGAACCGATAGGCCTGTCAGGGTCCTTCAGACCTGCACGGTTACGCTGTATGGCGCCGACAACCGTACCGATAGCCTCATCCTGTCCGATGATCCGGCTCTTCAGCCGTTCCTTCATGTTCAATATCCTGTGCCCCTCGGATTCTGCCACCTTATTTACAGGAATCCCGGTCATCTTGGACACCACAGTAGCTATATCCTCCTCATTGACAATTCCTTCGCTTCTCTTGGCGGGCTTCTTCGCGGAACCGCAGCGCAGCCTTATCATTGACCCGGCCTCATCCATCGCATCGATAGCCTTGTCCGGCAGCTGCTGGTCCGGAATATATCTGTCAGTCAGCCTCACGCAAGCCTCAATCGCCTCATCGGTATAGCGGATTCCGTGGTATTCCTCATAGTTCGGCTTCAAATGCTGGAGAATGGACACCGACTCTTTCAGGTCAGTAGGCTCCACGACGATTTTCTGGAAACGCCTGTCGAGCGCCCCGTCCTTCTCCACGATTTTGGTGAACTCGTCCATGGTCGTGGCACCTATACATTGGATTTCACCCCTTGCCAGCGCAGGCTTGAGCATATTGGCCGCATCAAGACTGCCCTGACCGCCTCCCGCACCGACAATCGTATGGAATTCGTCGATAAACAGGATAATGTCCGGGTCGCTGCTTGCCGCCTTGATGATGGACTTCACACGCTGCTCGAAATCGCCGCGGTATTTGGTCCCCGCCACCACGGACGCGATATCCAATGAAATGATCCGCTTCTTCGCCAAAACGCTTGATATAGAGCCTTCTGCAATCCTCAGGGCAATGCCTTCCACAATCGCGGACTTCCCGACGCCCGGCTCGCCGATGAGCATAGGGTTGTTCTTCTTTCTCCTGCCGAGAATCTCGATCAGCCTCGAAATCTCCCGGTCGCGCCCCACCACAGGATCCAGCTTGCCTTCGGCCGCCGCTTTTGTCAGGTCAATGCCGAATTCACAGATGTCGTTTACAGGCTCCTTCTTCGGGGCCTGCTCAACATCATTGACCTCATCGCCGTCGTCACTGGTCTCGCTCTGCCTGTCCAGCATCCCGTTCTTCGACATATAGGTAAGGATGCGTCCATAGTCAATGCCGATATTCCTCAAGTAGGTCGAGCCGTAACAGCTTGTGGTCCTGCACAATGCGAGAAGCAGATGCTGAGGCGTGGCCTCCCTGCTCTTGAGTTTTGTGGACTCAAGTATGGTGATGCTCAGTATGTTCTGCGATGCCCTGGAGAACGTGATGTTCTCCATTTCCGAATAAGGAATCTGCTCATTGGTGAATATGCGGCTGTCAATGAATTTTTTCATCGAGTCCGTATCTGCCCCCAGGCCTGTCAATGTCCTGCAGGCGTCATTGTCCGCATGCCGGATGATGCCCAGGAAAAGGTGGTCAGGGCCGATTCCGTAACTTCCGGTCCGGAGAGCCTCCTCTCTGGCGTACCCGATAATGGTGTTCAGTTCGTCCGATATTTTTATTTCCATCTGCATTTCTAAAATACTTCTTATGCAAAAATATATCCTTTATGCTGATAAACCAAAAAAATGACCCTAAAGGGGTATTAGTATAAATTCAAGTTTGTTTCGCTGATAAAAATTTTGTAATTTTGTACGTTTTATAGAGTACAATGCGGAGAGCGTGGCATTATGTTCAAGAAGCATTGACAAGTAAGAAATTTTTGTAGAAAAAATGGATAATATGGAGGAGAATAAGAATTCTGTTGAACCGCAGGAAGAGGGAACAGGAATGAAGGGCATCATCGAAGAGGTGAACATTGATGAGGAGATGAGGTCTGCCTACATTGACTATTCAATGTCGGTAATTGTTTCCAGAGCGCTTCCTGACGCGAGAGACGGACTGAAACCTGTGCAGCGCCGTGTGCTGTTCGGAATGGAAGGACTGGGACTGGACTACTCTGGACAGACCAAGAAATCTGCGAGAATCGTCGGTGAGGTGCTCGGTAAGTTCCATCCGCACGGAGACTCAAGTGTCTATGACGCCATGGCCCGTTTGGCCCAGGACTGGAACCAGAGATACCCGCTTGTATTCGGTCAGGGTAACTTCGGTTCAATGGACGGTGACCCTGTCGCTGCAATGCGATATACCGAGGCGAAACTCGAAAAATTGGCGAATGATGTCCTCGGCGATATGGATAAGGACACAGTCGATTTCCAGCTGAACTTCGATGATACGATCCTGGAGCCTACGGTTCTGCCTACCAAGGCGCCGCTTCTGCTTCTGAACGGTTCCGCAGGTATCGCGGTAGGTATGGCTACCAACATGGCCCCTCACAACTTGGGCGAGTGCTGCGATGCCATCTGCGCATACATTGACAATCCTGACATTGACACTGACGGACTGATGCACTACATCAAAGGTCCTGATTTCCCTACCGGAGGTATCATCCAGGGCATCCAGGGCATCAGGGAGGCTTATGAGACAGGCCGAGGAAGAGTGGTCATGCGCGCAAAGACGGAGATTGAAGTGGACAACAACGGCCGTGAGACCATCGTTGTCACCGAGATTCCGTACATGGTGAACAAGAAAGAAATGCTCGAGAGAATCGGCCAGATGGTCGATGACAAGAAAATCGAGGGCATTACCTATATGAATGACGAGACTTCCCGCGAAGGCGTGAGAGTGATTTTCAGAGTGAAACAGGGTGCCAATTCCAATGTCGTCCTGAACACGCTGTTCAAGTACACTCCTCTCCAGTCAAGTTTCGCCATAAACAATGTGGCACTCGTCAAGGGCCGTCCAAGGACATTGAGCCTCAAGGATATAATAAAGGTGTTCGTGGATTTCAGGCACGAAGTCGTAGTCAGAAGGACCAAGTTCGACCTGGAAAAAGCCCAGAAGAGAGCCCATATCCTCGAAGGTCTCATCAAGGCCATCGACGTTATCGACGAGATCATCAGAATCATCAGGGCTTCCAAGACTGTCGAAGAGGCCAAATCTACATTGATCAGTACATTTGCATTCTCCGACGCACAGGCGACAGCCATCGTGGAGATGAAACTCCGTCAGCTCACCGGACTCGAAAGAGAGAGACTCCAGGCAGAGTACGACGAACTGGAGAAATTCATTGCGTGGTGCAATGACGTACTTGCAAATCCTGCAATGCAGATGGACATCATCAAGAGCGAAACCCAGGAACTCAAAGCCAAATACGGCGACAAGAGAAGGTCTGAAATCGTACCTAACGCGGAAGAGTTCAATCCTGAGGACTTCTATGCCGATGATGATGAGGTGATTACGATTTCTCACTTCGGATATATAAAGAGGACTCCGCTTGCAGAGTACAAGACACAGAACCGTGGAGGCGTAGGCATGAAGGGCAGCGCTACAAGGGATGAAGATTTCATCGAGCACCTGTACGTGGCCAATATGCACAGCACGATGCTCTTCTTTACAGAGCAGGGCAGATGCTTCTGGCTGAAGGTTTACGAAGTTCCTGAGGGTTCCCGTTCATCCAAGGGCCGCGCCATCCAGAACGTTCTCAGCATTCCGGATGACAAGATCAAGGCCATCATCAATGTACCGACATTGACGGACGAGGAGTATATCAACAATCACTATATCATTCTCGCGACCAAGGAGGGCATCATCAAGAAGACCTCTCTCGAAGCTTACTCGAGACCGCGCCAGAAAGGTGTCAATGCCGTCAATATCCGCGAGGGAGACGAGTTGCTCGAGGCTATCCTCACTGACGGCAAGTCGGAAGTGCTTATCGCCAGCCGTAACGGACGATGCGTAAGATTCGATGAATCAGATGCGAGACCTCTCGGCAGGACAGCTACCGGAGTGCGTGGCATCAATCTTGATGAGGATGACTATGTTATCGGTATGGTATGCTATGAACCTGAGGCTGAGGATGCTTCAGCGCATACGCTTCTTGTGATTGGCGAGAAAGGTCTTGGAAAGCGTACGGACTTCGAAGAGTACCGCAAGACGAGCCGTGGCAGCAAGGGTGTACGCACGATGAACATCACCGACAAGACAGGCAAACTGGTGGCTCTGAAGAATGTGACGGAAGAGAATGACCTGCTGATCATCACTCAGAGCGCGCTCATCATAAGGATGGCGGTTTCCGATATCAAACTTGCAGGACGTAACACCCAGGGTGTGAAACTTATAAACATCAGGGACAATGACTCCATCGCTTCCGTGTCAGTAGTTGCGAAGAGCGATGAGGAAGATGTTCCGGAACAGAATGAAGGACAGACCGGGGAGGGAAATGCTCCGGAAGCTGCACCGGAATCTGCTGAATAGTTGAATACTAACATTGAAAAAATATCAGATATGAAAAAAATTCTTCTCGCATTGGCGATGTTCGCCGCTATTCAGGTGGCTGATGCACAAGTAAAATCTGCTGCTGACGTCAAGAAGTCTGTAGAAGCTGCTGAAGCTGCAACACAGAATGTCAAGAAGGCTGTGAAGACAGCTACCTGGCTGAAGCTCGGTCAGGAATATGTAAAGGCCTATGACGCTCCTACAGGAAACATCCTTCCTGGTTCAAACAAGACAGAGCTTACTCTCATGATGGGTTCAGAGAAACCGGTTTCATCAGAGGAGGTTACTGTTAATAACGAGAGATACACCAAGGACGTGTATGCTGACAAGAATCTTTATTTCAACCAGAACGGCCAGCTCGTCATCATCGAGGTGACCAAGCCGGTTTATGAAGATGCACTCGAAAGAGCTGTCAAAGTATATCAGAAAGCTTACGAGCTCGATGAGAAGCATGCCAAAGACAAGGACGTGGCTGCAGCATTTGACAACATCAGCCAGAAATATGTTTCTGAGGCTTTCAACAAATACACATTCGGCGATGTTGCCACAGCCAGCAAACTCTTCGAGAAAGCTGCTGATGTAGAGGCACTTGCTCCGCTTTCAAAGATTGATACAAGCGTCATCTACAATGCCGGTTTCACCGCAATGGCAGCCAAGGACAACGAGAGAGCGCTCAAATTCTTCAAGAGATGCTATGACCTCGGTTACTACTACGAAGGTGGTGAGGTTTTCGCAAGACTCGCTGAGGTGGACACATTGAACACCAAGAAATACCTCGAGGAAGGTTTCAGCAAATTCCCTCAGAGTCAGAGCATTCTCATCGGTCTCATCAACTACTATCTGAAGAACAATGAGGATCCTGAGACTCTCTTCGGTCTTCTCGACAAGGCTAAGGCAAACGAGCCGAACAATGCTTCTCTCTTCTATGTTGAGGGTAACATCCGTGCACAGCTCGGTCAGATCGACAAGGCTGTAGTCGCTTACGAGGAGTGCGCCAAGATCAATCCTGAATATGAATATGGCTTCATCGGCGAAGGCACAATGTTCTACAACCGGGCAATCGAGCTCCAGACCAAGGCTCAGGAGGAAATCGACGATGCCAAATATATGGCACTGGTAAAGGAATTCGAGGAAAGTCTGAAGTCTTGTATCGCTCCGTTCGAGAAAGCCTTCGAAATCACCAAGGATGCCAACATCAAGGCAGGTATCGCTTCTTACCTCAAGAATGCATTCTACCGTTTCCGTGAGGAATCTGCCGAGAATCAGACAAAGTACGAAAAGTACTCTGAGATTGCAAAATAAGTCTTGATTGACGTTTCTTATAGCGGATGGCTCGAGTCGGTTGACTTAAGCCATCTGTTTTTTTTATGGCGGGACTTCAATCCTGCCTGTTTTTTTACTATATTCGCAGTCTGTATGCAAAGCCTTGCGGACAGCGGTGCCGCAGGTCCATTGACAGAAATCCTGTCCGTGGGAGGGGAACACGGTGTGAATCCGTGGCAGTTCCCGCTACTGTAAGTCTTCCCGGAAGACAAGTCAGAATGCCTCTTTGCATATTATTACATCGGTTCCGCCTGCGGAGGACGGGCGGCTGGTGCATCGGTGCGGAGTGTGTGAGCGGTCCGCATGTTGCTCTGTATGTCTGCTGCCTTTTCTGGCGCGGAATCGGTGATGTTTTGTAGAATAGTCAGGTCACCGATGAACAGAATCGCATCATGTCTTTCAGCCTTGTGCACGTCCTGTATTACAGTCGCGGCGCAGGAGCCTGTCGTATCCATGCCTGAAAAGGCAGATACGGTACGTCTCCTGAAGGAATCGGTGATTGTGGCAGCACCGGCCTTGCCGAAATATCGTGAGACCATACCCGCCCAGACATTGACAGGAGACGAACTGGAAAGGCTGAACAGCCTGTCTGTCGCTGACGCGGTGCGCTATTTTTCCGGTGTCCAGCTGAAGGATTATGGTGGAGTTGCAGGGCTCAAGACCGTGAATGTCAGATCGTTGGGTGCGGCCCATACGGCTGTTTTCTATGACGGGCTCCAGATCGGCAACGCGCAGAACGGTCAGGTGGACCTCGGCCGCTTTTCCCTCGACGAAATAGGCGAAATCTCGCTTTACAACGGCCAGAAAAGTGATATCTTCCAGCCTGCCAAGGATTTCGGCGCATCCTCGTCCATCTATCTCCAGTCTGCCCGTCCGGTATTTTCAGAAGGGCGCAAGGTCAATGTAAAGGCTACATTGAAAACAGGTTCCTTCGGCCTGCTGAATCCCTCTGCGTCAGTCGCATTCCGTCTTTCGGACAACATTTCGCTTACCGTTTCGTCCGGTCTGACCAATGCTTCCGGGCGTTATCGGTTCAGGTGCTGCGGATATGACCAGCTCGGCCGCCTATCTTATGATACTACGGCTGTCAGGCACAACGGGGACATATTTTCTGTACGCTCTGAAGCTGCTCTCTACGGCAATACCAAGACCGGCAACTGGTCCGTCCGCACCTATAACTACCATTCGGACAGGGGAGTGCCAGGTGCCATCGTGAGCAATGTCTTCCGTAACGGAGAGCGTATGCGTGATGACAATTTCTTCGTGCAGGGCAGGGCGGTGAATGTCTGGAGCCGGAAATTCAGGTCAATGTTCAATGCCAGATATGCCTACGACTACACTTTCTACGAAGACAAGGACAGCCGTTCATTGCATGTCACCAACACATATCGCCAGAATGAACTGTATTTCTCGACTGCGAATATGTGGCAGGCGTTCAGCCGGATGGATGTTTCATTGTCCTATGATTTCCAGTGGAACAGCCTGGATGTCGCGAATTACATGTCAGGAAATGCTGTTTTTCCCCGCCCGTACCGGCTGACCAATATGGTCTCGCTCGCCGCCTCGTTTGACTTCGGAAGGCTGAAGATGCAGGGAAGCGCATTCGGCCAGTTCGTCAGCGACAAGTCCAGGGAATTTGATAATGTCAATGACAAGCGTTCGGAGCTGTCCCCGGCATTCTATGCGTCATATAAGCTCTTGAGGAACAAGGAACTGTATATAAGGGCGTTCTCTAAACGCTCATTCCGGATGCCGACGTTCAATGACCTCTATTATACTAATTCCGCAAATGCTCTGCTCAAGCCCGAGAGCACAGTCCAGACGGATCTGGGAACCGAATACTCAGACCGGTTCTCTTTCTGCACCGTCCATCTGTCTGCCGATGCATATTGGAACATGGAGAAGGACAAGATAATAGCTTATCCCAACGGGCAGCAGTTCCGCTGGACAATGCTGAATCTCGGAAAGGTGGACATCCGTGGGGTGGATGTGGCCGCTGACGTGGCCGTAGATATATCTAAGTTAAGATTGTCCGCAAGGCTGCAGTACACGTTCCAGAAGGCGATAGACATTACGGACAAGACCACGTTCTACTATAGGAATCAGATTCCGTACGCTCCTGAGCACAGCGGTTCTGCGGTTTTGTCCGCGGAGTACTCGGGGTGGAGTCTGAACTACAGTTTCCTGTACACGGGAGGACGCTACAGCCACAAGGAAAATACCCGGAAGAACTATCTCCAGCCGTGGTACACGAGTGACCTGTCGCTGCAGAAGAAGATAAGGCTGAAGGCCAATGTCCTGAAAATCACTGCGGAAGTGAACAATGTGTTCAATCAGGATTACGAGGTGGTGCTGAATTATCCTATGCCAGGGATAAACTTCAGATTGACAGTTGGTTATGAATTGTTTTAAACTTATTTATACGTATGAAGACTAAATTTGACTTTTTTGGCAAGGCGGCATTGGTGCTGACTTTTGCTGTTGCGGCCGCTACTGCCTGCCGCAAGGATGAGGTTCCGGTTTATCCTGGAACTGACATTACACCGTCTGATTATGAAATCGTGGATACACCGGCGGAACCAGGAGCGAATCCTGTTGGACTTTATGTGCTCAATCAAGGCAACTTTGGCAGCAACAAGGCTCAGCTGGACTTTTTCAATTTCCGCACTTCGTCTTATATCCGGGATATCTATACTGACTACAATCCGGATGTCGTGAAGGGTCTTGGTGATACAGGAAATGATGTGCAGGTCTATGACGGCAAGCTGTTCGTCGTGGTGAACAATTCCCATAAAGTGGAAATTCTCGGAGCCAATTCGGTGAAGCGAATTGCCAAGGTGGATATTCCTAACTGCCGTTCGATCGCTTTTGACGGGGACTGTGCCTATGTGACTTCTTATGTTGCATTGAAGCCTTTGGAGACGCCTGACCAGAAGGGCGCTGTCTATCGTATTGACCTGAATACTTACAAGATTACTGGGGAAGTGTCTGTGGGATACCAGCCTGAACAGCTTGTAATCAAGGGCGGAAAGGCTTATGTGGCCAATTCCGGCGGTTTTCGTGCTGGATATGACAATACGGTTTCTGTCGTGGATCTGGCGTCAATGTCTGTGGATTACACTATTGATGTGGTTCCGAATCTGCAGAAAATGCTGGAGGATGAGAACGGCAATCTCTGGGTGTCCTCTTTCAGCGGCAAGCTCAGTTGCCTGAAAGCTAAGGACGGCAAATATGCTCTTGCGTCGTCGATTGATTTTCCTGTTTCTTCTATGGCTTATTACAAGGGTGAGCTGTATCTTATTGGTACTGCATATGATGCGAACTATAAGGCTACTTATTCATATGCCAAGGTCAATGTGAATACGGGCGCGGTGTCATCTGACAAGATTATCACAGACGGTTCCGACGCTTCTGTCAAGGCTCCGTACGCGATATCAGTAAATCCGTCCAATGGCGACATCTACATAGCTGATTCACCGGACTTTACCTCCAGCGGCAAGCTCTTCTGCTATACCAATGCCGGCAAACTCAAATGGTCTGTCCGCACCGGCAACATCCCCGGCCACTTCGCCTTCCTTTATAAGTAGTCGAGACATTCCGGACAAATATTTTCTTATTGAATCGGCATTGGAACAGAGTGGCTACGCTCCAAAAAGAGTGCGCTCCGCCCCATCTGTTCCAATGCCTTTTTAATAT
>ULQR01003307.1_pt1 | contig 12223 bp, 12 predicted proteins | sample 1954711 | NCBI WGS metagenome assembly ULQR01 (sample SAMEA4835661, study PRJEB28245) | human gut metagenome | biome: gut microbiome; material: fecal sample | place: Denmark | collected 2008
TATCGGATGCCATTGAATTTCTTCGGTTTCTGAAAACCTGAGAACAGGTAGGAACAGGGAGCGGCCCCCACAAACGGCCGCCTGTTCTTGTTATAAACTAAAAAAGACTGGAGGACTGTGAATGAGAAATACAACCTTGACTGTTACTTTCAATACGGAAAAGCTGGATGCGCTGACGTTCCATATGGGCAAGCGTGACGCAGACCTGCAGACCGAGTTAAATGATACGGTGCAGAAACTGTATGAGAAATATGTGCCGCAGGCAACCCGTGAATATATCGATGATAAAGTGGTACGCGATGCAGCCGGGAGGGATCGCCCCCGCCGACCGGCACGCCCTCCCATCCAGGCATCTGGGGACAGGAATATGCCGGAAAGCGCCGCGGAGAGTAGCTCAGGACGGAGTCTGCCCGTGTAAGCCCCTGTGGGCCGCTGTGTCGGCTTTTCCCGGCAGGGGTGGCATCTGTGTACCCCTGACGAGTTTCCCCGCGCTGTTGGGCGCGTTTGGAGGAAGCGGAGAAAAGCAGCGGGAAGGCTGATAACAGCGGAATTTTGGAGGCTGTAGTTGGGTCGAAACGTGTGCAGGTTAAAGGGCGGGTGGCTTAAAAAAGCCCCTCGCCCGCTTCACACCGCCCGGCAAAGCCGTGCGGGAACTTCATCCGGCACCCAGAAAATTCCTTTTTGGAAATCGGGGTGACTGGCAGGAAAGTTTGGCAGGTTATTGGAGGAAAAGCAAGGTGGCTTTGACAATACAAGCAGGAAGGAGGCCTTGATGGGCGGGAATGCAGATAAAACCAAATTTTCCATCCGGGTGGATACGGAACTGGTTGCGCTGGCAGATGCCTATATCAAGGACAGTACCGTGAGGAACCGCACCGAGTTGATCGAGGATGCCCTTCGGTTTTATCTGGGGTTCCTCACTTCAGGGAAAGCGGAAGATTATCTGCTCCAGGCAATTTCCTCTGTGATGACAGGAACGGTGCAGGACAGTGAGAACCGCTTGGCTCGGATGGATTTTAAGGTTGCGGTGGAACTCTCCAAGCTATCCCAGGTGATCGCTTATACACATGATGTTGACGAAGAAGCCATGAAACGGCTACACTCAAAGTGTGTGGATGAGGTCCGGCGCATCAACGGCGTGATTGATTTTGAAAACGCATATAAATACCAAAAACGAGAAAGCTAAAAAGATAAGAAATCTTTGTTGGGTTTTGGTATAGACTTGCGGCACAAGATTCGTTTATTGTGTGCTGAAAAAGGAGTGATCCGATATGGACAAGAATGAAATTTATGAGATGGTCATCCAGGAGATGGTGGAGAATGCACTGCAGCAGCGCAGGGAAAGCTGCAGCGAGGAAGAACAGAAGCTGTATCAGGAGGTTGGGATACTGTCGGAAAAAGTGCGGAATGTGCTTTCCAAACTTTCGCTGGAGGATCGTCAGGCAGTCGATGATTATATCACGAAAACAAACCTGATCGCACAGCACGAATGTGAACATCTCTATGTGCAGGGAGCAAAAGACTGCGTGGAACTGTTAAAGAAGCTGGGTGTGCTGTAAAGAATAGGAGGAAAGGTCTGCTTCGGTGGGCCTTTTTCTTTTGCGAAAAGAGGTTCTATGCCAAAACTGATTTTTACATCCCATTATCTCCGGGATGCGCCGGCCGCACAGCTGGAGAATTATGTTCGCTACATCGGTACCCGTGAAGGGGTAGAAAAGATTGATGAAAGCAAGCGGTCTCTTCCGGCTACCGGCAACCAGAAACAACTGATCGCACAGATCGTCCGTGATATTCCACAGACAAAAGAAATGTTGGAATACACGGATTTTTTATTGCGTCCAACCATCGGGAACGCATCAGAATTCATTTCCTGTGCGCTGGAGCAGAACGTGGATCTTCTTGGGACACGCAGAAACTATGTGGACTATATTGCAAACCGCCCACGCGTGGAGCGAGTAGGTGAGCATGGCCTGTTCACGGATGCCGGTGTGCCAGTGGTACTTAAAAAGGTGCAGGAGGATGTGGCAGGGCATAAAGGCCCGGTCTGGACCCATGTGATTTCTTTGCGTCGGGAGGATGCGGCGAGGCTTGGGTATGACAGTGCTTCCCAATGGATGGCGCTGCTCCGCTCCAAACGTGCCATGCTCTGCAGGCACATGAAAATCGACAGCGCAAACCTCAGATGGTATGCAGCGTTCCATAACGAAAGCCATCATCCACATGTGCATCTGATGGTATATTCCGCAAAAGATAATGACGGGTATCTCACCAAGCAGTCCATTGAAGCCATGCGTTCGGAACTGGCCCATGATATCTTCCGGCAGGATTTTGCGAATCTCTATGAAGAACAGAACCAGGCGCGCGCAACGTTAAAATCCGGCGCGGAAGATGTGCTGCGGCGGAGGATGGAGGAACTGCAAAGCAGTACACTCGTAAGTGACCAGATCGAGCGGATGATGATCATTTTATCCGAACGTCTGCGGAATACTTCCGGGAAAAAAGTGTATGGGTATCTAAAGCGGGATGTGAAAAATCTGGTGGATCAGATCGTGGACGAGCTGGCGAAGGACAAGCGTGTGTCGGAACTATATCAGGCATGGGGAAAGTGGCAGGAGGAAATCCTTTTAACTTATCAAAATGATCCGCCGCCCCTTCCTCCTTTGTCAAAACAAAAGCAGTTTAAAAGTATCAAAAATATGGTGATCGCGGAAGCAGGGAAGCTGGGCGGTCACCATTTTACATTTGAGGATGAGCATGCTCCGGAACCAGAAGGAGATAAGGAGTCGGAAGAAATCATTCCGGAAGAAGAAACGCTGTTGGATCCGGATGATTTACCGGAAGAAATAGAACTGTTGGAAGAATTGCAGAGAGGACAGGGAGAATACCATGCAAGCTGGAGTGACGGGTATAAACTTGCGCGGAAGTATCTGCATGGAACCAAAGATGTGGAGCAGGACTTCTCACAGGCGTTTGTGTTGTTTCTTGCAGAAGCGGAAACAGGGAATGCGTTTGCCATGTATGATTTGGGACGGATGTGTGCTGACGGGCTGGGGTGTGAGCCGGATCCGGAGGCGGCACAGAACTGGTACCAGAAGGCGCTTACCGCTTTCCTTGCTGCAGAGCTGACAGCAGAAGAAAGACAGCTCCCCTACCTGTGGTACCGCATCGGCAAGATGTATGTGGCAGGGCTTGGGACAGAACAGGATTATGCATCTGCGGCTGAATGGTTTTCAAAGGCAGTCTCCCGGAATCACAAATATGCCCAATACTCTCTGGCCGGATTGTATTACCGCGGTCAGGGTGTGGGACAAAGTTTCAAGCAGGCCCTCTTGCTTTATCAGATGTCTGCCGAGCAGGGAAATCCATATGCATCTTATGAATTGGCAAAGATGTTTCGGGACGGGATTGGTACAAAGCCGGATCCGGAACGGGCGGAGGGGTATTTTAAAGAGGCGTTTGCCGGTTTTTCTTCCCTGGAGGAAGAGAGTCATGAGGATAAACTGCAGTTTCGTCTGGGCTGGATGCTTCATACCGGAACCGGTACAGAGAAGGATGATGTGTTGGCGGCGGAATATTGGGAACATGCGGCACGGCTCGGAAATGTCCATGCTCAGTATGCGCTGGGGAAGTTGTGGATGGAGAATGGTACCGGTGATCCAAAGCAGGCTGTGGAATGGCTGGAGAAAGCTGCAAAAGCAGGGAACGGTGCGGCACAATATGCGCTGGCGAAAATCTACCGGGACGGAGAGCATGTCCCTCAAGATATAGAAAAGGCAGTTAAACTCTTTACTTTATCCGCAGAACAGGAAAACGAGTATGCAGCTTATCAGCTGGGGAAATTATACCTCTCCGGGGAGTACCTGCAAAAGGACGTGGCAGAAGGAATCCGTTTCATGGAAACTGCTGCGGAGAAAGGGAACCGGTACGCGCAGTATGCTTTGGGTAAGCTGTATCTTTGCGGCGATGATGTTCCCCGTGATAAGGAAAAGGCTGTTTTCTATCTGCAGGCATCTGCAGCACAGGGGAACATTTACGCGCAGTTTTTCCTGGATCATTTGGATTTATTCCATCATCCCTCCGCATTCCTGGCGGCGACACGGCTCCTGCGCCATCTGGAAACACTTTTTCAAGAAGATTACCGGAAAAGCACAGGAGGCATTGCTTATCATATCGACCGGAAACGCAGGAGAAAGCTGGCAGAGAAAAAACAGGCCCAGGGACACAAGCGGGATGACCATGAACCGGTACAGCAGATTTCTCTTTGATTGCATCAAAGAGAAGCCTCTGGCGGATTGCAGAAATGTGCCGGGGCATATTTGAATGATGGAGGTATAGGAATGCCCGGATATGTTTATTTTACAGAAGAGCAGAAGCAGCGAGCAAATCAGGTGGATCTGGAGGATTTTTTGTCCCGCCAAGGGGAAAAACTGCTGCGATCTGGCAGGGAGAAACGGCTGGCCAGTGATCACAGTATCACAGTGCGGGGAAACCGCTGGTATGACCATGCCACAGAAAAAGGTGGATATGCCATTGATTTTGTACAGATGTTTTATGGGCAGAGTTTTCCGGATGCAGTGACTATGCTGCTTGGCGGGGAACAGGGACAGGCATATCGTGAAAGTCGACAAACAGAGCCGGAACCACCAAAGCCATTTATGCTGCCCGAAGCACACACGGATATGCGCCGTGTGTTTGCATACCTGGTCAGAACCCGCTGCCTGGACCGGAACGTGGTCTCTGTATTTGCCAAGGCGAAGAGGATCTACGAAGATGCAAAGTATCACAACGCGGTGTTTGTCGGGTATGATTCGAATGGTGTTCCCCGCCATGCGCACAAGCGGGGTACCTATACCAAAGGGGAGCCATTCAAAGGAAATGTAGATGCGTGCGATCCGAGGTACAGCTTTCACTGGATCGGGCAGAGTGATACGGTTTATGTGTTTGAAGCACCTATCGATCTGCTGTCTTTTATTTCCCTTTATCAAAAGGACTGGCAGGAGCACAGCTATGTTGCTTTATGCGGGGTGGCGGAACACGCACTCATGCAGCTTTTGTCAGATGCGCCGCATGTCCAGCAGGTTGCCCTGTGCCTGGACAATGATAAAGCAGGGATACAGGCACGGGAGAGGATTAAACAGAGTTTATCGGAGCGGGGATACCAGGATGTGTTCCCGCTCTTTTCACGCCTAAAAGACTGGAACGAAGATCTGCAGGCAATGGCAAAACCTCCTCCGGAACTGGTGGAAGGACAAGGGATGAGCATGCAGATGCGATGAAGGGAGGAATGGGATGGAAGCACAGAATATTATTCTGTTTGTCTGCATCGGGCTTGGGATGTTCGCGGTGATCGGCGGCCTCGCCATGCTGTCCAATTATTATACGTTGAACGGGATCAAATCACGGACTGTCGGTGACGGCCAGCATGGAACCGCAAGGTTTGCCACAGAAAAGGAGATCAAGGAAACCTATGCCCATGTTCCCTATGAACCGGAAAAGTGGAGACGTGGGGAAGCTCTGCCAAAGGAACAGGGATTGGTAGTGGGTTACAAAAAGAAGGGCAGTTCTATTACCGCACTGGTGGACAGCGGTGACATTCATTGCCTGATGATTGGTGCGGCAGGCGTCGGCAAGACCGCCAACTTTTTATACCCAAATATTGAGTACGCCTGTGCATCGGGAATGAGTTTTCTGACAACAGACACTAAGGGTGACTTGTTCCGCAATTATGCAGGGATTGCAAAGGACTGCTATGGCTACCGCATTTCCATTCTGGATCTGCGGAACCCTACCCGCTCGGATGGAAATAACATCCTGACATTGGTGAACAAATATATGGATGAGTATCTACGGGATACGGAAAACCTGGCGGCAAAGGCCAAGGCCGAGAAATACGCAAAGATCACGGCAAAGACCATTATCAGTTCGGATGGCGCTTCTGCCAGCAGTTACGGACAGAACGCATTCTTCTATGACGCAGCGGAAGGTCTGTTGGCATCGGTTATTCTGCTGATTGCGGAATACTGCCCGCCGGAGAAACGCCATATCATTTCCGTGTTCAAGTTGATTCAGGACTTGTTGGCTCCTTCCCCAGTGAAAAACCGGAGCCTGTTCCAGCTCCTTATGGATAAGCTGCCGCCTACCCATAAGGCGAAGTGGTTTGCCGGCGCTGCGCTCAACTCTGCGGACCAGGCCATGGCCTCGGTGCTGTCAACGGCGATGAGCCGATTGAATGCGTTTCTGGACAGTGAGATGGAACAGATTTTATGTTTTGACAGTTCCCTGGATACGGAAACCTTTTGTTCCCGAAAGTCGGCTATTTTCATTGTGCTGCCGGAAGAAGATAACACAAAATACTTTATGGTATCCCTGTTCCTCCAGCAGCTCTACCGGGAAATGCTGACCATTGCGGATGAACATGGAGGGAAGCTGCCGAACCGTGTGATGATGTTCGCAGATGAGATTGGCACAATCCCGAAGATTGAATCCATGGAGATGATGTTCTCCGCAGGGCGTTCCCGGCGCATCAGTATGGTGCCAATCATCCAGTCCTTTGCCCAGCTGGAGAAAAACTATGGCAAGGAAGGTTCCAGTATTATCATCGACAACTGTCAGGATATCTTATTCGGCGGCTTCGCTCCTAATTCGGAAAGCGCGGAGATTCTGTCCAAGGCACTTGGCAACCGAACTGTGTTGTCCGGCTCCATATCCAGAGGGAAGAATGACCCAAGCCAGAGCCTGCAGATGATGAGCCGGCCGCTGATGTCACCGGACGAATTAAAAACGTTGCCGAAAGGCCATTTTATTCTGGCAAAGACCGGAAGCTGTCCCATGCAGACACAGCTTCCCCTGTTTCTAAAATGGGGAATTCGATTCGGGGAATCCTATGAAGTCCCGGAGCAGGCAGCAAGACAGGTGCCTTATGTGGATCGGTTTGAATTAGAGCAGGAGATCGTGCGCCGAAGGGACGATGAGGAAGAGGACGGCTGGGATGATTTCGCTACAGGAGCCGGAAATCCGTCTCATGCCAGAGGGCAGGCCCATGTCGCAATTCCACATCCGGGAGAGCATAAAGGGCCGGTCAGGCGTCCACCGCTTCGCACTGATTAGAAGGACGGTGAAGATTATGGGATATTTCTCTAAAATTTATGGGGAAGATTTGCCGCACCGAGCAAAGACCGTGTATATGTACTTGAAAGACCGCAGCGATCAGAACGGGCAGTGCTATCCGGCGATTGGTACCATCGCAAAGGAACTGCATTTGTCACGGAGGACAGTAGAACGTGCGATCACGGATCTGGTTCATGCTGGCTTGCTAAAAAAAGAGCAGCGATGGCGGGAAAATGGCGGAAGAAGCAGCCTTCTTTATACACTGATTGACAGCCGTTAAAAAAATACGCCGCCAAGGGGATGCTTTGTCCTCTTGGTGGCGTATGGAATATGGCATTATGGCGTATGCAGGGAAGGTATCACATGAAGAAATACTTTAAGGTCAGAGAAAAGAATAGTTTTATCAGTTGTCTTCCTCATCTGTGTTCAACATCGTCTGGATGGCAGAACGAAGGATCTCTTTGTCTCTTCTATTTAATCTCATCAGCATACGGATGAGCTGTTCATCTTCGCTGTCCATCGTCTGCAACTGTGGATGGAGGATGGCGTCCCCCGGTATGTTCAGTGTTTCTACGAGCCGCAGGAGATTGTCCAGGCTTGGCCGTTTCTCTTCGTTTTCCAAAGCCATGAGGAAACGGGTAGTAATGCCGACTTTTTCAGCGACCTCCTCCTGGGTGCGGTGGGCATCGACACGATATTTTTTGAATATAGGTCCCATGTAGGAAATGTCTAGCTTTTCCAGTTTATCCACTGTTAGTTCACCTCCAACACCATTTTACAGTTCAGGTATCGGAAGGAGAACGCTCTATAAGTTCATTAAGAACAGGAACTAATAACACACTATGAATCAATTCTTTCAAAAATTACCATTTTCAAAAATTAAATTATATATTTTGTGATAGTTTTCTATACTCAAGTGGTAATAGTCCGGTACTTTTTCGGAATAATTCGGCAAATCGACTTGAAGTGGAATATCCTACGGTCTGAGCGACTTGTCCCACCGTCAGCTCTGTATATGCCAGCAGATACTCTGCCTGGCTCATTCGCCGCTGCTGGATGTACTCGGTGATAGTGCAATCGTAGTATTTCTTGAAACAGGTTTTCAGCTTTGTTGTTCCCATGCAAGCGATCTGCGTCAATCGTTCCAGTGGAATATCAGAAGCATAATGATCGCTCAAATAAGAGGCAACTGTCTGAACACTCGCTATATCTTGTTGCGAGAGTTTGTGGGCTGTTTTTTCAGGATGTTTCTTTTGGTATTCAACGACCATTGAAACGGCTTCTGCTACTTTGCCTTCATAAAAAAGTTTTGCGGCAATTCCTTCCCCGCGATAGTCTTTGATTTCTGTGAGCAACCGCGACATTTCTGGAAAATCAGAAGTCTGGTCGATTTTCCGAAAAGCGTCAACTGGATTGATTTGCGCCTCCGGGTACAGCTTCTTCAGGTAATCTTCATAATACGCTGGTGCAATCTCAATCCCAATCGAACGGATCGGAATATTCTTGTGGATTAATGCTTTATAGGGGGTGTAGCCTCCAATAAAGGTTTTGATACAACCAGCAGACAATCTGCGGTATGGAGATAGTTCTTCACCGGAAATCGAGTCATAGCGTGTAATGCTCAAACATTCCGGCAAAGAAAATTCCAGCATGAAATCCTCATGGAATGAAAAGTTGTGTATCTTAATGTCATAAAGGTCTTTCTGTCCATAAGTCCAGTAAGTGCCTTCTCCAACTTCGGGAGAAAGTTTCCAGCATATCCCCAAATCACCATACTGCTGATTGTCTGGATCGCGGATAAAACCATGACCAGTCAGCAGAGGTGTGTAAAATTTGTCGATAATTTCGGACATGAAAATAGCCCGCCTCCTTTTTGCAACGATTGGACGAACTTTTGAAAGGAACGGACGAACATCGCCGGAACCTATTGCATGTTGTTCGATACAAGCGTACTGTATTAGATAGCGGTTAGCAGTATCTAACCCAAGAATAACACAAACCCTTTGTCGAGTCAAGACAACGAAAGGTAGGAGGAAGAAAATGAGTAATCAAGCGAATTCTTTGAACAAAGGTCTTACCGTGAAAGACCTGGTAACAACAGGTATTTTTACTGCATTGGTTTTTGTTTTTGTACTGGTCGGCGGTATCTTTTTTGCCCCCAACCCGGTGCTTACATTCTTTATGCCGGCCGGGAGCGGTCTGCTTGCGGGGCCGGTTTTTCTGCTGATGATCGCAAAGGTTCAAAAGAGGTGGAGCCTTTCCATTATGGGCGTTGTCATTTGTATCATCTGGTTCGTTACGGGTATGCACTGGGCCTTTGCGCTGGGCTATCTGATTATGGCGGTGGTTGCCGATTTTGTTGCCGGTGCGGGACAGTATAAGAGCAAGAAGCTCAACAGTCTTGCATATATCCTGTTCTCCCTGGGCGGCACTGGGTCGTACATCGTTTTCTTTGCTGACCCCAATGGATGGGCGCAGACCATGCTGGGTAACGGAACCGAACAGAACTACATTGACACCATGCAGGCAACCGCCAACACCGGCATCCTGATTGCCATGTTTGCCGCCGCTATTGTTACATCGGCAATCAGTGCCTTTGTAGGCTGCAAAATGCTGAAAAAGCAGTTTGAAAAGGCGGGTATCACGGCATGAGCGGTGAGCGCCGGAAGAAAGGGCTTTGGCTTGACCCACGGGCCAAGCTCTTTCTTATCCTGATCTGTGTTTTAGCGTCCATGTTCGCCCCTTCTCTTGCATACCAGTTTGCGCTTGTTGTGCTGATTGCAATATTGGGAACATTCTTCGGAAAATGGAAATATGTCATCAAGGCAGTGTGCTTCTATGCTGTAATCTGCGTTCTGACGGTCTGGATCATGGCTGAAATGACAGGAACACTGCGGACTATGTTTATCGCCTTTTTAGGTCTGTTTCATAAAGTCTATGCCTGCGGGATGTTGGCAGGAATTGTACTGTCAACAACAAAGGTGAACGAGTTTCTGTCCGCGATGAACCGAGTCCATGCGCCGAAGAAATTAGTGATCCCGTTGGCGGTCATGCTGCGTTATATTCCGACCATCCAGGAGGATTGGCGATATATCAAGGACGCTATGCGGATGAGAGATGTTTCCCCTTCTTTGGGGGGCTTTCTGTCCCATCCGGGAATGACGGTAGAATGTATCTATGTGCCGTTGATGATGACGGCCTCGAAAGCGGCAGATGAACTTTCCATCGCTTCTGTTACCCGCGGAATAGAAAATCCTAATCCACGCACCTGCCTTGTTCAGATAAAGTGCGGAATTGCTGATTGGATGATTATGGCGGTTGCCGTTGCTTTTCTGATTTTTGAATTGTGTGTGCGGGGAGGTGTTATCGGTTGATTGAACTTGAAAATGTATCCTTTTCTTATGATGGGCAGGAGCATGATGGCCTGCATGACATCAATCTGAAAATTGCAGATGGAGAATGTGTCCTGTTCTGTGGGCGCAGCGGGTGTGGCAAAACAACGATTACACGCCTGGTCAATGGATTGATCCCGCAGTTTTATCAGGGGGAACTTCATGGCCGTGTGCTGGTAGACGGTCAGGAGATCAGTAATCTTCCCATGTACCAGATTGCCGCAAAGGTTGGTTCGGTTTTTCAAAATCCACGGACACAATTTTTCAATGTGGACACAGACAGCGAGATTGCCTTCGGTATTGAGAATGAGGCCCGCCCTCCCCAGGAATTGGCCGAGAGGGTAAAACAGACAACAGAGGATCTTCATATCCAGAAGCTGCGGAGCAGGAACATTTTTGAATTGTCCGGCGGTGAAAAGCAGAAAATCGCTTTTGCTTCTGTCTACGCTATGAACCCGAAAATCTATCTGCTGGACGAGCCATCTTCTAACCTGGACATGACTTCCATTCAGGAATTAAAGGAACACCTGCGGTTGATAAAAAGCCAGGGCAAAACGATTTTAATTGCGGAACACCGGCTGTACTACCTGATGGAACTTGCAGACCGCATTGTTTATCTGGAAAAAGGGCAAATCAGAAAAATTTATACGCCGGAGGAATTTCGCAAGCTGCCAGAAGCCGAGCGTGAACACATGGGGCTGCGGGCGGTAGATTTGACAGAGGTACTTCCCCCACAGAAGTGCCTGCCTGTTTCAGCTCCCATACTTGAACTTCAAGATGTAACACTCCGCTACAAAAAGAGGACGATTTTACATCATATTGCCCTCTCTGCCGCGAAGGGAGAAGTTATCGGCGTAGTTGGTCATAACGGAGCAGGCAAAACGACCTTTTCCCGCGCCTTGTGCGGGCTGCATAAGGATTGCGATGGACAATTCTTGTGGGATGGCAGACCGATGGACCGAAAGGCAAGGCTGAAGAAGTCTTACATGGTCATGCAGGATGTGAACTACGAATTGTTTGCTGACAGTGTTGAGGCAGAATGCTCCTTTGGTATTCGCAATCCTGATCAGAAATTAGTGACGGAAACACTGGAGAAATTGGGGCTTGCCTCTTACCGGGAACGACACCCGAACACCCTGTCAGGCGGTCAAAAACAGCGGGTGGCTGTGGCGGTCAGTATGATCTGCGGAAAAAAACTTCTGGTATTTGATGAACCAACCAGCGGTCTGGATTTTGACAGCATGGCACAGGTGGCAGGGCTGATCCGGCGATTGTCTGATATGGGAAAGGTTATTTTCATCGTTACCCATGATTTTGAGTTTGTCTGCCGAACCTGCTCCCGCGTCCTGCATTTTGACGAGGGCGAAATGCCCGATGATGTACCTGTTGTGATGGATGCCCTCCCGAAATTGAGAGAGCTGTTCTCTGTTTCAGATGGAAAGGAGAGGTGATCTATGAAACAGAAAAAAGAAAACAGAGTAGCTTTGCTGCTCCACTGGGCCGGTGAGCAAAAAATCTGGCTGTTCCTGGCAATTTTTCTATCGGCGGTCAGCGGCCTTTGCATCATCATCCCTTACATTGGGATTTACCGGCTGATGGACGCCACATTCAATCATACCTGCACACAGGAATTGGTTGTGCAGACCGTGGCAATGATTGCAGTGGCGGTAACTTTGCGGTTTGCCCTGTTTGGCTGTTCCGGCGTAGCAGCCCACAAAGGGGCC
>ULQR01021101.1_pt1 | contig 12178 bp, 9 predicted proteins | sample 1954711 | NCBI WGS metagenome assembly ULQR01 (sample SAMEA4835661, study PRJEB28245) | human gut metagenome | biome: gut microbiome; material: fecal sample | place: Denmark | collected 2008
TTTACGGCACAATGACAACCGTTGCACTCCTGATGTTATGGCTCTATGCATGTATGTATATACTTTTTCTCGGAGGGCTTCTCAATCACATTCTTGAAAAACTGCATTTTAGACATAAGTCATGACTTTTCATGACTTTTTTAATAGTCTTTTAAAGTAACTATTTTTACGCCTGAAAAATAATGATGCAGTATCTGTCTGTAATCATTTCCCTGCTTTGCCATATTTCCGGCTCCACTTTGGCTCATGCCTGTTCCATGCCCAAAACCTCCTCCTGTTATATTAAATGCTCCCGAAGTTTTATCTATATAAAACGCCGCACTCGGCAGCATGAAATATCCGCTCATGCTGTCACCATATCTGCGCTTTATCGTTTCATATACCGGTGCAAGAACTTTCCTTATATTATATTGATTATTTACTTTGTAAGTATTTAATGTTCCCGTTATGATAATCTGCGACGCCATACCGCTCTTTTCACGCTTACTAATTTTTATATCAGTTATTTTGCCTGTTTTAAAAACAGAACTCTTCTTATATTTTCCGTTTTTTGTTTTTGTAAGAACATTCTCATTATTTGAAAGATAACATGAACTAAGAGCTGAATCTATGCGATTTCTCAAACTTTTTTCTTTGATTATAACTGACCAGCGATACCACTCTTCATTGCTGTCATATGTCTTACATGACTCATTATTCATAAAGTTTCTAAATGTAGATTCATTTGATAAATCATAGCCTCTTACCCCTGTTTTTCTTTTTGAGCTCTGTGTTATCTGAAAACGGCTGCTAAGATATGATATCTGTGACGGTGTGTTCCACACATCCTGACCGTCAGCCGTATATCCCCATGATGTCGAAAAATAATATGCAGTAATAACATCTCCCGACTTTTTCATAACATCTCCAAATGTTGAATCAACAGCTTTTCTCGATTTTTCATTTTCAGGTATATTGTTGTACACCTGACAAGCCACACTGTCATCAACATCTGCTCCATACTCTTCATATTTATCTGCTTTCATCTGATTGTAGGCATAACTTCTTGCACAAACCGCCTGAGCCTTCAATGCCTCAATGTTGTTCCCAGTTGACATCTCACTTGGAATAACCGCATAAAGATACTGTTCAACCGGAAGTGTATTTGTAAGAATAAGCCCTTTGGATTTATATTTTATTGTCATTGTTCCGCGATAACCCGGATGTCCCTCAAGTCTTTTTATACTGAGAACTTTTACTCTGCCTCCGCTATATGAACCAATAACGATTTTTTTTCCTTTTAGCTTTTTGTCTGCTGCCTTAAATTCAATTTTCTTTCCGGCAGGATAAGTCTTTGTCTGATTATTTATCTTTACATAAAAACTTTTTGATGAAGTAATTTTTATACTGTTGTGAAACATATCCGAAAAATCACTGTTTGTTATAAGCACCCTTATTGGTCTGCTTCCCTCAGGATTTGCAGCAATATGCGTGATTTTCTTTTTCTTTTTTTTGCCTGATTTCTTTTTTTTCGACGTACTCTTTTTCTTTGCCGGCTTTTTTGCAGCCTCAGCATCTGTCCTATCCGATTTTTTTTGTACACTGTTTTCATTTACAGCTTTAGTACTTTTTCCCTTTCCATCCCCAAAATATCCCTCTATATATGCCTGCATTACAACACAAATAAAAACCATGATGCTTATCACAGCTATTATGATAAGCATCTGTTTTTTATTTTTCAAATTCCCATTCTTCCTCTTTTTCATCCTTTTCATTCCCATCTTATTATTTCTTATACTTCACTTTTACTTGCCCGAAGCCGTTGTTTCCGGTGTTGATGACGGAGAGGCCGTTGCCTTAGCTTCAGCTTTTAATTCCTTTTTTGTAGTCTCAAAGTCAGATGTAAACGTTGATGCAATCATGTAAATTTTCTTTACCTCATCATCAATGTAAACGTATCTTCCCTCTCCAGCTACCGATTCATCTCCTATAGTCAACGTCTTTTTATTGCCGTCATTGTCTGTAATATCTACCTGTAATGTCGGCTCTTTAAGTCCATACTGTGACAAATCAGTACAGTCAGATGTAACATTGGCTGTGGCAGACATCTCTTTTACATCATCAATCAAGGTCTCTACCTTGCTCTGGTCAAGGCTGTACTTTGTATCATCACTTAACACCCATTTATTTTTCTGCTTTACAAAAGTAAGTTCGGCTGTACTGTTTTTAAAATGAAAAGATTTAATATCCGCATCCTTTATCGTATAAAGACTGATATTTGTCTCCGCTTCTTTTTCAGTCTTATCCTTGTACCTTGTAACAACAAAAAAACTTATAACCAATGCTAATAGGAGAACACATAATCCGACAATTGTCAATAACTGTCTTTTTTGTTTAGACACTTTTTTGCCCATTCTACCCCTCCTTTACTTTCTTCTTCTGCTCATCCAGATTATAAATCCGGTAATCAAAAGACCTCCGGGTATCAATATGATTACTACTGTTGCCCATAAAATCTGTGTTCCCTGTGTAAGTGAAACATATGAATATGAAAGACTCTTTGCATTTATTGAGGTCTCCTCAACATCTGATGCAGACATTGACTTAACCGCATTTGACAATAGTGAACCGTTGTCAAACTGATTTGTTGAGATTACATCATCCGAAAATGCGTATGCTGATGCATATACAACAAGATTTGCACTCTTATCATCATCAATCTTATCTGTCACCGATACACCAATATCAAACGGTCCGTCTATATCACCCTTTTCCTTTACTGCCTTTCCTGACGACGGGTCTAATTTAAGATATGAACCTTTTGATGTTGTTGCAAGTTCTGTTATTGTAAGTGATTTTCTTATGTTTTTATCAGAAAGTTTTGATATTCCAACAGGCACCGGCATTATAACAATTCCCGATACATCTGCTGTTATTTCACTTGATGAATCAACTGTCGGAATTACATAACTTGTATAAGTAGAATAATTTCCCTGTGTCTCACAAACCATACCAATCTGCTCGTTGAGTCCGTAATATTTAAGCAGTGCTCTTAAATTTGGTGTATCTTTTGTTCCATATTGAAGATTTATTACTGCATTTCCGCCTTTCTTCATATATGCAAGAATTTTATTCTTTTCTTCTTTACTTATGTCCTTTGTCGCTCCGTTTATGAGGAGAATGTCACAGTCAGATGGCACTTTATCCTCCGAATAAAGAGTAAGTTCATCCGTTTCAATATTCATTTTGCTAAATGAAGCAGACATTGTGTTTCCTACTTCAAGTTCATCATGCCCTTTGAGAATATACATTTTTGTCTTTTTCTCTGCAAGGACTTTCTGAATTGATGATGTTATCTTTCCTTCAACATCAAGATACTGCGTCTGTGAATATGTCGAATAATCCGTATTGGTGTAATACATATCCGTATTCGGCACATATGACGAACTCTTTGTAGAATTATTCACAACGATAACGTCATTCTGTGCAATAGAGCCTGACTCGCTGTCTGACAGATAGTTGCTCGCAAATCCCGGATTTACAACCGGGTCAATCTTTTTGAGTTTGACTTTTGATGATACCTTTGGATACTGTTTAAGTACCTTTTCAATATAATCAGTTTCCTTGCCGTTACTAACCATATAATAAAGCGTTACATCATTTTTCGCCGATTTCAGTGCTTTCTTTGTATCCTTTGATAATGTAAATAAACTGTTTGAACTTAAATCCGTACTCAAATCGAGTTTTCCAAACACAAGATTTACCACAACTACTATCGCTATCACAAGAACAGTGATAAACGAACTATATGCTCCTGATTTAAATTTTCTATTTGTAAATGATTTTTTTATTCCTCCGGAACTCTTTTTTGTTTTAACCGCTTTTAATCCTTCACTCATTTTTGCTGCTCCTTTCTAATTAAAACGCTTTTTCTTAATCATCTGAATTGTGAGGAATACAAACAAAAATGCTATCGAAACATAATAGACTATCGCATCATAGTTTAATATTCCAAGACTAAAATCATCATATCTTGTAGACAGTGCAAGCGTATTTAATATATTTGTGAGCAGGCTTTCATATAATGAAGATTTTACTGCATATACAATCCATATTGCTGCTTCTCCGATAACTGCCATCATAATAAGTATCGTTACATTATTCATCATATGATAAAAAACAAAACATATGACAAGCCATAATACTGCTATCATCACACACTGTGCTATTGCATCCGTTGGAAGCAGACTTGTAATATTACTCAAAAGGAATGTGAGCAAAAGTGTGATAAAACTTACAACAGATGCAATCACCTGACTTTCAGTAAGTGATGAAATAAAAAGACCGATTGCTATTGTTGCCGCACCTAAAAGATAAAATCCTATAATACTGCTGTATGCAGGTGCAAGTCTGACATCTGTTCCATACATGTGTATAATCAATGGATATATGCATATCGGAATAAATGCACATGAAAAGAGTGTCATAACGGCAAAATATTTACCGATTATTATCTTTGTAAGTGATATTGGTGCCGTGTAGAGCAGCTGGTCTGTTTTCTGCCTGTTCTCTTCCGCAACTATTCTCATTGTAAGTATAGGTATAAGCAGCACATACATAAATGATATACCGCCAAGCGTCACCTCAAAATTTCCAAGTCCGCCTGAAAAGTTGTAAGCCCATGTATATATTCCTATGATAACGAGGAAAAATGCAAGAAACACAAAACCTATCATTGAATTAAAATATTGTCTCAACTCTTTTTTATATATTGCAAGCATTATTCTTCTCCTCCTCTCACATTTGAATTTTCGTCTGTCTCCACTTGCCTCTCTTCATCAGTTTTTTCGACAGTGGATTGTTCATCATTATTTATGTCCTGCTGTTCAATGTCTCCGTCTGATGAATTTTCTTTTTCGTTTTTATGCCCACTCTTAAGTTTTTTTAGCTTTCTTCCGCCATATTGCTTTGAGCCGCCTTTTGTCAGTGCAAGGAATGCATCCTCGAGTGATGTATCAAGCTTATTCATCTCTATTACCGGACACTCTGCTTTTGCAAGCGCATAGAACAATTCAACTCTTATATCTTCATCCTCGGCACAATAAATTGTAAGACCAATTGTCTCCTTTTCATTATCATTTTCATTGTCCTTTTCATTATCATAAGATACATTTTTAATGCCTGAAACTGTTCTTAATGCTTCTTTTAGTTTTGTCTTGTCACCTTTAACAATAATATGAACACCATTCGTATCAACCATTTTCTTTGTTATGTTTTCAGGTGTGTCTTTTGTTATCATTTTTCCTTCATTTATGATAATTATCTCATCACAGACAGCACTTATCTCCTGCATGATATGTGAACTTAAAAGTACCGTATGATTTTTGCTGAGCTCTCTGATAAGCTCACGCATCTCTATAATCTGGCTTGGGTCAAGACCTACAGTCGGCTCGTCGAGAATAAGAATATCCGGATTTCCAATCATTGCGCCTGCAAGACCTACTCTCTGTTTATAACCTTTCGACAGATGCTTTATAAGCCTTTCCGAAACATCAAGTGTTTTTGTTTTCGACATTATCTTATGCACTTCAATGTCTCTTTCTTTTTTAGGAACTTTTTTCAAATCCGCAACAAATGAAAGATACTCTCTTACCCTTAGATCAGGATAAAGTGGTGGAATTTCCGGAAGATACCCTATATTCTTCTTTGCAAGTTCAGGTTCATCCATAATATCAATACCGTCGATGAGAACCTCTCCCTCCGTCGGTGCAATATAACCTGTTATCATATTCATAGTAGTTGATTTTCCTGCACCGTTTGGTCCCAGAAATCCAACAACTTTTCCTGTTTCAACAGTAAATGAAAGATCGTTTACCGCAGCATGTGAACCATACTTTTTAACGAGATTTTTTACTTCAATCACTGTACTTACCTCCTGTTTTTTGTATACAAAAGAGAATAACATAAGATTGTCAAGATTTTGTGAACACAAATAAATTTCGATGTGCCTATTATGCTGACATCATTAGATTTTTGCATTTCAAACTAATATAATATTTGTGTGCACATTTAATAGTGCAAATTACTACGAAAGGAAAATAAAAAAATGAAGTATTGTGAAGAATGTGGTGCAAAACTTGAAGACGATGCCGTCTTTTGTGAAGAATGCGGTGCAAAGCAGTCTTCTGTTGTTTCTTCTGAGCCAAATCAAGACATATCTCCTAAACCTTCAGATATTTCCGCCAGTGCAGGCAACACACCGATACAAAACCAGAGCAAAAATCAAAATCCTGTTTTTGAAACTCCTGCTGCTCCTGCAAAAAAAGCTTCATCAAAGACTGCTGTGTATATATCTGTTATTGTTGTATGTCTTGCGGTGATAGTCGGTGCAGTTTTTTTACTTTATCCAAAGTTTATAAAAAATAATAATAAACCTGCAACAGAAATATCAAAACAGGACGATTTCCAAAAATCAGCACAGGGAATTGCAGACGAGCCGACAGCTACGCCGGAGATAACTGAAGCACCTACCGAAAAACCAACAAAAAAACCTAAGAAAAAAGTCAAAAAAACACCTGAGCCGAATGATTATGACGATGACTACTCAGATGAGGATGACTATGACGATTCAGATGATTACGATTATTATGATGAATATATAATTCCCGACTCAGATGTCCGTAAAATCACAAAATCTGAAGTTCTTGCTCTTTCCAAAGAGGAACGCTGGGTTGCCAAAAATGAAATATATGCAAGGTATGGAAGAATGTTTAATAATCAGGATTTACAGGAATATTTTGACGGCTTAGACTGGTATATTCCTACAACTTCACCTGATGATTTTGACGAGAGTGTATTTTCAAAAGTAGAAAAATACAATGTACGTCTGTTAGCAAAATATGAAAATCAATAACGGAGGATAAAATAATGAATGAAAAACTAAAGGAACCAAGAATTTATTTATGTGCAGCTGTTTTTATATCAATGTTTTTGCCATGGGCAAGCTGTGAATCTTCAGCAGATGTCATGGGCATTTCTGCCAGTGGAAGTGCTTCAATCAGCGGCGTAGCGCTCTTACAAATCAACTTTATAACAAGCGTACTTATATTTCTTATTCCCGGTCTGCTCATATGTCTTGATTTGATACCTTCAATAAAGATTCCGATGAGGCTGCCATATTTATTAGCACCTATTGTCTCAGTCATCATGTCTGTAGTATCAATACTGCTCTACAAATCCCAGTCATCTTCTTCAGTATCTTTTGGCGATGACAGCAGTATGGATATTTCATTACATATCAAAATAGGTTTTATAATAACCATATTACTTTTTATCGCTATTATCGTCTACACTTTAATACATGATTTTGCATTAGATAAAGATGCAATAAAGGAAAAAGGGTTAAAGGGAGCAATATCAGATATTGCCGGCGAAGTTTCCGGAGAAATGTCAGAGACAGTGAAAAAAACAAATTTTGAACTTCCATCATCAAAATGCCCTCAGTGTGGTTCGCCTGTCACTATAGGCAAAAAATATTGTCCTGACTGCGGTACTAAAGTTCAATAAATTTTTTTATGATACTAAACAGCCACAGAATATTACGATTTTATCGTGTTTTCTGTGGCTATTATTTTTGAACAATATTTTAAATTGCCTTATATATCTTTTAACATTTCTCAGGTTCCGGATAATCCACTCCGTCAGTATCTACCGTAACCTTGATTATCATCTGCGGCTCTAACGGTGCATCTGAATAATCAGTTTCTGTCTCTGCTATCGCATTCACCGTATCCATTCCGTCTGTAACTTTTCCGAATGCGGCATACTGTCCGTCAAGGTGTGGCGCATCTTTATGCATGATAAAGAACTGTGAACCAGCTGAGTCAGGCATCATTGAACGTGCCATTGATAGAACTCCTGCTGTATGTTTAAGGTTATTTTCTACCCCATTTATTGCAAACTCACCTTTGATAGAATATCCCGGTCCGCCGGTTCCTACTCCGTCTGGGTCTCCTCCCTGTATCATAAAACCTTTTATAACTCTGTGAAATATAAGTCCGTCATAAAATCCCTTATTTATAAGAGAAATAAAATTGTTTACCGTATTTGGAGCTATTTCAGGATAAAGCTCCGCTGTAATTGTACCTGCTGTTGTTTCAAATGTAACTATTGGATTTTTTGTCATTTAATTTTCCTCTTTTCTAAATTAGTTTAATTCATTTTCTTTTTATATAATTCAATGCGACGCTTTGCAACCGACGCTTCAATAGGTGCAAACATCACATCAGCCACAACTTCCGATGTTACTGCGTACTTAAGCTGTTCCATATTTTCTTCCCTGCATACTGCCACAATCGGATACTCCACAGCCCACTGCTCCTTCCTCTGAAACTTTGAATCATCTACAAGCAATAATTTTTCTTTCTTTTATATTTCCATACCCGCCGTTCTCCCATAATTCTATTTATAATTTTCGCATAAAAAACGTATACTAAAAATCATTTTTCATTAGAAATTGTGTTATTCTTATTATAACACTTGCTTGAAATTATGTGAAGTAATAAAAAATGAATAAATTTCGCCATTGCTGTTTTTAACACAAAAAATGACGTCCTGTCAAACTATATATAATACTGTGCCTGTGCATTCCAGAACTCATAATATTTTCCGTCCGTATCGTTTAAAAGTTCTTCATGTGTTCCAAACTGCACAATCTCACCCTCGTCAAATACAGCTATATTCTTACAGAACCGGCATGATGAAAGTCTGTGTGAAATATAAATTGCCGTTTTATCTTTTACCATCCTGTCAAAGTTGCTGTAGATTTCATATTCCGCAATCGGGTCAAGTGCCGCTGTCGGCTCATCGAGAAGTACGAACGGAGCTTCTTTGTATATTGCCCTTGCTATCGCTATCTTCTGCATTTCTCCTCCTGAAAATTCAACACCGCTTTCGTCATAACTTTTTCCTATATATGTATCAAGCCCATTATCAAGTTTGTCAAGCCTTGTTTTTAACCCTGCTTTTTCAAGACAATCCTCTATCTTTTCATTATCTCCCTCCATGTCTGCTGCCACATTCTGTTTCAATGTAAACGGAAGAATATTAAAGTCCTGAAATACAACCGAAAACAATCTTCTGTACTCTCTCTGGTCAAATTTTCTTATATCAACACCATTCAATAATATCTCCCCTTTTTCAACATCATAGAGGCGGCACAAAAGTTTTATCATTGTCGTCTTTCCCGAACCGTTCATTCCGACTATCGCAAGTTTTTCTCCGATATTTAATTCCATTGAAAAGTTTTTAAGTGCATACTCATCACTTCCCGGATATTTAAAATACACATTTTTAAACTCTATCTTGTATTCATTATCGCTTCTCTTTTCAACCGGAAGTTTTCCTTTATACATCTCATCTTTTAATCCGATAAGTTCCAATGTGGAAATCTGTTTTTTCGCCTCAAACGCAAGAGCTACAAGTGCTGTGCAGATATGTGTAACACCTGTCAGAAGCTTTTGCAGACTGCCTACAAATACAACTACATTTCCTGCACTTATTTTTCCTGACAGTGCGGCAAGAATGACAACCAGATATGCCCCTGCCTCTACCACTCCCATAGTAAAATCACCCATTGCAGCTTCCATTCCCATACTGAAAACTCCTTTATTATCAAGTTCCCTATGCTTTTTAGAAAAGAAAGGTTCTATTGTATAACGCTTTAAAAGGTCATATCCGTTATATATCTTAATATCTTTTGTATTGGCATAAGTATACTCTCTGCCATAAATAAAATCGTATGCAAAATTAACCATTTCTTCACGGTCTTTTTCATCAACTTCAAAAAACTGATATTCTTTTAACATCTTGTTGTAATGAAGCCTGAGTTTGTCTGTAACTATCGCAATAAGTATTATCATAACAAAAGAAAATAATACGGAATATCTGCCTGTATGGCTAACTATCTTCACTATCGGATATGCGAGAACAATTGACGCAACAATATTTACTATATCAAACAATATGCTGTTTGTTATAAATACCGGTGTATTTATGCCCCATCCCCAATTTGTATCCTTATCTATCTTGTCTCTTAATCCTTTTACCTTTGGACTGTCTATCTCGCTGTAATCCATATCTAATATTTTCATTTCTATGTTTGATGAATATATATTATATATCCTGTCACGCCTTGCCTCTGCATAATTCCACACCGTACTTGCCACAAACCTTATCAAAAATATTATAACAAGCGTAATAACGGTAACCTCTGACAACTCTCTTGCTCCCTTTTTTTGTGCAAGCCCATCGAGGACATAAGACGAAAGCCAAAGTGCAATATAAGCTGCCGCAACATTTGCGATATGTGTTATCATAGAAATTTTAAAATAATTTTTATCTATCTCATTTATTATCTTATAGAGATTTTTAATATTTTTTATATGTTGTCTTAACGAAATTTTTTCTGTTAATTTTTCCATCATACTGTCCTCTCATCATAATAACTGCTCTGCACTTCAAACATCTGTGCATATCTTCCTTTCATCTGCATAAGCTCCTCATGCGTTCCCTGTTCTATCACTTTTCCTTTTTCAAGCATGATTATCCTGTCTGAAAATCTTGTACTTGCAAACCGATGCGATATAAATATTGCTGTTTTTTTGTCCGTATATTTTACATAACTGTTATATATCTCGCTTTCAGCAATCGGGTCAAGTGCCGCCGTCGGCTCATCAAGCACAAGCACCGGTGCATCTTTATACAATGCTCTTGCAAGCAAAAGACGCTGGTTCTGACCTCCCGACAGTTCAATACCGTTTTTATGCATTGACTTTGTTATATAACGCTCAGATGTTATTCCTCTGCTGTCTAAATATTCTTTTAAACCTGCTTTTTCAAGTGCATTAAGTACCTTTTTATTATCCGTATCTGCTGCTCTTTTCAAAGATATATTTTCACTTATCTTAAACGGAAGTATAAAATATTCCTGAAATACAACAGAAAACAACTTATAAAATTCTGACCTTGCAAATCTGTTTCTGTCAATGCCATTTATCAGAATGCACCCCTCATCAGGCTCATACATTCCTGTAAGTAATTTTACAAGTGTAGTCTTTCCTGCACCATTTACACCAACTAATGCTATTTTTTCTCCGGAATTTATCTTCAGATTAAAATGCTCAAAAATCTTTACATTTTCCTTGTCTTCATCATTACTTTTATATGAAAAACTCACATCACGAAACTCTATTTCCAGAGGATATTTTAACTCTTTTGTCCCCTCGCCGTCATCCATCTGCTCATCCTCAAGGTCAAAATATTTTCTTATATCATCTGCCTTTCTAGCGGCATTGCCTAACTCTAACATGTCATGTATAATATTTCCCACAAAGCCTGAAAAACATGCCACTGCACCAAAATACATCACAAATTCTCCTGCCGTTATGCTTCCCTGTACAGCTTTATTTATAAGGTATATATACACTGTCATATCACACAGCATGGATATTAAAAAACCAATTTTTTCAACACGGGATGTAACTTTTCCTTTTTTGATATTAAAATCCGTTATCTTTCCTATGATATTGTCCCTAAGCTTCGAAAGCCAGTTATCCATATCAAACATCCTTACATCCTTTGCCATACTTGTATTTCCCATATTACCTCTTATACAGTAATATTTACTGTTAAGTTCTGCACTTTCTTTTCTCACACTCTCATAGTATTTCATGCCATAATCCTGTGCATAACAGTTTATAAGTGACAAAATGATAACGACAGCAAGCATAAACATATTAAGGCTTCCTATGACTCCGGAATATAATACAAAACATAAAATATTTATAATAATAGATACTGTTTGGTTTATGAGCTTACTTGTAGCACCGTCATCTCCCTCATTGCCTAATGTCTGTACCGCTTTGTTATATGTCATTTTATTTTCTCCGCCCTCACCGCACTGATAAGCTACTTTCTGACTTTTCAAAAAAAGTTCCGACAAAAGTAAAAATCTCATATTGTTACATGGAATATACTTTCCTCCCCAGCTTCCCGCACCAGCGGCTTTCGCCACTATGTAGACAAACAGCAGCAGTATAAATACTCTTAAATTCATCCCTGTGTCACCTGTGACAATATCCACTGCCACTTTGGATAATATAATGCCAAGAAACGGCTGCAGCACACGCATTATTATTTC
>ULQR01018948.1_pt1 | contig 12112 bp, 8 predicted proteins | sample 1954711 | NCBI WGS metagenome assembly ULQR01 (sample SAMEA4835661, study PRJEB28245) | human gut metagenome | biome: gut microbiome; material: fecal sample | place: Denmark | collected 2008
TACAGGACGTGATGGTATTGGTGGTGCTACCGGTTCTTCAAAATCACATGACGTAAAATCTATTGAAACAGCAGGTGCTGAAGTTCAAAAAGGAAATCCTGTTGAAGAAAGAAAAATTCAAAGATTATTTAGAAATAAAGCGGTCTCAGAAAAAGTTGTTAGATGTAATGACTTTGGAGCTGGTGGAGTTTGTGTTGCCGTTGGTGAACTTGCTCCAGGGCTTGATATTGATTTAGACGCTGTTTTGAAAAAATATGATGGTTTAACAGGTACAGAACTTGCTATTAGTGAATCACAAGAACGTATGGCCATTGTTGTCAATGACTATGATGTTGATTTCATTAAAGAAGAATGTACAAAAGAAAACTTAGAAGTTGTTCAAGTGGCAACTGTTACAGATACAAATCGTTTAGTAATGAAGCACATGGGTAAAGATATTGTTAATATTTCTCGTGGTTTCTTAGATGCTGCAGGGGCAAAACGTTATCAAAATATTGAAGTTGAATTACCAAACTTTGAAAGTACACCTTTTGATGAAGAAGAAAGAAATGATTTTGTTGGTACAACAAAAGAAGTATTATCAAGATTATCTGTTGCTTCACAAAAAGGTCTTGTTGAAAGATTTGACTCATCTATTGGAAATGGTACAGTTTTATCTCCTTATGGTGGACGTACATATCACACAGAAACAGAAGGTATGGCTGCTTTAATTCCTGTTTTAGGAAAAGAAACAACAACTGCTTCATTAATGGCTTATGGGTATAATCCTAAGATTTCTAAATGGTCACCATATCATGGAGCTATGTATGCTGTTGTTGAAAGTGTTGCTAAGATCGTTGCCATGGGTGGAAACTATCATACAATTCGTTTTTCATTCCAAGAATATTTTGAAAAATTATTAGATGATCCAAAACGTTGGGGTAAACCATTAGCTGCTTTACTTGGAGCTAATCGTGTTCAACAAGAATTAAAACTTCCATCAATTGGTGGTAAAGATTCAATGTCAGGAACATTTGAAAATATTTCAGTTCCACCAACACTTGTTTCTTTTGCTATTACAGCAAGTGATGTTCATGATGTTATGACACCAGAAGCAAAAGAAGCAGGACATATTTTAGCGGAAGTTCAAATTAAAAAAGATCAATTTAGAGTCTTTGATTTTGATCATTTACAAAAACAATATGATGCTATTCAAGATTTAATGAAACAAAAGAAAATTTATTCTGCATATACAGTTAAAGATGGTGGTGTAATCGAAGCTGTTTGTAAAATGGCTTTTGGTAATGGTTTAGGAGCTGCTTTCAATACAGATCATACTCTTGCTTCTTATGTTGAAAAGAATTATGGAAATATTATTGTTGAAGTGAAATCTGAAAAAGATCTAGTAGGTTTAGATTATAGAGTAGTGGCTACTTTAAATGATAGTGAAAAATTCTCTTATGGAATGGATACAATTTCTATTCAAGAAGTTTACGCAATCAATAAAGCACCATTAGAAAGTGTTTATCCAACAAGAGAAAAAGCACCTACACAAGAAATTAAAGTTGCTGAATGTAAAACAAGATCAACTTTAAAAGCAAAACAATATATTGAAACACCTTTAGTTGTTCTTCCAGTATTCCCAGGAACAAACTGTGAATATGATTCAAAACGAGCTTTTGAAAAAGCAGGGGCAAAGGTTGAACTTGTCTTAATTAGAAATAAAACAGAAGAAATGTTAAAAACATCGATTGATGAATTGGAAAATGCTATCAAACGTGCTAATATTGTGATGCTACCAGGAGGATTCTCTGCTGGTGATGAACCTGAAGGTTCAGGTAAATTTATTGCAACAGTTTTAAGAAATCCAAGATTAAAAGCAGCAATTAGTGATTTATTAGATAATAGAGATGGTTTAATGATTGGTATTTGTAATGGATTCCAAGCACTTATTAAATTAGGATTACTTCCATATGGCGAAATTAGAGATATGTCGGAAAATGACGCTACTCTTACATTCAATACGATTGGTCGTCACTTATCTCAATTTGTAGATACACGTATTGGTTCTGTTAAATCACCATGGCTTGCTAATGTTAATGTGGGGGATGTTCATGTTATTCCTATTTCTCATGGAGAAGGACGTTTTGTTGCTCCTAAAGAAGTTATTGATGAATTATTCGCTAATGGACAAGTATTCTCTCAATATGTTGATCCTAATCGTAAAGTCACAATGCAAACACCATACAATCCTAATGGTTCAATGTATGCTATTGAAGGTATTGTTTCTCGTGATGGTCGTGTTCTTGGTAAGATGGGACATAGTGAACGTCAAGGAGAAAACCGTTTTAAAAATGTTTATGGTGAAATGGATCAAAAATTATTTGAAGCTGGTGTAAATTATTTTAGAGGTGGTAAATAGAATGGATAAACAACAATTTGAATGTTTTACATTAAGTCCTTTAGATGGACGTTATGCAGGTATTAAAGATGCTTTAAGTGAATATTTTTCTGAATATGCTTTAGTGAAATATCGTGTTTTTGTTGAAATTCAATGGTTAAAATTTTTAATTGAAAATGTAGAAAGTGATGTTCTTTCTAAATTTGACAAAGATAACTTAGGACAAATCGAAGCTATTTCAAAAGATTTCAATTATGATTCTTTTAAAGCAATCAAAGATATTGAAGTTGTTACAAGACATGATGTTAAAGCAGTAGAATATTTCATTGGAAATCAATTAAAAGATATGGGTTATGATTATTTAATCAGTTTTGTTCATATTGGATGTACTTCAGAAGATATTAATAATACATCTTATGCTTGTATGATCAAACATGGTTTAAATGATGTTTGGTTAAAGAAAGCAAAAGAATTTACTGCTGTTATTAATAAATGGGCTGTTGAACATAAAAATGATGCGATGTTAGCTCATACTCATGGTCAACCTGCCACACCAACAACAATTGGTAAGGAATTTAAAGTTTATGCTTATCGTTTTACTTCAAGCATTGAAAATATTGAAAATATTAAAATTAAAGCTAAATTTAATGGGGCAACAGGAAACTATAGTGCCATTTTAACAGCATTTCCTCAATTAGATTGGCAAACTCTTAATAAAAAATTTGTAGAAGAATATTTAGGGTTAACTTACAATCCTTTAACAACACAAATTGAAAGCCATGATTATACATGTCATATTTTAGATGGTATTCGTCATTTCAATAATGTATTAGTGGATTTTGATGTTGATATGTGGTTATACATTTCAATGGAATACTTCAAACAAATTCCTGTAAAAGGAGAAGTAGGAAGTAGTACAATGCCTCATAAAGTCAATCCAATTCGTTTTGAAAACTCAGAAGCAAATGTTGATATGTCTAATAATATTTGTGTTGGTTTATCAAACAAATTACCTAGATCACGCATGCAAAGAGATTTATCAGATAGTTCAAGTCAAAGAAATATTGGTTTAGCTTTTGGTTATTCTTTACAAGCAATTAGTGAAACAACAAATGGTTTAGCTAAATGTGTTGTTAATAAAGATAAACTTGCAGATGACTTAAATGAAAAATGGGAAGTTCTTGCTGAACCAATTCAAACAATGCTTAGAAAATATGGTATTTCTGATGCCTATGATCAATTAAAAGAACTTACAAGAGGTAAAAATATTTCACAAGAAGCAATTATGGAATTTGCGAAAGGATTAGATGTTTTATCAGATGAAGATCGTCAAACTTTATTAGATATGACACCTGCAAGTTATATTGGATATGCTTCTAACTTATGTGATATTGATTTATAATGATTGATCGTCGTGCAATAAATATTTTATATAATGATCAAGTTGGCAAAAAGCTGGTAGAAGACTTCTATCAGCTTCTTGTTGTTTATAGTCAAAATGAAAAAATAAAACCTGTTGAAAGTTATCTTTTAAAATTGAATGATATTGCTAGAAAGAAGAAAACACGTCTTGTTTATTATGATAACCATAGTTTAAAAGAAGATCTGTCACAATTTATTGTAGAAGAGTATCGTCTTTCAAAAATGGAACAAAAATGAGACAAATTTGAGACATAAATGATTAAAAAACGTGGTATACTATAGATGCTAGAAATAGGAATTGATTTTTTAGTCATTATTTTATATAATCTTTGTAATCCATTGAGCAAGATTAAATAGTGGAAATAGTTAGAGAGAAGATGGTTGGTGAAAATCTTTGTATGGAAGCTATGGGACACTTGTGAGGAATTACTTGAAAAGAGTAATCGTTAATCGCGTTAAGATGAAAGTGCGTATGAAAATACGAATTAAGGTGGTACCGCGTTGAAACGTCCTTATGAGGGCGTTTTTATATTTTAAGGAGGAAAAATAATGGGATATAGTGCACCAAGAGGTACGGTAGATATTTTACCAGGACAAAGTGAAAAATGGATTAAATTAGAACAATTGTTAAGAACGATTGCCGCTAATTATAATGTCAAAGAAATGAGAACACCAATTTTCGAACATGCTGAATTATTTAACAGAGCTGTTGGGGATACAAGTGATGTTGTTTCTAAAGAAATGTATACTTTTCAAGATAAAAAAGGAAGATATATTTCACTTAGACCAGAAGGAACTGCTGGTATTGCAAGAGCTTATGTAGAAAATAAAATGTATGGTTTACCAGAAAAACTACAAAAAGTTTATTATATGGGACCAATGTTTAGATATGAAAGACCTCAAAACGGTCGACAAAGACAATTCCACCAATTTGGGGTAGAAATGTTAGGTGTTGAATCGCCTTATGTAGATGTTGAATGTATGCTTATGGCAGTGACTGTTGTTGAAGCATTAGGACTTCAAAATGTCACACTTCATATCAACTCTTTAGGTGATAATGAATCAAGAGATGCTTATCGTGAAGCTTTAAAAGATCATTTTAGAGGCCATTTAGATGACTTATGCGAAGATTGTAAAGCACGTTTTGAAAAGAATCCTTTACGTATTTTAGATTGCAAAGTGGATGCGAAACATCCAGCTATGAAAACAGCACCGAAAACAATTGATTATTTAAGCGAAAGTGCTAAAAATCATTTTGATAAAGTATGTTCTTTATTAGATGATTTAGAAATTGATTATGTTATTGATACAAATTTAGTAAGAGGATTAGATTATTATTCTCATACTGTTTTTGAAATCATTTCTGATGATCCAAAATTAGGTGCTGGAGCTACTGTTGGTGGTGGTGGACGCTACAATGGTTTAATTGAAGAAATTGGTGGACCGGCTACACCTGGTGTTGGCTTTGCTTTTGGTATGGAAAGACTCCTTCTTGCTTTAGATGATGAAGAAGATGAAGACGAAGATGGTTTAGATTGTTATATTATGCCTTTAGGCGAAGAAGCAAAAGATCTTGCTATGCAAATTATTGCGATGTTAAGAGCAAATGGCTTTACATGTGAAATGGATCATGTATCTCGTGGCTTAAAAGGACAATTTAAATCAGCAGATCGTTTTAATGCACATTTCTCTATTATTTTAGGGGAAGAAGAAGTAAAAAATGAAGTGGTTAATATTAAATGTAATCATGATAAAGAACAAGTTGTAGTACCATTAGAAAATATTTTGGCACATATTGAAAATCATTTAAGTGGAGGACATGAACATGAATAGAACACATAATAACGGTGAACTTCGTTTAGAAAATGTTGGACAAACAGTTGAACTAAAAGGATGGGTTGCTAAAAAGAGAAATTTAGGAGCTCTTGTATTTATTGATTTAAGAGACCGTTATGGAATTACACAAATTATTATCAATGAAGAAATGGAAAACATTTCAAAAGATATTAAAAATGAATATATTTTATATGTTAAAGGAACTGTTGTAGAACGTTCTAGCAAAAATCCAAATATGCCTACAGGAGATATTGAAGTTGATGCATCAGAAATCAAAATCATCAATACAGCCAATACGACACCAATTATTGTTGCAGATGATACAGATGCTTTAGAAGAAACAAGAATGCAATATCGTTATCTTGATTTAAGAAGACCTGTTATGCAAAATAAAATTCTAACAAGACATAAAATTACAAGAAGTATTAGAGAATACTTAGATAGTCATGATTTTGTGGATATTGAAACACCTTATTTAAACAGATCAACTCCTGAAGGAGCAAGAGATTTCTTAGTACCTTCACGTGTACATCATGGTGATTTCTATGCTTTACCACAATCACCTCAATTATTTAAACAGTTATTAATGGTTGCTAGTTTTGAAAAATATTACCAAATTGCTCGTTGTTTCAGAGATGAAGATTTAAGAGCGGATCGTCAACCAGAATTTACTCAAGTCGATGTTGAAATGTCATTTATGACTACAGATGAAATCATCGAAGTTGGTGAAAATATGGTAGCTAAAGTCATTAAAGATGTAAAAGGTGTTGATGTTAAGTTACCACTTCCACGTATGACGTGGCATGAAGCGATGGAAACATATGGTATTGATAAACCAGATATCCGTTTTGATATGAAACTTGTTAACTTAAATGAAGTTGTTAAAGATGTTGATTTTATGGTATTTAAATCAGCTTTAGAAAATAATGGATATGTTAAAGGAATTAATGTTAAAAATCATGCAAGTGATTATTCAAGAAAGAAAATTGATCAATTAACAGAACTTGCAAAAACATATAAAGCAAAAGGTCTTGCTTGGTTAAAAGTAAATAATGGTGTTGGTGAAGGGCCAATTGCTAAATTCTTTAGCGAAGAACAAATGCAAAGATTAATTGAAGCAATGAATGGTGAAGATAACGACTTATTATTATTTGTATCGGATACAAAATATATGGTTGTTTGTGATGCTTTAGCTGCTTTACGTAATCATTTAGGAAAAGAATTAAATTTATATGATCCAAAAGAATTAGGATTATTATGGGTTGTTGATTTCCCAATGTTTGAATATGATGATGAAACTCAAAGATATTATGCAATGCATCATCCATTTACAAGACCTAAAGAATCAGATTTAGATAAAATAGATACAGATCCATCAAATTGTCTTGCTGATGCCTATGATATTGTTTTAAATGGTTTTGAACTTGGTGGAGGTTCTCAACGTATTTACGAACAAGACTTACAACAAAGAGCTTTCAAAGCTTTAAGTTTAACAGATGAACAAGTAAGAAATAAATTTGGTTGGTTTGTTGATGCATTAAAATATGGGACACCACCACATGGAGGATTTGCTTTAGGATTAGATCGTCTTGCCATGTTACTTACTGAAAGTGATTCTATTAGAGACGTTATTGCTTTTCCTAAAAATGCCAGTGCAACATGTCCAATGTCTAAAGCACCAAACAGTGTAGAAGAAGATCAATTAAAAGAATTAGGTATTGGAGTTTTAAAAGATGAATAACGATCGTATACAAGAAATACTTGATTTAATGGAAGAAGCAAGATTGGATTACTTTTTAATAAGTGATCCTCAATCAATTGCTTATTGTACAGGATACTATAATGATCCGCATGAAAGAATGTTTGTTTTCATGATTTCAAAACATGGAAATCATACCTTATTCATGAATGATTTATTTTATTTGGATCATGATTTAGATGTTAACATTGTTTGGCATAAAGATGGACAAGATGCTATTCAAACAATTGTTGATGAAATGCATTTTCCAGGAAGAATTGGAATTGATAAAAATTGGGCCTCACATTTCTTGTTAGATCTTATGAAAAAACTCCCAGATGCAAAGTATATCAATGCTTCACCATGTGTTGATCTCGTACGCATGAAAAAAGATTTACAAGAACAAGTTTTAATGATTGAATCAAGTAAAATCAACGATGCTGTTATGGAAGAAATCATTCCATTCATTCAAGAAGGCGTGACAGAAAAACAACTTGCTAAAAAATTAGATGAATTATTTTTCAAGCATCATTCTACTTGTTATGGGGCGATTGTTGCATTTGGTAAAAACGCTGCTGATCCACATCATGAAAATGATGATACACTACTTAGAAAAGGTGATTGTGTATTGATTGACATGGGATGTGTTTATAAAGGGTATTGTTCTGATATGACACGTACATTCTTTTATGAAGGTATTTTGGAAGAAGAAATTAAAGTTTATGAAATTGTAAAAAAAGCAAATGAAGCTGCAGAAGCAATGATCAAACCAGGAGTTAAATTATCAGATATTGATAAGTGTGCAAGAAAAGTCATCAGTGATGAAGGCTATGGAAAATATTTTACACATCGTTTAGGACATTTTATTGGTCGAGATGTTCATGAATATGGAGATGTCTCTTCGGTAAATGAAATGGAAGTTGAAGAAGGAATGATTTTTTCAATTGAACCAGGTATTTATTTAGAAGGAAATTTCGGAGTACGTGTAGAAGATCTAGTTATGGTGACAAAAGATGGATGTCAGGTTTTAAATTCATTTACAAAAGATATTTATATTATTTAAAAACGAGCTTGTGCTCGTTTTTTTGTATAAAAAAGAAAAAAATGAGTAAACTTTTAAAGTGAAAAAATATTTTTAAAGCCTCTTTAAATAGACAAATTTTGTCAACAAGAAATTATATAATAATATCAAAAGAAAGGATGAATTATATGGAAGTAAAAAGAGGAGATTTGTTTTATGCTGATTTGAGTGTAGGTGTAGGAAGTGAACAATCTGGAATTCGACCTGTTGTTGTTATTCAAAATGATAGTGGGAATCGATTTAGTACAACTATTATTATTTCACCTTTGACATCATCTAAAAAGAAAAATATTCCTACCCATACATTTATTAAGTCAAGAGATGATTTAAAAGAAAATTCAATTGCCTTGCTTGAACAAATGAGGACCATTGATAAATCACGGTTGATTAGAAAAATAGGGGAATTAACGCCATTAGAAATGGAACGTATTAATAAATGTATTCGTATTAGTTTAGGGGTTTAAACTTACATAGAATGTTTCAAAACGGGCTTTGCTCGTTTTTTTTAAAAAATATACACTTAACAAAGAAAAAGAAATCAATTTGTGATAGAATAGTTAGCGAGGTGACAAGTATGTATTATTTTATAGGAATTAAAGGGTCAGGAATGGCTCCACTAGCAACAATTTTATATGAATTAGGGAACGAAGTTGCTGGAAGTGATGTTGATAAATATATATTTATTGAAGATGAATTGAGAAAAAGAAATATTCCAATTTATTCATTCAATAAAAATAATATAAAGGATGGTTATCACGTAATTATTGGTAATGCTTTTGATGAATCCAATGAAGAAGTCAAAGCAGCTTTAGAAAATCCAAATGTAAAGTGTACAAGATATTATGATTTCTTAGCTGATTTTATGGAACATTATGTTTCTATTGCTGTTGCAGGAACACATGGAAAAACAACAACAACAGGTATGGCTTACCATTTATTTGAAGATTTTGATAAAACATCTGTTTTAATTGGTGATGGAACTGGACATGGACAAGTAGGAAGTAAATATTTTATTTCAGAAACGTGTGAATTCCAAGATCATTTCTTACATTATCATCCAGATTATGCCATTATTAATAACATTGAATTAGATCATGTTGATTATTTTGGAAATCTTGAAAGATATATTCAATCTTTTGAACAATTTGCCAAACAAGTTAAGAAAACAGTTATTGTTTGGGGAGATGACCCTAACATTAAGAAAATTCATTTTGAAAAACATGTTTTAAGATTTGGTTTAGGTGAAAATAATGATGTTCGCGCTGTTAATGTTTTAGAAACACCACAAGGATTATCATTTGATGTTTATATTCATCAAGAATTATTTGGACATTTTAACATACCATTATTTGGAATGCATATGTTATATAATTCATTAGCTATTATTACTCTTGGTTATTTAGAAGATATGTCTTATGACTATATTTTAAGTAAACTTCAAACATTCAAAGGAACAAAACGTCGTTATACTGTAAAAACTCAAGGAAACAATGTTTTTGTTGACGATTATGCACATCATCCAACTGCAATCAAATATGTTATTGAAGCAACAAGAGTGAGATATCCTGGTAAGAAAATCGTTGCCATTTTCCAACCAGATCGTTTTTCAAGGGGAGCGCGTTTTGCTAAAGAATTTGCTCAAGAAATGGATAAAGCGGATTACCCATATTTCTGTCCATTCCCAGAAAATGCAAAACATGAAGACGGTATTGATATTGATATCTATGATATTTCAAAAAATAGTGCACGTGCTAAAGTCATTACTGAAGATGAAGCAGGTGTTAAAGAATTAATGCAATATGATAACTGTGTATTCTTATTTATGAGTAGTAAAGATATTTATAAATTTGAAGAAATGTTGATTGAAGCCAAAAAATCTATATAAAAAGAGTAAATTATGGTACAATTATTAATGAAAGTAGAGGGATGTTTATGACAACAATGGACATTTGTTACTGTGTTTTAATTTTAGCAGGTGCATTTTGTTTAGTTGCTTTAGGGGTGTTGTTTATTCGTACATCAACAGCAATTAAACAAACAGGGGATACTGTTGAAATGGCACAAGATACATTGAAAAGAGTTGATAAAGTCTTAGATGATGTCAATTACAAATTAGACTTATTAAATGCGCCTGTAGAAACAGTTGCAAAGTTCTTTGATCCTCAAAGACCAAAGTTTAATCCATTGAAAATGATGATGAGCTTTATTAAGAAAAAATAGAAAGGTGAGATAATATGAAATTAGGAAGATTTTTAACAACTTTAGGAATTGGTGCTCTTGCTGGGATGTTATTGGCACCAAAAAAAGGAAGCGAGTTAAGAGAAGAATTAAAAGGTAAAGGAAAAGAAACTCTTGATAGTGCTAAAGAAATGACATTTGAAGACTATCAAAAATTAATTAGTGAAACAATTGATAGTATTAAAAAAACAGTTGATGAATTTGATGTTGATGACTTTAAAGATAGTTCTTTAGAAAAATTAAATGAATTAAAAGATAAATTTGATGATGTTGTAACAAAATTACAAGATAGCGACCAATATTCTAAGTTAAAAGATCAAGTTGATAATGTTATTGTCCAAGTGAATGATAAAATTAATGAAGTTAAAGAAAAAATGAGCGAACAAGAATTTGATGATTTTTCTGATTTAGAAGATGAAATTAATGACATTGAAGATGATTTAAATGTCATTATCGATGATTTAAAAGACTAATGAAAAAAGCAACGATTTATGATGTTGCAAGAGAAGCAGGTGTTTCTCTTGCAACTGTATCTCGTGTTATTAATGAATCATCAGTTGTTCGTGAAAAAACTAAAGAAAAGGTAATGAAGGTTATTGATGAACTAAACTTCAAACCTAATCAAATTGCTCGAGGTCTTGCGACAAACAAAACTACAACTATTGCAATTATCTTCCCACAATCATTATTTGCTCATGTAAAAGATATGATTGGTGGTATTGGTGATGCTGGTAGAACATTGGATTACAATATTACGATTTATACAACAGATGATATTGGAAATGGTCCAATGGACGACGTTATGGAAAAAGTCATTCGCACAAGAGCCGATGGAGTTATATTATTTAATAACGATAATATTGATCAACAAATTGAACTTGTTAAAAAACATAGTATTCCGGCAGTTGTTATTGGAATGCAAGTGAGTGATGAATCGATAGGTTCTGTTTATGTTGATGCACAAAAGATTACATATGATGTTGTTAATAATTATTTAGAAAAAGGTAAAAATGATATTATTTTTGTAAGTCCTCAACAAAATCTTATTCGTACAGTTGATTTGATTGAAGGAATGAAAAAAGCTTATCAAGATTATCAATTACCATTTGATGAGTCAACACAGGTTATTAATACTTCTACTCACTATGAAGAAAGCTATACACAATTTGTTGAACATTTTAGAAATCATAAACATGATTTAGTTTTTGCAAGTTATGATAAAGAAGGGGTTGCAGTTGTTAATGCAGCAATCGATAATAACATAAGCATTCCAGATGATATGGAAGTTATGGCTATGATGGATACAAGCTACTCACTTATTTGTAGACCATCACTATCAACGATTCATCTTCCAATTTATGATATGGGTGCGTTAGCTGTACGTTTACTTACTAAAATTTTAAATCAAGAAGAATTA
>ULQR01021548.1_pt1 | contig 11815 bp, 11 predicted proteins | sample 1954711 | NCBI WGS metagenome assembly ULQR01 (sample SAMEA4835661, study PRJEB28245) | human gut metagenome | biome: gut microbiome; material: fecal sample | place: Denmark | collected 2008
ATTTATGGCGGAAAAATTTCTTATGCAAGTGAACTTGCAACAAAATTTTTCCGTCATAAATCTCCGCACTTCAAACGTTTTCGTTGGAAATACAACATACATTTTTATGTTATTGTAGTATACTTACCCCACGAAAGTCAATCCATGACACAAAGTTACCACAAATCGATACCACGAATAATAACCGGAAATGCGGCTGAATGTTTGTCCGCATTCCGGCATGATACGAAAATCTGAAAGGGGAAACCATTATGAAAAGAACCATCGTAAAAATTGATGAAAAGAAATGCAACGGCTGCGGCGCATGTGCGGCTGCCTGTCAGGAAGGTGCGATCGCAATGATCGACGGAAAAGCAAAGCTGATCCGCGACGATTACTGCGATGGACTTGGAAACTGTCTTCCGGCCTGTCCGGCGGATGCGATCAGCTTTGAGGAACGTGAGGCTGCCGCTTACGACCATGAGGCTGTCTTAGCACATATGGCCGCGAGAAAGGCTGCTTCCCTGGCGCCTTCTGATGCCCCGGCCCCAAAGCCGGAATTTACCGGATGTCCGGGTTCCATGAGCCGCACGATCTCCCACGCTGCGGCATCCCACAGTGCAGCGATCCCGGGGCACTCCACACCGGTCTCCATGGAGAGCAGACTCTCCCAGTGGCCGGTCCAGATTAAGCTTGCCCCGGTCCGCGCCCCGTATTTTGACGGTGCGAAGCTCCTCGTTGCCGCAGACTGCACTGCCTACGCATACGGAAATTTCCACAACGATTTCATCGACGGTCATGTAACACTCATCGGATGTCCGAAACTTGATTCCGTAGACTACTCAGAAAAGCTCACCGAGATCATCAAAAACAACGAGATCCAGAGTGTGACCGTTGTCCGCATGGAAGTTCCGTGCTGCGGCGGGATCGAAGCTGCTGTAAAGAATGCCCTGATGGCGAGCGGAAAGTTCATTCCGTGGCAGGTCTACACGATCGGGACGGATGGACGGATCCTGAAGTAACTGGATTTTGCCGATGTTTCACATCCTGAATCAGCAAAATCGGCTGCCGCAACTGTATCGTACAGAATTTTTAGTCCAGAAAATTCCTACTCGTGTACAGTAACATTACAATCATTATAAAGGAAACATCATAAAGGAAACATCTTATGTCAATATCAACTTCACAGACTCCGTCCGGCCGTACCCCGGAACAGGATGCAGTCATCTGCGCCCTCATCGGTCTTGCCCGCGCCGCAGAAGCAAAGGAGATCCCGGCAGGAACTGCCCCGGTCCTCTTCGCCTCCCTGGCCGCTGCAATGCCAGGAAACACACTCTCCGCTTCCGCTGCGAACGATCTCATCTCGCAGATCCACGAGCAGAAAGCCATCATCGCCCCCGACTGTGCCGCCTGCCCGTCTCCCTGCGGACGGACCGCAGACTTTCTCCCGGAGGACTTAAACAGGACCGATGACGGTCTCTTTGAGGAGCGGAACAGGCTCCTCAAAAAGCTCAGCGAGCAGGCCAGAACGGAATGGACACGGATCCTTACCGATCAGGAAGATCCGGAAATCACAAGACTCTTTATGGACTGCGTGTTCATGGCAGGATACGCGTACGAAAAGGAACTGTTTGCGCCGTACTTTGAAAAACTGGAGAGTTACAGTACGCGTGCACTCCATTCCCGCGCACTGTAGCGGGATTTTGCCGCAGTAACGCTGGAGAATCTTATTTTTTAGTATTTCCTGTCCAATGCATCGATAATCTTGCATTTTTGCTCTATGCGTCCTATAATCTTTTTATGAAGCTGCCAGTTCCGGGAAGGAGTGCGGCATAACAGCTGTATCGGAGGTGTCCGGTCTCACACTGATAATCCCGGGAACACGCTCCGGCTGGCGGACTTCATCTTGATTTTCGACACGATCTCAACAAGTGAAAACACGCTTCGCGAGTTCCAGTTTTTCTGTCAATCATTCCGGCATAGATGGGAAATATTCTCATATGCAGGGGTTTTCTTTTTGTTTAACAGGAAGTTCCATCGAAATTTCCTGTTAAACGAAAAAAGCAGGGAGTGACTTGTCCACTCCCTGCAGATGATACAGAAATTATTTCATTTTATTCATTGCTATTTCCACTGCATCAAGAAATCGTTCTGCTTCTTCCAATTGCTTCTCCGCTTCTTGTTTACTTGCAATATAAAAGTCATCATAGTCCGATTTTTCTCTTAAAAATGCACTGTTCTTTATTACGATAGATAAATTCCTATCGAGAATATTTTCTTTGAGATACTCCTTATTAAAAAAGCAATAACTCCCGAATGCTTTGATGAATCAAAACCTTTTAAAATATTCATCGCATGGAAAATCGCATAATAGGATCGGTTCAACGATGTTTTGTACTGTCCAATCTCAAGATTTTCTCTTGCTGCAACCAGCATTTCCTTTGCACGATCCATCCGGTATCCGGCTAATTCCTTCAGGCTGCCTTCCAAAGAACAATTCCCTCCTTCTGGACATTTTGATAGAACGGAAGGATTTTCCCCCATTTCTGCAGATTTTCTTTTTCAATATCAACAATAGAAAAAACGCGGTCATAACGCAGATCCATATCTGCAGTCCAGCAAATAAACCGATCTTTCGTTTCAATATCCATACCTTTTTTCACGATAACCGCTATATCAATATCACTTTCCGGCGTGCTTTCATTCCTTGCAACAGATCCATATAGGATAATTGCTTCAATGTTATTCGCAAAAATATCACGTAATCCCTGAATCAGTTCATCTTTCATCCTATCCGTCAACATCGAATCATCTCCTTTTTTATAGTATATCCGATATTGATATGCAGTGCAAATACTCTTCATAAAAATTTGAATGTATTTTCACCTTTTTTCTCAGATAAACCACTCCGCCTCCGCGCGTCTCGTATAATTCTGTTTCAACATCTCCACATGGGATAAGAATGCTGCATCATCAAAATATTTTGCTCCGGTCGGACATGCCTTGATGCAGGCCTGGCACTTGATGCAGATTCCGGTACAGGTATCCGGCGCGTCCTTCGGGATCGATCCCATCGGACAGACAGTCGCGCAGATTCCGCATTTCGTGCACTTCTCCGGGTCCGTCTTCGGTTTTGCCTTTAAGAATACCGCCGGTTTTCCATCAGTTCCAAGCGGTGTATAATATGCCCCGACCGGATCATCTCCGCGGACCGCGATCTTTTCCGGGATCTCAGTCAATCCAGAAACCTTTTCTGCCACCTTCTCACCAAACTCTGCGATCTTCACAAGATCATCCGCATCCGGACGTCCCGTTGCAAGCTTGCTGCTGAAAACATGTTCCGTCGGAATTCCTGCTCCCGCAACTGTATGGAAGCCGTGTGCCTCAAGCTCATTCCGGAGCTCGATCAGACCATTGTCAAAATTTCTGTTTCCGAACACAGAAACCGCTACCGCAAGCGCCCCGTTTCCCTCAAACGCAGTCTGCACATACGGGAGCATCTTGTTCGGGATACGGCCCGCATAGACCGGAGTGCTGAAGAATGCAAGGTCTTCCTTATCAAAACTTACAACACCTTCCCTGTTTTCCGGAAGTGTAAAGTCAACCGTTCCCATCGGCACACCCAGGCACTCTGCCGCCCGCTTCGCCATCGTTGTGACGACCTTTTTCGCGTTTCCTGTCGGGCTGAAATAAACCGCCCATACTTTTGTGATCTTCATATTCCCTGTTCCTCCAATCCATAAGTTGTATGGTCAAATGTATCTCTGACCGGAATTTATATGTTTGTTATTTTTGTTAAGCTTATTAACTTCTTTTTGTATCTTAATCCATATGGCATGATTTGTCAATCCCAATGAAGCCACGTTCTTCTGGCTGTCCATATGTTTTAACGGGATTTTGCCAATGCTTCGCATTCCGAATCGGCAAAATCCGCGACCACAACGGTATCGTACGGAATTTTCAGTTCTGAAAATTCCTATCCGCGAAAAATAACGAAAGCAACAGCTGTCGTAAAACTTCATATAGAATTTTGCATTCTTTTTTGATATAGTAATGATAGCATAGATTGATGTAATGCGCAAATTGAGATGAAGGACGGACACACAATATGACCGAAAAACCGAACCGGACTGCCGAGATGGCAGATATCCTCCACCAGGCCTCCATGCTCTACATGGCCTCCAATTTCCCGATCGACTATGGGACCGGGACAAAATACACCTCCGTGGAAGTCCATATGTTAAAATATATCATCGATCATCCGGGAAAAACAGTCACCGAGCTCTCCCGCGAATGGGACCGCACCAAGCCGGCGATCTCCCAGATGTTAAAACGCATGGAACAGAAAGGTCTGATCTCCTGGACGACCGAACCCGGTAATAACAAAAAGCAGCTCTACCATGCCACCGAACAGGGGATCCAGCTTCACAGCGCCCACACCGAATACGATATGAACGTCTTTGGACAGACGCTCGCCTATCTCCGCGAAACCTGTTCCGATGAGGAGATCGAGACATGTTTTCATGTACTGAAGGAGTATACGAAGGCGCGGAGACGGAAGCATTATCAGGCGAAGTAAATTTGCACTCCTGTTCTGGTAAAGCGAAAATCTGTGTCACTGTTGTCAAAGAATATTCGCAGTCAGCCTTCAGTATTTGCTTATTCCTTTACGCAGCAGAAGCAAAGGATGTCCCTGACTCAGTTAAAGATCAAAAGTCTTATCTGTTTGGATCATGACATGCTCCGGCATTTGTTATAAAAAAGAAAAGTCCTCCGGATCTTACTTCCGTAGGACTTTTCTTTTTTCATCCAGCAGGCTTTTTTTCTACCCGTATCTGAGTATTTTTTTACAGCTCTGCTGCCTCTTCCAGTACATTTTCTTCTGCTGCATCCTCTGTGTTCGGCTCAGACTCTGCTGCTGTTTCTGTTTCGTTTTCTGTTTCCGCCGTTTCTGCATCTCCGGAGTTTTCGACATCTTCTGCGTCTTCGGTGCTTTCTTTGCTGTCTTCCTCCTTAGTCTCATCACCGGAAACATTCTTTTCAGAAATCTCAAAGTCTTTCCCGGAAATATCTTCTGAAACGACCGGCTTCTCTTCCTTAATAGGATCTGCGTTGACAACCGGGATTTCTGTATTCACGATCATTTCCGGAAGTTCGATTGCCATAGTAGATGCTTTCTCGATGACCTGTTTGCCATTTTTATCCAGTACTACTTCCAGATCTTCATATCCTTCTGCGCTGATTACAACAACATTCTCATTTTCTGTAAATCCAGCTTTATCAAGGGAAATCTTTCCGTCTGTCGTGGCCAAAGAATATGTATTATCTCTATAATATCCTTTTTCGTATGCTTCTCCGTTTACCGTGACACCTGTGATTGCCTTCATCCAATCATCATTTCCCATTCCCACTGTAATCGTATAGCTGCCAAAGAAATAGTCTGTGTCACCCACAAGTGGAGCAGGCTTTTCCTCTGACTCCTCCGGTGCTTTCTCTACGAGATTTCCCTTCTGATCGAGAATTACTTCCAGATCTTCATATCCTTCCGCACTGATTACAACAACATTCTCGTTTTTTGTGAATCCGGCTTTATCAAGAGAAATCTTTCCATCTGTCGTTGACAACGAGTATGTATTATCCCTATAATATCCTTTTTCGTATGTTTCTCCATTTACTGTGACACCTGTGATTGCCTTCATCCAATCATCATTTCCCATTCCCACTGCAATCGTATAACTGCCAAAGAAATAATCTGTGTCACTTACCGTCGGAGCCTCTTTTAACCGACCATTATCGTCTCCTTTTTCTTCCTCTTTCTTTGTGATCTCAAACTCAACCGTCTCCACGCCATAATACTGCGCCGAGATCTCCACACTGTACTCGCCAGCCTCTTTAAAGAGATCTTTTCCGAGTAACAGGCTTGCTCCATTGATCGTATATCCGATCTTTTCGAAAAGGCTCTCCTGTCCATCCGGAGAAAGTGTCTTTTTCGTTCCGTCCGGTCTTGTAAGCACAATGCTCTGGAGATTCTTCCAGATATCACCGTTCTCATCCGCCGTGTTGGTGATCGTCACTTCTGCTCCGGTCTTGAAATCACCGCCAGCTTCCAGTGCTACATCTTTGAGATCCTTTGCAATCGCAATATTGAATACTTTATCCTCATACCCGTCAACTTTGATGGTCACTTTATTGTCTTTATCGACTGCAAAGAGTGAGCTGTCAAGAACAAGAATATTGTCTTCCAGTCTGTAAAGCCCCTGATCAACCGCCTGATAGGAATTGCCATTCAGATAGATTTTTCCGTTTTCAACAACATTCTGTAAGTACGCGGTGTCATCCGACATGATCCGGACATCCTGTCCTTCCGAAATTTCATTGACCTGATCGCCATTCTCATCGACCAGAACAAGCTTTGGTGCAGTCTTTCCAAGATAGGATCCGCTCATCATCGTCCCACCGAGGCGATTATCTTCAAGCACATATTTTACTGCATACGGGCGATTCAGGGTTTCTACTGCGCTCTCATCTGCAATATAGTCTGCAAAGCTTAAATATTCCCCGTTCTCATTTTTCGCTTTCTCAACTGCATGACGGTATTCTGCAAAGGAATAGAATGTTGTCCCATCTTCCCCGATCACCGCATCCCAACCGCTCATATCGTAATTCCAACGATCCGCGATTGCCTGGGCAGATTCATTTTTCACTCCGATATTCTGAAGGAGAAGTGCGTTCGTGAGCAGATCCGCATCAAACATCAGGTCTGCGGACATCGTCGTGCTTCCGCCTTCTGCTGCATTTCCGCTTCCACTTGTGCTTCCGCCGCTGATGGATGCGCTGGACATCGCATCAATTCCATAGATATCTTCTGTAACTACACTGTTCTGCGCAGCTGCACCTGTGCTCACGGTAAATGTGTAGCTCATATCCTTAAATCCGGTAGAATGTACAGTGATCGTATATTTTCCTGCTTCCGGAATATTGTTGCGTCCGTTTTCTGCATTCTCATCATTGTAAAGGACAAACGTGTTTCCGATCAGATACCAGTCACGGATCTTCTCCAATTCGGTCGTATTTCCATGCGGATCTGTAAGTTCCACCTTGCTGACCGGAATCTCGATTCCATAAGTCATGTTCTTCACTTCAAAGTGAATATTCTTTCCGCTTGTAATCGCTCCAGCCTCTTTTAAGACCATGCTCGGAGCCGTTCCGTTTACAACCTCGATCGGGATCAGTGTATTCTTTCCGCCGGAGGTGATGCGCAGGTAATAAGAACCGTTCGAGTAGAAATTCGACTGGCCCAGCGGTACAATGATCTGTCCAACCTTATTTCCGTAATGCTCTCCCAGCTTCTTCTCATATCGGAGATCACCGTTGATCGTATTGTTGTAACCCTTTCCAGATACCAGTGCTACTTTCGTGATCTCATCAAACCACTGTTTGTCCACCTCTTCCGTATAGTTAAACATTACGACAGCCTGTCCGCCGACGCCATACAGATTACTCTTGTCCTCTGTCAGCTCTGCTGCCGGTGCATAGTAACGGATCCCGCTCTTTTCCTCTCCGAGATCAAAGGTCGTTGTCTCCGGTTTCCGTCTGATATTTCCGTTCTCATCATAGTTATCAAGATGATAATCCCACACATATACAGATCCATGTGCCAGAAAGGCAGCCGGTGCTGTATTTTCGCGCACTTCCGGTGCTTCCGGATTCTCATTTTCGCTCAGACGGATGATCTGTGTTTCTCCATCTTTTCCTGTCACGGCAAGAACCGCCGGGTTTAAGTTTGTAATCTCCCATTTTGCAATGGTTCCGTCACGATCTACTTTTGTGAACGCAGATGTCACATCGGTTCCATCGACTGTGAGTGTGCAGTCATCCAGGGAGTAGCCTTTTGCAAACGCAACCGTCACATACTGGCTCCATCCGAGATCCACCAGCTTTGTCTGGCTCTCTACAACAAGAGTTTTTGTCTCCGGAGTTTCCTCATTTCCGGAATCATTTCCGCCGTCTCCCGGTTTTTCATTGCTGCCGGAATTGTTTCCATTGTCCCCTGTATTTTCATTATTTCCGGAATTGTTTCCGCTATCGCCTGCGTTTCCGTTGTTTCCGGAATTATTTCCACTATTGTCCGTGCTTCCGTTATTACCTGAATTGTCCCCACCGATATCGGTGCTTCCGCCATTTTCAGAACTGCTTCCATTGTTGCCTGTATTTCCACTGTTGGAGGAATTCCCGCCGGAACTGCTTCCTGAATCGCTGTCCGAAGATCCATCACTTCCACCGGATCTTTTTCCGGATGTCTTCTGCCCACCACCCGGTGCATCATACTCTTTTCCGTTTGCATCAACCCAAGCACCGTTCGCATTTACCTTGTAGCCATCCGGTGTCGTACCGTCATGTGCCATTTCACCGGACGCACTCAGATAATCCCAGCGGCCACCAACCGGAACCCAGCCGGTTGCCATACTTCCGTTCGCCCACAGATAGTACCAGTCCTTTGTCACCGGATTCTGATACCATCCGGTGATCATATTTCCGTCTTTGTCGAAGCGATACCATTTCCCGTTCTCAAAAAGCCACTGGTCTGCGGCATATTCACCTGTAACACTTCTGTATTTCCATGCTCCTGTCTGCATCGACTGCTCCCATCTTCCTGTCGGGATCGCAGTCGCTGCCGGAGACACCATGGTCGTCATCGTCATAGATAATGCAGCGGCTACCGCCACTCCCTTGAATCCATTTTTTCGAATACCTTTCACCTTTTATCCTCCTCGTATGTTCAATTCAATTTGAATGCTAGCACATTATAGCAATTCAATGGTGTTTTCTCAATAGATTATATGAGAATGATTTTCAATATCATTTATATGGGAAATTTTCTCATTAACACAAAACTTATACTCGTAGACATTTCGTATCACGCGTAATCACTTGCAACACCATTCATCTTCACGCGAGTGCGTATCTTAGGCACGCAGTACCTTTTTGTTTACCGGGAAGTTCCATCGGAATTTTCTGGTAAACAAAAAACTGGTTTTATGTACATTCTCTGCACACAAAACCAGTTCGTCATTCTCCCGATATTCTTTTATCTCCTACGGCTTACAACTCTTACAAGCCTCATATCCCTCTTCGATCAATTTCGACCGTTTTCCCGTATACTCTTCCTTATTTTCCGCCTTGACCTTCTCGACAGAGGTACAATCCGGGCGGTGGAACTTCATGGTCTTTGTATTGAGGATGTAGGTACCGCTCTCCGAATCAGATGTTTTCGAAACTGTACTGCCGGAACTGCCCGCGGACGTGTTCTTTCCGCACGAAGAAGTATTTGCGCCATTTTCGGAAGCGCTGCTATTCCCGCTGCCTGCAGCAGCTGCGCTTCCGGCACCTCCATCTTCCGCCAGCCAGTTATCCCCGGTCGCATAGTCGATCGCAACGCCCGGCTGGACATTATAGACATAAACACAGAACAGGACACCGTCTCCATCGTCCTCCACCGACTCCGCTTCCATCAGAACGCCGGAGGCCAGGAGATTGTCTCCCTCAAAGATCGGCGTCACCCGGTAGAGCACATGGTTCCCGGTTTCTTTTACATAGTCGGCTGTCAGGTTTTCGAACGGCAGCATTCCCTGAACATTCAGATATCTTGTTCCGGTGATCAGGTTCTTCTCATTTGCATTCTCCGCCGTCAGCTGGTATCCGATCAGATGGCAGCGGTTATACACATATTTTCCATCCACGAAGTCATACTTCTTATTGTGCCAGCCCGTCGGCTTGACCTCCCCGATCGAGCCGCGTTTTTCCGTCGGCATCGTATCCGTACTTACCGAAGCGTATGCCACGCCGCATCGTCCCAGCGCATCGAGGTCACTGTAGCTCTCAAAGGAGACATCCGTGAGATCGCTCTCCGAAAAATACGGAACATTTCCATTGACCGCAACATACGGTGATCCGGAATATTCCGGAATATCCGATAACAGGAAGGTTCCGGAGCTTCCGCTCGTTTTCGATGAGCCGGAATTGCTTTTTCCTGACTGATCACTGCCCGCTCCGGATGCTTTTGATTCCGCAAGATCTCCCAGAATATTTCCTGCTGCCTGTGCAATATCAGTCGCCGCGCCTGCTCCCGATGCGACATCCGCGCCCTGGCAGGCAGTTACCGCGAGTGATACTGCGGCGATCACGCCGAGCAGCCATTTTCTTAAATTTTTCCTCATCTGTCATTCTCCTCCGATGTCATGATTCTATTCCGTTCTTCCCTCTGAAAGATTTACCTCACATAACGTTCTCTCGTGATCTTTTCATGGGACGAACCGGCAAACTCTTTCGTTTCTACACAGTTCCATCCTGAAAGATCGACCGGGAAATACACATCCGCAGGGTAATCCCGGTTCCACCGGTACAGATAGATTTCCTGTATCCGCTCTTCCTCCCCGGAAAGATCCGCATCTTCCGCAAAGCAGAATTCACCTTCGCCCGCTTTCTGCAGGAAATCTTCCTCCACACGGATCTGCGTCATCCCTTCTTCCACGAACTGCTTTTTACTGTAGGCATCCATCCACAGGATTTTTCCTTCTGTCAGCTCCAGGATATCCCCGCGCAGGATCCGGTCCTGGCTCTGTCTGCGGTGATTGAACATCATCCCGTTATGGTCATCCACACATACGATCAGTATCATATGCTCCCCTCCCCTTGTATCATATCTTTCGATCCTATCCCGTATTCTACCACATTTCCGCTTCGCAGGCAACCATATGTTCGATTCCTTTTCCTTTTGTAAAGTTTCTTTCAGCAGCGGAATCCAGGGTAGAAACAGGCAGATCCAGAATTTTTACACGAAGAATTTTTCTGACTTTCCATCAAAAATTCTTGACATAATCTTCCTTCGGTGCGATAATAAGACCGTTGAGAGATTTCAGACATCTCACAATTTCATAAACGGGCTTGTAGCGCAGTTGGGAGCGCACCACATTCGCATTGTGGGGGTCGTCGGTTCGAATCCGATCAGGTCCATAAAAAACACCATCCGTTTTCCGGATGGTGTTTTTGTTATCACCTCTGTTATTTTTGTTCCATCGGAATTTTCTATGGAACAAAAAAGCTGTTCACTCCTGCCACAAGTCCGTCTGCCAGTTTGCCCAACGTCGCGTCATCATGGGCGGAAGCTCCGTCCCCAAGCTCAATATCGATACTCGGGATCGTAGAGTAGGAAGTCTGGGTCAGATCCATCTCCATGGAGCCGGAAGAAAAGATCTTCACTCCGTTCTGTTTCAATCCGGAAACCAGCGCACCTCCAAGCTTATTGTGGGACTCCCAATGGGATTTTACCGGCTCCATCGCGCGGTAAGCGGCATTATTCGGCACACTCATATAGAAGGCGCCTTTGTCCTTTTTTGTCGAATCCCAGTGAAGGGCGATGTGGCAGTCTGCCGTGTTATTCGCCATCACGGTTCTCGCCACATTATCGAGCTGGACATCCTTTCCGTCCCGGATCATCAGGACATCATATCCCGCCGCGAGAAGCTTGTCGCGGAAGATCTGTGCCATCCGGAGTGTCACCGTGCTCTCCGCTGTTCCGTCCGCAAATGTCATTCCGCCGGATACCGCGACAGCCTTTGTCGCTCCGGCCGATGTCGTTCCGCTCGTCACCTTCGCAGTCTTATCCGGGTGACAGTAGGTCTTGACACTCGCACCGCCGTATGTTCCATGACCGGCGTTCACGGCGATCACTTTATTTTTTCTATTTGCTGTTCCATTGTGATAGTAAACCGCATGTCCGCTGTTGATCGCCGAAAAATCCGCATATTTCCAACCGGAGTTCATTCCGACCTGCCAT
>ULQR01017778.1_pt1 | contig 11794 bp, 7 predicted proteins | sample 1954711 | NCBI WGS metagenome assembly ULQR01 (sample SAMEA4835661, study PRJEB28245) | human gut metagenome | biome: gut microbiome; material: fecal sample | place: Denmark | collected 2008
TGCGGAGGAAAAGGCTTTAACCAGGCTGCAGCCCTTGCAAAGGCTGGTGCCAAGGTGTATCTTGCAGGTTTGGTAGGCGCTGACAAAGATCAGCTGCTGGAAACAGCACAGGAGTTTGGCGTGGACTGCAGGTTCGTGCAGGAACGGGACAATGCAACCGGGCATGCGATCATTCAGGTGGACAAAAACGGACAGAACAGCATCGTCCTGTTTGGCGGTACGAATCGGATGTGGACGGCGGAATATGTCGATAGCGTTCTGTATTCTTTTGAAAAAGGAGATGTCCTGATCTTACAGAATGAAATCAATGGAATCGAAGATATTCTGGAAAAGGCCTATGCCAGAGGCATTTCGATTGTATTGAATCCATCGCCGTTTGAAGATTGCATTTTAAGCTGGCAGCTGGAAAAGATTTCCCTGTTTTTCATCAATGAGGTAGAGGGCAGTCAGATGACCCAAAAAAGCGAGCCAAAAGACATTCTGGATCAGATGCTGTTTCAGTATCCGGATGCTGCAGTTGTACTGACCCTCGGAGAAAAAGGTGCATGGTATGCAGACCGGGAAGAACGGTATTTCTGCCCGGCACAGAAAGTAAAGGCAGTTGACACCACGGCGGCGGGAGATACCTTTACCGGATATTTTCTGATGGCGCAGGAAAAGGGATTTTCTGCAGAACAGTGTCTTTCGATCGCTGCACAGGCATCCGCAATTGCAGTGTCGAGAAAGGGCGCATCCGTTTCTATTCCAGTCTGGGCAGAGTTGCAGACAATTGCCCGCCATGTACCTGTTCAGCGGAAAAATTCCGAAGGGATTTCTTTGCCTTTGCGGTAAAATCGGTTATCCTCTTCGGTGATCGGACGAAGCACGCGACAGGGAGAGCCGACCGCAACAACGTCTGCCGGGATATCTTTTGTGACAACGCTCCCTGCGCCTATGACGGAGTTTTCACCGATTGTGACACCGGGCATTACCATGACATTTGCGCCGATCCAAACGCCGTTTCCGATTGTGACAGGCAGGTTGTACTGTGCGACTTTTTTACGCAGTACAGGGGATACCGGATGCGTTGCGGTACAGAGAACGACATTGGGGCCTAACATAACGTCGTCTCCAATGTAGATCGGAGCGTCATCCACGAGCGTAAGGTTAAAGTTTGCGTAAAGACGGTCACCGATATGAACGAACTTTCCGCCCCAGTTGGCGTGAAATGGTGTTTCGATATAGCAGCCTTCTCCGATGGAGCTGAACATTTTTTTCAGAAGTTTAGCTTTTTCCTTTTGCTGGCTGGGGCGCAGGGCATTATAGTCGAAAAGAAGATCGAGCTGCTTTGTCTGCTCCTTTACAAGGTTTTCGTCGTCACACAGATACAGTTCGCCGCTGTGCATGCTGCGCACGGTTTTGTAAATTTCATTCAATTCCATAAGAGAGTCCTTTCTGCAGGCCGGTCACAGAAATGCTGCGGGAGAGTTGACAAAGCGCGCGGCAGTCATGACTGGGGAATCCGGAAATATTTTCCTAATCATATCAGAAGAAAGGTATGGGGGCAAGATAAGGAAACCCATTCAAAAACCCCGGACAGAGTGATTTTTCAAACTCTGTCCGGGGTTTTACTGTACTATGTCAAATCATGAAAGCTGGAGGTAAAGCTCTTTTTGCTGTGATACAGGTCAGCCCATTACAACGGTAACATCATAGTGCTGTTTGTCTTTGGTGAAAGGAACGACACAGCCGTCAATGGGAGTTCCGTCAACAAGAAGGGAAACAACTCCTTTTTCCACGTGGTTCGGGTTCTGGATGTGGATATCATAGTCGGCATTGCGGTAGTGTCTGTGGATATCATATCCGCTGCAATCAGAAGGAATGCAGGGATTGATACGCAGACCATTCCAGTCGGGGCAAATGCCAAGGATGTATTGGGAGATATTGACAAAGGTCCATGCCGCAGTACCGGTCAGCCAGCTGTTTTTTGCTTCACCGTGTCTGGGAGCGTCTGCGCCGGCAACCATCTGTGCATAAACGTAAGGCTCGGTGCGGTGGATGTCACTGATATCTTCCAGATAAGCGGGACAGGTTTTACGATATACCTCAAATGCGCGATTGCCTCTGCCAATGACGGTTTCTGCGATGGAAATCCAGGGATTATTGTGGCAGAAGATTCCGGCATTTTCCTTGTACCCGGGCGGGTAGGAGCTGACCTCTCCAAGCTCCAGGTGATATCTGGTATAGGCAGGCTGCAGGAGCATGACGCCGTATTTAGTATCCAGATGTTTTTGGACAGAGTCCAGGGCTTTTTGCGCAAGCCCTTCCTGTACGCCAATGCCTGCGAGGACGCAGAAGCCCTGGGGTTCGATAAAGATCTGACCTTCTTCACATTCCCGGGAGCCGACCTTGTGGCTGTAGGCATCGTAGGCCCGGAGGAACCATTCCCCGTCCCAGCCGGAATCCAGGACTGCCTGATAGACTGCTACAACCTCCTTACGGGCACGGACTGCCTCCACAGCATTGCCGAGAAGAGAGACAAGCTGCGCGTACTCTTCCCCATATTTAACGAACATTCCGGCAATAAATACGGATTCTGCGACAGGACCCTCACTTGGTCCAAAGGTCTGGAAAGATTCGCCGGGCTCTGCGGAAAAACAGTTTAAATTCAGACAGTCATTCCAGTCGGCACGACCGATCAGCGGAAGCCCGTGAGGTCCCTTATGCGTTGCAGTAAAGTCAAAGGAGCGCTTCAGATGCTCCAAAAGCGGCTGCTGAGTTCCGGGGGTGCTGTTAAAGGTAACTGGCTCTTTTAAAATGGAAAAATCGCCGGTTTCTTTGATGTAAGCAACCGTACCGGCGATCAGCCAGAGGGGATCGTCGTTAAAGCCTCCGCCGATATCTGCGTTTCCACGTTTGGTCAGCGGCTGATACTGATGGTATGCACTGCCATCCTCAAACTGAGTGGCTGCGATATCCAGTATTCGCTCGCGGGCGCGCTCCGGAATCAGATGGACGAAACCGAGCAGATCCTGACAGGAGTCACGGAACCCCATTCCACGGCCGATGCCGGATTCGTAATAAGAAGCGCTTCGGGACATATTGAAGGTAACCATGCACTGGTACTGGTTCCAGATATTTACCATGCGATCCACTTCCCTGGAGTCAGAGGAAATATGATATCGGGACAGAAGCGCTGTCCAGTAATGGCGAAGCGCAAGAAAAGCATCTTGTACCTGGTCGGGATTACTGTAGCGTGACAAAAGGGCATGGGCAGGCTTTTTATTGATGACACCCGGCGCTTCCCATTTTTCTTCAACGAGTACTTCGACATATGCAGTGACAAAAATAAAGGTTTTGCTTTCGCCCGGCTGAAGTGTCAGATCAATCTGATGGGCTGCAATAGGAGACCAGCCGCTGGCTACGGAATTGGAGAGCTGGCCTTTTTCAACAGCGGAAGGATTCTGATTGCTGCGGTATGGACCAAGAAAGGAATCCCGGTCTGTCTCGAAGGCGGTTATCGGTGTGTTGACAGAAAACAGAGCGTAGTGATTCCGACGTTCCCGGTATTCTGTTTTGTGATAAAGAATGGAACCTTCTATTTCCACCTCTCCGGTGCTGAAGTTACGCTGGAAATTCTTCATATCATCATCCGCATTCCAGAGACACCATTCCAGATAAGAAAACAACTGAATCGTTTTCTCCCGCTCAGAATCATTGGTAAGCGTAAGCTGATTGATCTCGCAGGAATCCTCAAGAGGTACGAAGGTGAGCAGGGAGGCCTTCAGATGGTTTTTCTGCCCGGTAAAGCGGCTGTATCCCATTCCATGCCGGCATTCATAAAAATCCAGAGGGGTCTGGGTCGGCTGCCAGCCGGGATTCCAGATGCTGTTTCCTTCTTTGAGATAGAAATATCTGCCATTGGAATCCGCAGGGACGTTGTTGTAGCGATAGCGGGTCAGACGGAGAAGCTTTGCATCTTTATAGAAAGAGTAGCCGCCGCAGGTGTTGGAAATAAGACTGAAAAAATCGCGGCAGCCAAGATAGTTGATCCAGGGAAGCGGCGTTGCAGGATCTGTGATGACATATTCCCGGTTGATATCATCAAAGTAACCGTATTTCATAAAAACCTCCATTCTACAGACGCCTTTGTGCCGAAGAAGCTCTGCGCAGATCCTCTTTTGAAATGAGGTTTCAGGATGCTTTGGGGCGTCTGCTGTACAAGAAAGCCTGTGCCAGGCAACTGCAGTTTAAACGATTAAGTTAAACGCAGAGCTATTATATATTTCGAATTATATTGAAAAAATGCGATAAAATCAATGAAAATGAAAAGGAACAGCTTACGAAAATGAAAGTGTCAAAGGACGATTTTCTGGGTTATGTTGACGAAACTGCAGCGAAACTATGATGCGTAAGTAAAAGAGAAGGATAAAATATAAAAATGTAACAAAAAGTTGATTTTCAAATTGTATAAAGTGGCAAAATGATTAAAAATAATAAAAAGATATTGAAATATATGTGCATGGCGCATATAATGCAATTAAAGAAAACGTTTAAGTATATCGTTTACGTAACAAACTGCTGCGTGAAAGAAAGCAGCAGGATATAAGGATAAGACGCAAAGAAAAAACGGAGGTGTCGAAGGCAGGAGGTAGGCGATATGGTTTCCTTAAAAGACATCGCAAAGGAATGTCAGGTTTCCGTTGCAACAGTCAGCAAGGCGCTGAACGATCATGCAGACATCAGCGAGGAACGCAAGAAGATGATTCGTGAGAAGGCAGAAGAAATGGGATATCGTCCGAATCTGTTTGCGAGGACATTGAAGACGAATCGCAGTTATAACATCGGAGTTCTTTTCACGGATGCAGAGCATAATGGTCTGACACATGATTATTTCGCAGCAGTATTGGATAGCTTCAAGGTAGCTGCAGAGGCAAGAGATTATGATCTTACATTTGTCAATTGCGGAGGCTCCGGCGGAAAGCGGATGACGTATCTGGAGCATGCCAGATATCGGGGATTTGACGGAATTATGATTGCATGTGTTGATTTTTCAGAGCCGGAGGTGCTGCAGCTTGCACTGAGTGATATTCCGGTTGTGACCATCGACTATATCTTCAATGATCGTCTGGCAGTTGTTTCGGATAATGCAAAGGGAATGGAAGATCTGTTCACTTATATTTATCAGATGGGACATCGAAGAATTGCATACATCCACGGTACAGATTCCGCAGTTACAACAAACCGTCTGTCCTCTTTTTACAGGACAGCAGAAAAGTTTGGAGTGGAGATCCCGGATGAATATGTGATGATGACAAGATACCGTGATACCAAGGGCGCGGGAGAAGCGACAGAGAAGCTTCTTGATCTGAGAAGACCGCCGACTTGTATTTTATATCCGGACGATTTTGCAGCATTGGGAGGCATCCATGTGATCCGGGAACGGGGAATGTCTATCCCGGAAGATATTTCCATTGCAGGCTATGATGGAATCCGGTTGGCGAAGCTGACTGTTCCGAATCTAACGACACTCTGTCAGGATACACAGCATCTTGGACAGTACGCAGCAGAGAAGCTGATCGATCTGATCGAAAAGCCCAAAACTGCAATGCGGAATATCACGATAGTACAGGGAAAATTGTATGAGGGTCAAACAGTTTTAAAGCTGGATGGCAGCAGAGGGTAGTACGGTAATGGCTACTTCGGAAACAACGGTAAAGGATGTAGGATACTGAAAGCTCCGGAGAATGCTTAAATTTTATAAACTTATAAACTCATAGGAGGGTTTGGGGTATGAAAAAGAAAATGCTTGGTTTGTTACTTTCAACAGCAATGCTGGCAACGACAGTAGCAGGGTGCGGATCCACAGCAGCAACTACTGCTTCTGCACCGGCGGCAGAAGAGACCGCTAAGACAGAAGCGGCAGAATCTACAGCTGCAGATACTGCGGATACAGAAGCTGCCGCAGGCGACAGTTCCGAACTTGCTTATACAGGCGAGCTCGAGATTATGCATTACTCTACTTCCGAAGAATCTGAAGGAAATGGCGGCTCTGATGGCTTCCGTACCGTACTGGGTGAGTGGGATGACGCACATCCGGATATTACGCTGACGCAGACTGTTCTTGCAAATGCAGAGTATAAGACACAGATCGCAACACTGGCTGCAGCAGATGACCTGCCCGATGTATTCCTGCTTCAGGGCATGAACACCATCGACTGGGCAAAACAGGGTCTGGTTTATGATCTGACAGATGATATCAAAGCATCTCCGTATTATGCAGATTACAATACCGCGTATTTCGCACCGTTTACTTATGAAGATTCCATGTACGGCTTCCCGGCACTGACCGGCGGTACCTGTACTGTTGTGATTTATGATAAGGCAATGTGGAAAGAAGCAGGATACGATCAGTTCCCGTCTACCTGGGAAGATGTAGAAAAAGCTTCCGAGTACTTTAACGGCAAGGGTATTACGACAGTTGCATTCGGCAACGGCGGCAAGTGGCAGGCAAACTCCGATTTCCTTTCCACACTGGGCAACCGTTACACCGGCCCTGACTGGTTTATGAGCCTGGTGGCAAAGAGCGGCGCAGCATTTACAGATGATACATTTGTAAGCGCCCTGACAGAGATGCAGAGACTCTTTACCGATACCAAGATCTTCAACGAAGACTTTAACGTTGTTACCAATGAAGACGCGCGTGAATATTACATTTCCGGCGATGCAGCAGCATTCATCGGCGGTAACTGGGATGAATCCTACATCTGGGCAGCCTTAAAGGATGCTGACGAAGAGAAATTCAATAACATGGGCTTTGCGGTTCTGCCTCAGCCTGCAGATGCAACACAGGCTCCGAATTCCCAGAATATCGGTCTTGGATACGCAGTTGCAATCAACTCCAAGCTGGCTGACGATCCTGAAAAACTGGCAGCAGCAATTGACCTGGCTGAGTACATTACCGGTCCCGCATTTGCAAGCTATGTAGCTGAAAATTATGCACTGGGCGGCCTGACCAAGGTTGCAGACGTTGACCTGAGCGCATTTGATCAGATCACACAGGATTTCTACAACTGGTCTTATGTAGACACCGATACCTGTGAAATTTATGATTCTTACATTACCAATGCAGTTTGGGATGTTTTAAATACTGACCTTCAGACCATGATGAATGGTGATATCACCCCTGAAGAAGTAGCCCAGAACGCCCAGGACGCATACGAAGCCAACTACTAAGGAAAATGCCCTGCCCCGCAGAGCAGGGCATTTTCCGCTACTTCTCAAGGGGCGGAGCGCCTTGAGAAGGTTCCGAAGGGGCTGCTACTTCTCAAGGGGCGGAGCGCCTTGAGAAGGTTCCGAAATAGGAAAGTACAGAGCCGTTCTGCCTGCCATCAGGCGGGACGGCTTTTGCGCAAAATAAGGGAGGGATCCTTGATGCTGACTGCGATCAAACCAAAAAAAAGAACGATTCTCCTGTATCTGCTGGTGCCGGTGGCGATGTTCGTATTTACTGTTTTTGTACCATTGGTTACAGCACTTGTATACAGTTTTTATGAATGGAAGGGCGGCCCGCAGAAGACCTTTACAGGGCTAACAAACTACATCACTCTGTTCCATGACGGTACCTTCTGGCAGGCCTTCGGACATAATATCTATCTGGTTGTGGCGTGTATTATCGGGCAGATCGGTATTGCCTTTATTTTAGTACTGATGGTAAATTCCAGAGTTGTCAAATTAAAGGGGATCCATCGAACCTTTGGCTTCTTTCCAAGCACAATTTCTGCAGTTTGCCTTGGTTTGATCTGGAACATGATCTATCATAACCAGTACGGGATCATCAACTGGTTTTTGAGAACGATCGGCAGACCGGATCTTTGTAAGGTATGGCTTAATGAAACAAAGCTGGTCATGCTGCTTGTCTCCATTCCGCTGATTTGGCAGTATATCGGATACTACATGGTGATCATCCTTTCCGCGATTTCCTCCATCAGCACCGAAATCTTTGAAAGTGCGGAAATTGACGGTGCGAACGGTATACAGAGCGCACTCTACATTACACTGCCGCTGATCAAGAATACAATGCTTGTCTGCATTACGCTGTGTATTGCAGGTAATATGAAAGCCTTTGACAATATTTATGTTATGACAAAGGGCGGTCCCGGAACATCCTCCATGGTAATGGCGATGTATGGATATCAGGTATCCTTTAACCAGAGTAATATGGGATACGGCAGCTGTATTTCTGTGGGCATTTTTGTATTATCGCTTCTTGTGATCGGCGGAGCACAGGGGCTGATCAAACGGCTCACCAGAGAAAAGGAGGCGTAGGACATGAAAAAGGATAATGGAACACATCGTATCCGCAAAGGAATCCTGGCAGTATTTATGAATCTGATCCTGATCATTTTCTCGCTGTCCTGTATTTTCCCGATGATCTGGATGCTGTACTCTTCGTTAAAAGAAAAGAGGGCATTTAATGCAGATATTGTTGGGCTGCCCAAAAACCCGACTCTGATCAATTACATCAGGATCCTGAGCAATTCCGATTATCATCTGGGAGAATCCATGTTCAACAGTGTACGTACAACTACACTGTCCATCATTTTGATCGTATTATTTTCGTTTATTGTGGGTTATATTTTGGCAAGGGTCCATTTTAAGGGAAACCGCGCACTGTATGTCATGTTTTTGATGGGAATGCTGATTCCGATCCATTCGCTGCTGGTGCCGATCTATGTGGTTTTCAAAAAATGCGGAATTTCCGACCAGTGGTATACGCTGCTTTTACCCTATGTATCCTTCGGACTTCCGATGGGGATTTTTTTGGTAGAAGGATACGTCAAAACCATTCCGGTTTCGCTGGAAGAGGCAGCTGCAATTGATGGAAGCAGCTTTTCAAATACACTTTGGAGGATCATTCTGCCGATCACCAAACCGATCCTGGTGACAGTTGCGATCATACAGATTTTTAGCTGCTGGAATGAGTTTTCCTTCGCACTGGTACTGATCAAAAATGTTTCACTGCAGACAGTACCGCTGGCACTGACACAGTTTAAGGGACAGTTTGCATCAGATTATCCGAAGCAGATGGCGGCAATGCTGATCACTATGTCTCCTATCGTAATTTTGTATTTTGCGTTCAGTAAGCAGATTATTGAAGGAATGGTTGCAGGTGCGGTAAAGGGATGATCACACAGCTATTTGTGCCGCAGGCGTCACAAAATAGCTGGGATCGCAGAGCCGAACTGGATGTTCGCCTCGCGATTTCTTCGGCGTAAGCGTCTGCGGAATGGAGAATAACATGAAATTTACAGAAGGATATTGGTTATTGAGTGAGAGGACAAACGGACAGTTCGCATCACAGGCATACCATATAGAAGCAATGGAAAACGGACTGCGGGTAGTGGCTCCGACATCACCGGTATTATCCAGAGGCGACACATTAAATCGACCGACCATTACAATAGAATTTCTCGCGGTTTCTCCGGAGGTGATTTCGGTTCGTGCTTGGCATTATGAGGGCTACAGGACGGGAGAGGCCCGATTTGAGAAAAAGGAGACGACCTGCGATGCAGTTGTGACAATAACGGAGAATGAGGCAGTTTTGGATGCCGGGCGCGTGAGTGTGCATGTTGACCGGAAAAACTGGGGCTACAGCTTCTGGGCAGATGGAAAACTGCTGACGTCCTCCGGATTCCATAATCTCGGCTATGTCCGCTGGGACAAAAGAGTCTCCAGCATGCTGCCGCAGGATAATTATATGAAGGAGCATGAGTACACCCCTTATATGACCCAGGATCTTTTGCTTGCACCCGGAGAAAATGTATATGGCTTCGGAGAACGCTTTACTGCGTTTGTCAAAAATGGTCAGGCAGTAGAAACCTGGAACGAGGATGGAGGTACAGCTTCACAGGTAGCCTATAAAAATATTCCGTTTTATATGACCAACAGAGGCTATGGTGTATTTGTGGATCATACAGGCAATGTGTCCTTTGAAGTAGCAAGCGAGAAGGTGGAGTATGTCGGATTTTCTGTACCCGGGGAAGAACTCCGGTACTATCTTTTTTACGGACCGACCCATAAGGAAATTTTAAAAGCCTATACGGGTCTGACCGGACGTCCGGCGCTTCCTCCGGCATGGTCCTTTGGACTGTGGCTTTCTACCTCCTTTACGACGGATTATGATGAGCAGACAGTTACCTCTTTTCTGGAAGGCATGGAGGAGAGGAAGATCCCCCTGAGCGTATTCCGTTTTGACTGCTTCTGGATGAAAGGACTGCAGTGGTGTGATTTTGAATGGGATCCGGAGACATTCCCGGATGTAAAGGGAATGCTGCAGCGTTATCATGAAAGAGGGTTGAAAATCTGTGTATGGATCAACCCGTATATTGCGCAGGGAACAAAAACCTTCCGGGAAGCTGCAGCAGGCGGTTATCTGTTGAAGCGCGCAGACGGACACGGTATCTGGCAGACCGATAACTGGCAGAATGGCATGGGAGTTGTGGATTTTACAAATCCGAAAGCCTGCAAATGGTATCAGGGCAAGCTGCGCAGCCTGTTGGAAATGGGTGTGGACTGCTTTAAAACGGATTTTGGCGAGAGAATCCCGATCGATGTTGTGTACCAGGATGGCAGGGAGCCGGTCAGCATGCACAATTACTATGCATTTCTTTATAACCGCTGTGTTTTTGAACTGTTGAAAGAAGTAAAAGGTCAGCAGGAGGCGGTTGTTTTTGCAAGAAGTGCGACAGCAGGAGGACAGCAGTTCCCTGTGCACTGGGGAGGTGACAGCAGCGCATCTTACATTTCCATGGCAGAGACGCTGCGTGGAGGTCTGTCGTTTGCGATGTCTGGATTTTCCTTCTGGAGTCATGATATCGGTGGCTTTGAAAATACTGCTCCTGCAGATGTATACAAACGATGGCTTGCATTTGGCCTGCTTTCCTCTCACAGCCGCCTGCATGGATCGGGAAGCTACCGGGTACCGTGGGCATTTGATGAGCAGGCCTGTGATGTGGCGAGATATTTTGTGCAGCTGAAATGCAGCCTGATGCCGTATCTGTATGCAAAAGCGGTGGAAGCGCATGAGGACGGTACGCCGGTAATGCGTCCTATGGTATTTGAGTTTGAAGACGATCCGGCCTGCCAGACTCTGGATATGCAGTATATGCTGGGGGAAAGTCTGCTGACAGCACCGATCTTTTCGGAGGATGGCAGCGCAGCCTGGTATCTGCCGGAGGGCACGTGGACAAATTATCTGGACGGCACAGTCAAAGAGGGCGGAAGGTTTTACAAGGACAGATTTGACTATTTCTCCCTGCCGCTTTATGTGCGGGAAAATACCCTGCTGGCAGTCGGCAGCGTGACAGAGCGCCCGGATTATGATTATGCGGCAAGCTCTGTGCTGCATCTGTTTGCATTAAAGGATGGAAAAGAGGCAGTCTGCAAAATCCCGGATATCCACGGACAGATTGTGGAAACCGTAAAAGCGATCCGCAGTGGTCAAAAAATTGTCGTAACGGCAGATGGTAAAAACAGGGAAGAGGATGCTGCTTTTGCATTGGTGATGCATGACGAAAACGGCAATATGCAGGAAATTTCGGTTCCGGCAAAGGGAGAGGCTGTGCTGGAGCTGATCTGAAAAGTCGAAACCATATCCGTGATATCTGCAGCTTTGGATGGCAGGGCTGACGGATAACAGCATGAAATCCGGAATCAGAACAGGGGCGGACGAAAATAGTCTGTCCCTGTTTTTTATCTCATAGGAAAATGCATCCTATGAAATAAAAACGCTCCGCGAGGATGCGCACTCGGC
>ULQR01005087.1_pt1 | contig 11775 bp, 9 predicted proteins | sample 1954711 | NCBI WGS metagenome assembly ULQR01 (sample SAMEA4835661, study PRJEB28245) | human gut metagenome | biome: gut microbiome; material: fecal sample | place: Denmark | collected 2008
TTATATATTATAAAATAAAAAAGATTCAATCAGAAATTTATCCTAAATTGAATCTTTTTATTTTATATTTTTGGGAGACATCTAACATTTCAATTGTTCTTGAAATATTTTATATATACAAAAAAGGGGAACCACTTATGTAGTCCCCCCTTTATATATCTTTTACCTAATAAATTAGGCGATTTCACCAATCTTGCTTTGCAATATTAGTCCATGTCAGATGCATTCAATGCAACTTCTACTGTAGCTGCTGAACGCTCAACATTGATTGAATTGCTAGCTAACTGATATCCATCATATGTAAATACTGTTACATCATAATTTGTCTTACCTGCAACTGGGATTTCTTTTAATTCTCTAGGATCTGTAACAATCTTAGTGATTGTCTCAGTACCTGCACCCTTTGTAGGAGCAATAACTACTACAAGTGGATTTGTTAAAGATGGAGTTGGAACTGAAGTTCCTTTAAGATTGATTGTTAAAGGAACAGAAATTGTGTTAACCTTTTCACCAATCTTATCATATGTGTACTCAGCCTTAACTACATCACCTGAATCTTTAAGTGTTACAGTCTCAGCTTTCCACTGATATAAATTGTCAGTCATAACTGTTGGATTATAAACATTTACACCAAGCTTAACTGTATATGTACCTGCTGGAAGCTTATCAAATACATAATAACCTTTCTGTGTAACACCATTGTTTGACTCAGCATATGAGTATGAACCATTTGACCATGTAGATGATGTTAAGTAAGCACCAAATCTTGCTGTATTCTCAGTAATTGTTGAAATAGTTCCCTGTGTTGCTGATGGGTAAGCTGATGCCTTAGCACTAATCTTTCCATCTGCGTAGTTTCCAGCGATTGCTGGGTCTACGAAGTACTCATCATAAGCTACTGCAACTGCATTCCAATCTGTTAATACTGCGTTGTTGTTATCAAGTGCGAATGCCTTAATCTGACCATAAGCACCTTTTACTAAGTCAACATTAGCAGCTTTCTTCTCGCCGTCTACAACTGTTACTGTTGTAGCATATGTTTCAGTCTGAGAAGTTCTTACAACCATAGTATATGTACCAGGATTGATTACATTCTTTCCTGATCCATCAGCTTCACCATTGTAGAATGAATATGTATAAACATTCTTTGAAGCGTCCCATTTAAGAGTGTCAATTGCTGCAATCTTCTTGTCTGAGTTTAAGAGAACAACTGTACCATTTGTAAGACTTGTGCTTGTCAAGTTCATGTAACCAATCTTGTTCTCGTTTAATACTTTAACTTCACCGTTAATAGTAGTAGCATCTGCTGTTGCTTTCTCTAACTTCTTGCTGATTGTAATGCCAACTTTTTCGATAGCATTTACATCTACTGCATCTGATACAACTTCTTTGTATCCTGCTAATGTAACACCGAATGTATACTTGCCTTCTGGTAAGTTCATTGTGTAATTACCTGTCTGAGTATTGTACTCAGCATAATCATTTACAGCGATAGCACTTCCTGTAATAGCACTTCCTGATGCTAAAAGATCCTGACCTGTAACCTGCTTATCTGCGGCTGTTGTTGCTGTGTAGTCTTTTGTTGCAACAGCTTTTCCTGTCGAATCGTAAGCTACTAATTTTGTTAATTTACCAAATGTATTCTTTCCGATAACATCAGAACCAGCTACAGCTTTTACAGTAACTTTTACTACATTAGCTGCACCTGCAACTTTGAAGTTAACGCTACCCTTATCGTTTTTAATCTGCTCTGTCTGTTTAGCAACAGATGTTGTATAATCACCTGTAGATTCAATAATATATTTACCTGTTCCTAAGAAGTTTACATACTTAACTGATGAAGCATATGCTCCGTCTGCACCCTTCTTATACTCAGGAGTTGTAAAGTTACCATTTTCAGGAATCTTAATTGCAACTTTGTCATCTGTTCCTGCTACAACCTGGCTGATTGCGTATGAGGCCTTAACCTGTTCCTTATTAAATGGAGCTGCTTCATCTGCTAATACAAATTTCTTAGTTGTAGCATCCCATTTTACAGTGAATAATCCGTTTCCGTTTGTATCTGTCTGTACATCATCACCTGCTACCTTATTTGGTAAAGTAACCTGTGTATTGATTGTACGAACATTACCTTCTGTAAGGTCTGCTGTTGCTGTTACATCTCCACCAGCTGTTACACTAACTTTAACTGCATTGTATGCAAATGTATAACCTGTTGCTCCTGAAGCAAGTTCTGGAGTAAGTAATAAGTAGTAATCGCCTGTTGGTAATGTTAATGCTTTGTTTGAAGCTGCTGCAAGAACAGTATCGTTAGCTGATGCTGATGTAATCAAAGCACTAAGTATATTAGATGTAAGAGTCTTAGCTGAAGTAATTGCATCTGACTCAACTGCTGCAGTATTCTCGATGATAGGTGCTGATACAGCATTACCATCTACCAATGTATAAAGAGCATACTTAACATTAATCCTTGAACTGCTGTTAACGTAAGCTTTTTCTGCATTTTCTTTCAAGTTCTGTGTTACCTTGAATGACTTAACAGCTGCTGTCTTTGTACCTTCAATTTCGATTGGATATGTGTAATCATTTTCAATCTTGAATGATTTTGTAAATGTAGCATATACATCACTTACATTGCTCTTTGAAAGTTTCTTTGAAACTTCTAATGTATATGTTCCCTGATTCAAATAGTTTGCAACTGATGTTCCGTTTGCTGTAAGATCTGTACCAACTGCGGCACTTTCATGTAAGTCGTTACCGAATGTAATCTGACCGTTTGCATCAGCGTCACCTTCTTTAACAACTGCACCAGCTGAATTTTTCAATACAACATGAGCCTTAGAAATACCTGTCTTTGCATCTTTGTCAATTGCTTTAACATTTACTGTTAACTTTCTAACATCGAAATGCTCTAAAGCAACGTTCTGTGATGTAACATGGCTCTTGTTAACGTATACACGCTTAGTTCCTGTAAGATACTTAGTAACAAATCCTGCTTTAGAAATTGTCACGATTTTTCTACCTGCTACTGATGGAAGTTCGTAATAACCTTTTGCATCTGTTGTTGTTGACTGTCCGCCTTCTACTGAAACAGTAGCACCTGCAACAGCATTTTTGAACGAACCATCATATGTACCATTGTTAAGCTTGTCAGTTAATACATAACCTTTAATCTTGTTTCCTGCTAAAGACTCTTCATATGAAGCAACAACGTCACCGCTGATAACCAATGCTTCTGAATCTGAAGAAACTTTGTAATCACCATTTGCAGTAGTATCACCAGGTGTAAGCACCTTAGTATCGTCTACTGTAAATACAGCTTTTCCATCAACATCAATTTTGCTGAATGTTGCTGTTGTAGTAACCTTTGCAGCTGAGTTTGTCAAAGTAACTTTAGCACCCTTTAACTGCTCATCTGTGTATGTACCATCTAATGTTAATGTTACTGTGAATGTATCATCAGACTTTGTAATGTTTGATGTATTAACTACAGTAACCTTAGTAGCTGGTGTTGCTGTAATTGCAGGTGTAGTACTTGGCTCTGCTGTAATTGCAGGTGTAGTTGTCGGTTCTACTGTCGGTTCTACCGTAACTTCCGGTGTTGCTGTTGGAACTTCTGTTGGCTTCTGTGTAGGTTTCTTTGTTGCAGAAGCTTTCTTCTTTACTGTAACTTTGCACTTATATGTGCCTTTGTATGTACCCTTTGTAACCTTAACAGTAATTGTAGCTTTTCCTGCTTTCTTAGCAGTTACCTTAATTCCTGTTACTTTAGATTTTTTGGATACTTTTTTGACTGTTGCTACAGACTTTTTGCTTGTGCTGACTTTCACATACTTAGCCTTAATAGTTTTGATAGTCTTTGCTTTTTTCTTATTTGTCTTAAGAGTTAAAGTAGTAGACTTTCCGGCAGTAAGTGTTTTCTTAGTAGCACTAAGCTTAGCCTTCTTCGCTGCAGCTGATGCCGAATTAACCGGGATGTTTACACTTGTAACTGCAAGAGCTACTGATAAACCAACGGCTACAGACTTCTTTGCTTTTTTAATCATTGTTATGCCTCCTTATATTTTACTTGCTATACATTACCATTATACAAAAAAGATACTCTTTGTCAAGAAGCTTTTTCAATTTTTAACAAATATCTCCCTTTTTTATAATGTTTGTATAATGTAATATCAATGTTTTCACGATGTAATATATACTTGTTTTATGTCATTCTAATGTCGATTTTAATAATTTTTCACAATTTTTTCATACTTTTCTTTGTCTTCAAATACACCTATCATCTCCCTTGTGAGACTGATTCCGTCATTGTGTGCCGGCAGTTCACCACGCCTGAACCACTGTGCTTTTGAAAGTTCTTCAGTATCCATCGTAATACTTTCGTCTCCGTCGAGTTCTGCAAAATATCCCATCAGTACATTACTGTCATATCCCCACGGCTGGCTTTTATAATATGTAAGATTTTTAATTTTAAGTCCAACTTCCTCTTCTATTTCCCTTTTTACTGTTTCTTCTATTGTCTCACCTATCTCAACAAACCCTGCTATAAGTGCATATTTCCGGTATTCCCTGTTTGGAGCGTATTTTGTAAGAAGCAGTTTATCATCATGTGTTACAGCTGCTATTATAGCCGGTGCTATCTTTGGATATATCATATTGCCGCATTTCACACAATGCAGCATTCTCTCTTTGTGTGAATGCACCGTTTTAGCTCCGCATCTGCCACAATATCGGTTGTCTTTATACCATGTGTTTAAATGCCAAGCTGTCATGAGTGCAAAACATACTTCTTTTGACGTAAGCTGCCTTAAATTCTTTATCGGCTCAAATTTAAAATCATCAATTCCATTGCTGTTTCTTCCTATATAATTGCTCACCTCTCCTTCTTTTTCATACTCAACAGCATTTTTTAAAAGAAAATATCTTGTTTCATCTATCGACAGTATGTATATGTATTCTCCTTTTATGTCGGAACATTTGGGGGTATCAAGCGTATCATCTTCAGTTCTCGATATAAGTACATTTCTTCCGTCAAACACCACCGCCCTATCATCTTTTTCAGGTATTACATGTTTGTACTGATTGTATAAGGTATGTGGCTTTATATCCTGTATCATCTTTTTGTTTCCTTTCCATATATTATGGGTGTTACAAATTTTGCAACACCCGTTTTTGTCATGCTGTATTTAAAAAACTGTCGTTTTAATCTGACAGTTCCCTGATATATTCTACCTCTATTGTGCCATTCTCTACTTTCACATTTGCTTTTGCTCCCGATATAACCGGCATCATCGGTGCTGTATGCCCTATATCCAAGTCCATTATTATAGGTACATTATACTTTTTAAGCAAAGGATATACCGCATTATACCTGTCTACGCCTAATATTTCTTCGTCAAGGCAAAGCGGTCTGCCTATAAGAAAGGCTTTTACATTTTCAAACCATCCCGCATGGTCAAGCTGCCATATTGCACGTCTTATCGCCATAGGATTTAAATCGCATGACTCCATGAACCATATTATTCCATCGTCCTCATATTTCTTATTAAATTCTGTTACTTTATCAAATTTTGTGCCAACAAGATTTGAAAGACAATCCAGACAGCCCCCTATCATTCTTCCTTCAAATCGTACTATGCTGTCATCTTTTCCTCTGCCAAATTTCTTTATTTCTGTCTTTTCCGTAACATTATATGGTTCCAGCGGATTTTCTTCATTTTTCAGTGATTCTTTTTCCCACTTGTCATATCCGTGTGCTTTGTCAGTTTCTCCTGTCAGAAGTGCAAATGTGTCTCTGAGCGCCGGGTGCCACGGCTCCATTCCATATGCAGGTGCACATGGCGAATAAATTGCTGCAATGTCACAGATTGTAGGTAGTAAAAATGTGAGATTCGTATTGTCTGAATACCCGAGATACCATACAGGTTTTGACTTTTTTATACTGTCAAAATCCACATAATCCAATATTTCACACATAAGCTCACCGCCCCCGCACGAAAATAATGCCTGAACGGACTGATTATCTTTTCCGCACAAAAAAGAATTTATCTCATCTGCACATTTTTTTGGTGTATTGCTTATTCCAACACCGCTTCCCTCATAACAATTTGGTCCCTTTATGATTTTGTAACCCATTTTTTCAAATTTGCTGACTGCATTATCAAATGCTGTTTTATACGGCTCTATGTTACAGCCAAACGAAGGTGCCGCAAAACCTATTGTACCGCCTTTTTGTAAACTATCAGGAATCCTCATTTTTGTCCTCATTTCTACGCATGTATTTTGCGCTATCTCTTTTTTTATCTGTCAGAACCTGCAATGTGAACTGCCCATTGTCTTAAGCCAATGGAAAGCTCAGAAAATCTGCTGCATTTTCTGCATACGTTTCTCAAATTGCGTGTAGAAATCTTCATTATTATATGGCTCTTCAAAAAATATCTTTAATATATATACATTTATTTTTTTTGACATTTCTTCATTATCCTGTTCCTCAAGAAACGCTTTCATGTTTTTCAAAAAATAGTGCCATGTATTTATATAATTTTCATACGCTGCCAGATTTGGTATACCAAGCCATTTTTTTATCTTCACTTTTGTCCTGTTTTGTTTCACACACTCATTTATCTGCAAAAAATAACTGAAACTTTCATTTTCATATATCCTTCCAAGTGGAAACAGCCTGCATATTCCCGGTCTGAACGAATGTATACTGCATCTGCCATTCTCATCCAGAAAAAGACACCCCTCCCCTTCTGCTTTTAAGTTTAAATGCGGAAGTATTATCATATCTTTGACAGAAAGACCTAAACTTTCTGCCAAGAGCTCATTAAATGTCATTTTTAGATTTATAGTAAGGTTATATATATCATATGGGTCAAGTGTTATTGACTCTCCCATTCCGTGACAACATTTACTGCATCCTGCGCAATCACCACACCCCAATTTTGCAAGGTCATTTGATGTGTATCTTTTTCCATCGGATATTTCAGTCATGTCTACATTTCTTTCCATCAGTCACACATCCATTCTTTAAACATTGCTATCTCTGCAGCATATCCCTCATTGTCATTCGGCGTTTCGAGTATAAAAGGCTTGCCTTTTAATATAGGATGAAGTGCTGCTCTTTTCATTGCCTCAAGACCTATATTTCCCTGTCCTATCTTTTGATGCCTGTCTTTGTGTGAACCGCATACATTCATACTGTCATTAAAATGAACTGCTTTTAATCTGTCAAGTCCAATTACCTTATCAAATTCTTCAAGTACACCATCAAGATTTTCCACTATATCATAACCCGCATCCCAAACATGACATGTATCGAAACAAACACCTAATTTATCATTAAGTTCCACTTTATCTATTATGGTTCTTAACTCTTCAAAGTTTCTTCCTATCTCACTGCCCTTGCCTGCCATTGTTTCCAAAAGTATCGTCGTCGACTGTTCTGGTGTTATTATCTCATTAAGTGTCTGGGCAATATATTCTATGCCTGTCTCCACTCCCTGTCCTGTGTGTGAACCCGGATGAAAATTATAATAATTGCCCGGAATATATTCCATCCGCTTCATATCATCAGCTATCATTTCTTTTGAAAAATTTCTTATATCCTCTTTTGCGGAGCAAAGATTCATCGTATATGGTGCATGCGCTACTATCTTCCCAAATTCATGCTCTTTTGCAAATGCCAGAAATTTCTCTATATCTTTTTCATCTATCGCTTTCGCTTTGCCGCCTCGTGGATTTCTTGTAAAAAATGCAAACGTGTTGCCGCCTAATTTTACAGCTTCCCTGCCCATTGCCGCAAAACCTTTTGATGCTGATAAATGATTTCCTATATAATACATGTTCAATCTGCCTCCTTGTTGGTGTTTTCAAACTCATAACAAAGCAACTCGCAGTTTTTTATGGCATATGCTGCGAAATCCTCATTTGCCATATCTTTGAAATATGAGTTTACAATTCTTGCTATACCATTGTGTGCCACAATAAGGTACGTTTTGTCTTTATCTTTCTTTATTTCATTTAATATATTATAAACTCGTGACGCTGCTTTCAACATTGATTCTCCACCATCGAAGCTATAAATGAAATTATTTCTTGCTTCCGAAAATTCTTTGCTGCGTCTTCCACCGCCCTCGTACTTTCCAAAATTCTGCTCTATGACACGCATGTCCGTATGCATCGGTATCCCTGTTATCTCAGAAATATGTTCGGCTGTATTTTTTGCTCTTATAAGCGGTGACGCAACTATCTCATCTATTTTAATATTTTTATCTGCTTTTATGCGCTCACCAAGTTCTATTGCCTGTTTATGTCCCAACTCAGTAAGTTCTATATCTGTTGCACCACAGACTTTTCCCTCGACATTCCATATAGTTTGTCCATGTCTCGTAAAATATAATTTTGACATGATTTATCCTTTCGTTTTTAAAGCCAGTTTTTCCTCATTTATTTACTGCCACATTTACATCAATTCCTTAACTAATTCATTGTAATCCTGCATTGTTGTACAGTTCGGTGCATAATCTATAAGAAGTTTATTTGCCGTCTGCGCTTCTTTAGTTTTTACACATTCCCTGATTTTAGTTTCAAACAATTTTGTTCCCATGCTGTCTGCTGTTTTTTTAAGCTCATCAAGCATATTCTTTTCAAGGTTTGAGCGTCCCGAATATTTCACAAGCAGCAAACCTTCTATTTTCAGAGACGGATTCTGCCTTTTTTGTACGGCTTTTATCGTGCTGTAAAGCTGGTTTATTCCCTGAAGTGAATATGCATCCGCAGTGATAGGTATAATCACTCTGTCAGCAGCTATAAGACTGTTGTAAAGTACCACTCCCAATGCCGGTGCCGTGTCTATTATTATGTAATCATATTCTTCCAGTTCTTCAATGGCATCCTTAAGTCTGTAAAGACCTTCTACATCTCCATCAAGAAGTTTTTCTGCTTTGATAAGAAGTGGATCTGATGCTACAATGTCACCATTTTCAAGATGCTGTACTGCTTCTTCCAAAGGTATACGGTCGGAATCAACCATTACATCATATAGCGTCGCCTGATCTTTTATCTTAGCCTGATATGTGGCACTGCTGTTTCCCTGTGGGTCCGCATCAATGAGAAGTGTTTTGTAATTCTTTCCAAGTATCCCCGCAAGTGTAGTTGCTGTTGTTGTTTTTCCTATACCACCTTTTTGATTTGCCACAACAAATGTAATTGCCATTTTAATTTTCCCCCTTTTAAACTCCTTTAAAATTCAATCTGTCCCTGAAGCTTGTTATTTATAACATAAAATACAGCATTTTCTTCCGGTTTGATATATACATTTACCTCTGTGATATCCTCATCAGCTATTCCGTGATTTTCTATCACATCACGTCTGATAAGACTAAGTAAGTTGTCCACCGAGCGTTCTCTCTCATTATACTGTACTGTGATATGCTTCTTTGCTGTCGCAAATCCGCCTAATTTTTCTTCTGCACGCATGGCGCTGCATTTTCTAGCCATTTAAGTCCCCTCCTTGTAAAAAACATATCTGAATATTTGTAAATCAGTCACATATATAACTTATATAGTAACTTTATTATACAACTATCTATAACTTCTTTATATTTTATCATAATGCCTATGATGTTATCAATATCTCAAGCCATAACCCGTACCGCAATTTTTCCTATAAAACGCTATTACTTTCTGATATTTATATTTTATAGTATGCCATAAACAAATTTAATTCTCAATAATACAGTATACGAGGGTAATTAACCAAAAGCTAATTACCCTCATTTTCATCATAAGTTTCCAAAAAACTATGCTTTATTCCGTCTTTTTTGTAAGCGACTATCGTCTTAAGATTTACATTTTCAACACTTTTAAATATATTACTCTCAATAAACGGATTTGTTTTCTTTAATTCTGCTATAAGATTTTTTATCTCCATTCTCTTTGATACACTGCTGCCATCTGTTCTGCATGTCGTACATGTATCCGTAAAACGGCAGGCACATTGTATAAAGTGAAGATTGTTGTAATCTCTCCAGTGTTTTATATCATCTTCTCTTATAAGATACATCGGTCTTATAAGCTCCATTCCCTCAAAATTCTGGCTGTGGAGTTTAGGCATCATTGTCTGTACCTGCCCTCCGTAAAGCATTCCCATAAGAATAGTTTCTATCACATCATCATAATGATGACCAAGTGCTATTTTGTTGCAGCCAAGCTCCTTTGCTTTATTGTAAAGGTATCCTCGTCTCATTCTTGCACACAGATAACATGGTGATTTCTCTATTTCATATACGGCATCAAATATTGTCGAGTCGAATACCGTTATGGGTATATCCATAAGCTTTGCGTTATTCTCTATTACTTTTCTGTTTGCTTCACTGTATCCAGGGTCCATCACAAGAAATACGAGTTCAAATTCAAATTTATTGTGTCGTTTAAGCTCCTGAAAAAGCTTTGCCATAAGCATTGAATCTTTTCCGCCGGATATACAGACAGCTATCTTGTCATGTTCTTTTACAAGTTCATAAGTATTTATTGCTTTGGCAAATTTTGAGAAAAGCTGCTTATGAAATTTCTTTCTGATACTTTTTTCTATATCGTCTTTTCTGCTGCCGTTTTCTTCTTTTTCTTCCTCAATTTTAATATTTTCAAGTATCCAGCCTGTATAACCGCCCTCAAGACTATATGCTTCTATCTGCTTCTGCTCTCTCAGCCTTCCGGCACACTCAGCACTAAATACTCCTCTTGTACAATATATTACAACTTTTCTTCCGGATGATACTTCATCTATTTTTTCATCTATCTTATCCTCCGGTATATGAACAGCCCCCGGTATTATTCCATACCCTACTGAGGATTCATCACGTATATCCAAAAGTACATATGAGTCCTTGTCCCATCCTTTTATCTCACTGTATTTTACATTTATATCATTCATTAGCACATTTCCTCATTTCTGTTTTATGTTTAATCAACAATAATTACATATTTTGACTTTTATTTCAACTTATTTCCTATAATTTTCCTCTGAAAATTCTCTCTTTATCATAATTACAGCCACAACTGCCGCAAGTCCGTCAGCTATCGGTCCCGCATACATTATACCATCTATTCCCATGATAAGCGGTAATATTACAATCAGTGGAAGTAAAAATATTATCTGTCTTGTAAGCGACAAAAACATACCGCCCTTTGGTTTTCCGATTGCAGTGAGAAATGTTGATGTAATAGGCTGTAAACAGTTTACACATGTACAGAATAAAAATATTCTGAAATAATTTATTGCAAATCTGTAATATGTCTCGTCACCTTTTCCAAATATTGATATTATCTGTCTTGGGAAAATCTGGAACATTGCAAATGCAATTATACACATTGTAAAACCGCATAAAATAGATTTTTTGTATGCACTTTTTACCCTGTCAAATTTTCCTGCCCCGTAGTTGTAACTTGCAATCGGCTGAAGTCCCTGTGACAATCCTATAACAAATGAAAAAAACATCTGATTTACCTTTGTTATTATGCCGACACATGCCACCGGTATATCCTCTCCGTACACCGACAAAGAACCGTAATGTTTTAATGACTTGTTTAAAATTATCTGTACCACCATCATTGCCACCTGATTACTGCACGGCGAACCTCCTAATGCGGCTACTCTTCCTATATATTTTGAACGTATAACAAGATGTTTTTTCTGCAGTTTTACCGTCTTGTAATGAAACATATAAACAATCACAACTACCGCAGATACGAACTGTCCTATTATTGTGGCTA
>ULQR01034794.1_pt1 | contig 11679 bp, 9 predicted proteins | sample 1954711 | NCBI WGS metagenome assembly ULQR01 (sample SAMEA4835661, study PRJEB28245) | human gut metagenome | biome: gut microbiome; material: fecal sample | place: Denmark | collected 2008
TGTTTTTAATTGTGATTGTAGGTCGTTGTATGATTGCATGGGGACTCCTTTTTGTATTGTGTTTTTATGAAATTTTATTGATAACTTCTATTTTTGAAGTAAGCTTTTATCCATTGTCCTGCTTCACTTAAATCTTCTTCTGTCCAATCAGAAATTTTTGTGCTATTTGCTCTAAACACACTGCTGCTCTCATCTTTATTTGCCAAATTCCAACACATAAAGCTTATCTGATACTTGTTTAATAAATCCAACCATTTCGTAGTAGATTCAAAGTCATTCGCACCATTTCCTGAAGCATCACACATTCCAAACTCACTCACAAAAATTGGCAGACCATTTTGTGCATAGCTTTCCAGCCGATTGCGCAAATCATCCTTATGTGTTCCTGCATAAAAATGTAAAGTATACATAACATTTTTATCTTCTAATGGCGACTCTGCCGCTTTATCAATCTCCTGACTCCATGTCGGAGTTCCTACCAGAATTACCGCATCCGGTCTTTTTTCTCTAATGACTGGCATTACTTCCTCTGCATACGCTTTGATACTTTCCCATGAAGTACCACCATTTGGCTCATTACAAATCTCATAAAGCACATTGTCATTATTAGTAAAAGTCTCTGCCATCTCTTTAAAGAAAGCGATTGCCTCATCTTTATTCTGATTTGGATCACCATCACTTAAAATGTGCCAGTCCACAATCACATACATTCCTAAATCTGTTGCATAGGAAACTCCATCCTTAACAAGCTGTTTTAATTGCTCTTTATCTCCGCCAGAACAATATCCTCCATTTTCCGCCGTATACATTGCCAAACGTATGCAATTTGTATTCCAATCATCCCGAAGTGTACGCAAAGCATCCGAATTCACATATTGCGGAAACCATGCAATTCCATGCGTAGACATTCCATAAAGCTGCACTACATCGCCATGCTGATCGGTCAACTTTCCATTTTCTACATGCAATGCGCCATGCATTTCAAAAGGAGATAACTTCTCTGTGTTTTCATTTTTTTCTGTATCCTGGATTTTCTCTGTATTCTGGATCTTTTCTGTATCCTGCATTTTTTCTGTTTCTATATTTTCGCTATTCTCCTGCATTTGTGCTTCTGATACCTCACTTTCAGTTTGATTCGCTGTATTTTGTTGGCTGCATCCTGATAGCATACTGATTAGCAATAATGCCAGCAATGCATAACTTCCCACTTTTTTCATATATGGCATTCTCCTATAAACAATGATAATTATTATCTTTTCGCCAAGCTACTGCCCTATTATTCTCAACTATCGAATAATACTTACTCATCCTTCCAAATTGTAAATGTGTACCGTCTCTGACAAATTACGTCATTTGATTGAAAACTATGTAAAAGCATCAAATAAGATTTCTTTATAATATCTATGATATCATATAAATAGCTTTATTTGACAGATATTTTTTAACGTCAAAGTATGTTAATTAACAACATAAGAAAAAGTCCTACCTGTCCTATTAGAAATACAATCCACGCTCCTACAAGAGGAGCGACTTCCGCAGTGGCTTGGAAGTGGAAATTACACATTATTTCAATCCACGCTCCTACAAGAGGAGCGACTCCATATGGATTATTGACTGCAAATGTCAGATTATTTCAATCCACGCTCCTACAAGAGGAGCGACCTGTCTTGGTAAAACGTAGTCATACGATACATCAGATTTCAATCCACGCTCCTACAAGAGGAGCGACAATTTCTTTTGCGGTTGGAAGTACCTTATCAATATTTCAATCCACGCTCCTACAAGAGGAGCGACCGCATGAAAAATCACTCAACGAACTTATGCAGATTTCAATCCACGCTCCTACAAGAGGAGCGACTGATGAACTCGACATATCTTCGATGGGAGAATTTATTTCAATCCACGCTCCTACAAGAGGAGCGACCGGATGCCATAGAATAAAAATGAAAAACTGAATACTATTTCAATCCACGCTCCTACAAGAGGAGCGACGGTGGAACTGGTAGTGGCGAATCTGATTTATATGAAATTTCAATCCACGCTCCTACAAGAGGAGCGACGTGCTAGGAACAGAATATAAGATTATTATTGAAATTTCAATCCACGCTCCTACAAGAGGAGCGACGATTTCCAACTATATGCAGATTGCAAGCAGGAAAATTTCAATCCACGCTCCTACAAGAGGAGCGACACTTCTGATACTGAAAAGGATTTATATACTTGGGAATTTCAATCCACGCTCCTACAAGAGGAGCGACTATGCATTAAACAGAATTATCATGACCAGCCGAAATTTCAATCCACGCTCCTACAAGAGGAGCGACGAAGCGGCAGTGAGGTGTTGCATCGTCACATCTATATTTCAATCCACGCTCCTACAAGAGGAGCGACGGATGCAGCATTAGAGCTTAACAGCATTCGAGTATTTCAATCCACGCTCCTACAAGAGGAGCGACCAAATGATTCCAAGGATCAGTTGAAAAATAAAATATTTCAATCCACGCTCCTACAAGAGGAGCGACAGACTGATCAATGCAAACCAGTTGCAGGAACTCCGGATTTCAATCCACGCTCCTACAAGAGGAGCGACCTGAACTTATTTAGAATTAGTGGAGGTAGACTATATTTCAATCCACGCTCCTACAAGAGGAGCGACGGTCAGCTATGGGTAACGCTACAAAAAAACAGTTTATTTCAATCCACGCTCCTACAAGAGGAGCGACCATCTTTCACTTTCTCAAGCTGTCCTTTCAGCTTATTTCAATCCACGCTCCTACAAGAGGAGCGACTCCGGCTCTTCTGTCTGTAATTCAATTTCATCAGATTTCAATCCACGCTCCTACAAGAGGAGCGACTCTCCAACATGTCCGTCCTCAATTTCTCTTATAATTTCAATCCACGCTCCTACAAGAGGAGCGACATTTCCATTATTTCAGTTGATATATATCCACAAATTTCAATCCACGCTCCTACAAGAGGAGCGACGGATTATTTTTACGGAAAAACTGATAAACTGGTTATTTCAATCCACGCTCCTACAAGAGGAGCGACAGCAAAAATGCACAATATTCCTTATGCATCTCTGCAATAATTATTGCATAGTGTCTATATAATTCCATCAAAACCGCAATAATTATTTTATGCAACACAAAAAATATTGCATTTTTCCGGTGCGAATCATCCGCTTTTTCATGTTCGCTTATGATCCGCACCGCTTTAAAATATCAGCGTATTTTCTACTGATATTCCTTTTTTTACACCCAGACATTCTATTTTCTGTTTTTGTTTATCGTTTAAATAATAAATACGAATGCTGTCTTTTTCTTCGTCTATAATTTCCTGTAGTTTTCCTTTCAGCATGCGACACTGGGCACCATCTACAATACATTCAAAAACAGAATTTTGTACTCGTACTCCATAGTTTACACATTGTTTTGCTACTTTACGAAGTCTGCTCTTTCCTGCTTCATTTTCTGTATTAACATCATATGTAATCAATACAAGCAAAATATCACCTCTATTTCCACAAAAATGGCGGATATGCATCAATGTCTCCACGTAAATATCTTGCCAAAAACATTGCCTGCATATAAGGAACCATTCCCCACTGAATCTTTTCTTTTAAATATGGATGTATTATCTGTTCCTGTTTTCGCTTCTGCCATTCGTCAAGCACTCTCTTTCTGGCATCATCTGTCAATAAGATTGCTCCATCTTCTTTTTCTATAAAATCTGTTTTGCCCACCATCCTTTTATTAATAAGACGCAAAACAAAACGATCAGCCAGCGCAGGACGAAGTTCTTCCATCATATCCAATGCCAGTGAATATCTTCCAGGTCTATCTCCATGTAAAAATCCGACACATGGATCCAGTCCAACTGTTTCTAACGATGCTGCCATCATGCTTGTTAATAGTGTATATACAAATGATAATAATGCATTTACCCTGTCCAGAGGTGGTCTTCTGTTTCTCTCATGAAAATAGAAATCTTCTTTTTGTTGTAAAATCAATTCATCAAAAACAGAAAAATACTGTGACGCAAGTTCACCCTCTATTCCCCTGAGTTGATCTTTGTTGTTACTGATTCTGATATCAGGTATTTTATCCCGAAGCCTCTCTGAAACAATTTTTAATTTATCTGCATCTGTCTGTAGTGAATGGTCTCTTATGGTACGTTCAATTACCCATCGTCCATTATAAACTTTTCCGACAATCGTATTGCGTGCAATCTTTAGGCTTTCCTGCTCGTCTGCTGCAACTTCATACTGTTTCTTCCTCAGAAGCACATTTCCTTTTGTCTTTCCTTCTACCCTTGCCAGGAATGAGCCGGACGGCGTCAAAAATACAATTGAAATATTATTATCTGCACATTTTCCCATCAACGCCGGACTGGCTCCTGCTCTGCTAAACGTTACAATCATTTCAAGATTATGAAGTGGCATTCTTCCAAGCTCTGCACCTTCCTCTTTAATCACCACATTTTCTCCATCCAGAGATAAATATTTATTCTCGGATGTGATATAGAGAGTATTCAACAATTTTTTCATGTGTTATCCTCCAATTCTTCTGCCAATATATTATTCATGTATGTTTCAACATTTCCCGTTTTTTCCAGTTCCGGCAGACACAAATCTTTTAAAGAACACACATAACATGCTTTCTTCTTTTTTGCTTTTGGTGTATAACCTCTTTCATAATATTGATGCATTTCATCAAACATATCTTTTACGTTCTGCTTGATACCCTCTGTAATCTGAATATTAACACGATGCTTTATCTCTCCATAATACAATGCGCCCTGTGTAATTGTACAATTCAACATTTCTTCCAGACACATGGCCTGTGCAGCTACCTGCAGGATATCCGCATCATGATCTTTTGGTTTTCCTCTTTTATATTCTATCGGTAATGGCGTATATTTCCCACCAAATGTACGTATCAAAGTACCAGACTCATCTGCATGAAATTCCACAATATCACAAATCCCACCCACACCCATTATTCGTGAGAAAACCGGCATTCCACGAGAAATGATGATATCTTTTCTTTTCTCGTGGAATGCCCCATTATGCGCCTGTCTGTGCATAAAGTTTCCATCCATTGTCTTGTAGTTTTCAGTCCATTGCTGTTCCAAATGAATCAATGCCCATTGTCTTCTACAAAACGCAAAATGCTGTATCCCGGAGATCATCAGATAATCGTCTTCTTTATATTCCTTCAATTATTTCCACTTCCAATCCTGGTAAAGAATTTAATGTAAATTCGTAATCATCAATACTTTTTGGAAATTCTGTCTTCTTCTCAATTTTCAGTAAGCGATGAACTTTTGCAGAAGAATATTGTCCCATCGGGCAATTATGTTTCCACCAGTAAACCCTTACCACTTCCATGCTTCCGTCCGGTCTTGCAGATGATGCATCATTTTCAAAAAGCGTCCTGAGCGCTTCTTTTATCTTTTCCGCATCTTCATCTGAAAATCCTGTCTTTTCTGCAAGCTGATGATTAATACTTCCCTTCACGGTATACATGGCAAAATTAACACGATGCTTCATTCCCATCGTATCTGCCCCTCTTTTATCGCTTGTTTCTGAATTTACACTTTTCGTGATCTGTATGCTTTCAATATCAATAGGATCTACGCTGAATGCTGACTGAATTGTTACAGGTCCTCTCACTCCAACTGATACGGAATTTCCTTTGAAAGCAAATACCTGTCCAAATGCTCTCACATCAATCCACGTCTTACATGCAGCTTTTGCATATGCCTCATTATCCTTTGCTTTCAATGCTTTCTGCATCTTGTCATTTGTCTTTGTCCTGTCTGCAAGACTCTTGCATCCATCATCACAGCGTTCTTCGCTTTGTACAAAAATTTTCTCTCCCATATCCTGCAGACGATTTCTGATTTTTCTTTTCAGACATACATCCGAAATCTCTCCGAATCCGTCAAAATCTTCTCTTGGACGATTTCCATTCAATGGATCCCCATTCGGATTTCCATGATTTACCATAATCACCACTTCAAAATCAATTTTGTTTGTAAATGCTCCCATTACTCTTCTCCTCCTTCATTCGACTTTTCGCCTTTTGATTTCATTAATTTTTCTCTTTCCTCGTAATAACCAAGTAAATATCTTTCATTCAAAGGATTGTTGTTGAATCCATCTGTTTCCCGAAGAACATTTATGATCTGCATTATTTCGTTTTCTATTTTCGCTCTTGCACCCGGATTTAACCGTTTCAGATATGCTCTCACTATATGACTATAGAGTCTTTCATAAGTGATTGCCGGACGTCTGGTATACACATTCCACATTTTCTTTGCATTGGTAAGTCTGTCATCTGTTTTACTTTCCTGTAAATATAGTGCTCTCTCCTCGACTTTTTCAAGGATAGCAAGTAATTGTCCAAACAGATAGCTTCTGTCTTTCTCTAGCTCCATACTATTCACCTTCCCATCAAATTCATTATATTTTATCATTGCACAAGCCACCGGCGCCACACAGTTCTGCCACACAAAAGAGCTGTATGCCTGTGGATTTGAAGCCCTGTTTACAGCAGCTTTCACAATATCGGCCGGTATTTTCGGGCTTAATCCGATAATACACGGTAAAATTCTTCGGATTGTAGTTTTTTTCAGTTTATCACTACATGCCAGATATCCTTTTTCCTGTTCTGTTCCATACGCAGCAAGTGCTATCTCATTTGGTGATGGCGCTGTGTTATTTATGAACACCCATTTTTTTGTTTCATGTAATTTTATCCATCGTGGCCAGGTACAATTCTGATGCCAGTGAAGAACTCTGTCTATAAATTCATTTCCCGGAACTTCCTGATAGTAAGTAACAGCTAACCTTCCTGTTGTTGCTGCATCAACCGACAAAATGATTACTTCATCATCCGGTTGGAGTTTTGCCCGGTATCCAGCCATCGCCTGATTCAATTTCTCTGCAAATTTTCTGTCGAGTTCTATGTCATCCTCGTCCCTGCATTCTGCTGCCCAGTCAAAATCTGCCAAAAATGTTTCCTGTGTATCTCCAAATAAATCAACTACATCCAACGCCAGATTAGAATCTTTTTCTTTTAGATTTTGTGGAAGCTTCCACACCACAGTCATCTCACCGTCTATATATTTTCCCTGCCTTGCTAACAGCCAACGCAAAGCATTATGTGCTTTCTGCGAAGTTTCATATCCAATACTGGCAACCTGCTCACGATTCGCGAACCTTCCCCGGTAAGTAAAACCAGAGGTATCATTTGCCGAAAAAATCTTTGCTTTATCCCCGGAATTTCTGATTTTCGATGGATGTTTTTCAGAACATTGTATCTTTTCACCCGTCACATAATCTATATTACAATTATGCAAATTAGTCTTGTAATACTCGATAAAAGAGTGATACATTTCCGGCTCTTTCCACAATTCATGTTTTTCTCCATTATCCCATACTGCAAATCTTACCATCGCATCTTTTTGGGCAACTGACTGAATTTTATTTTCATTTTCGGACAGAAAACCATCTTCAGCCAATACCAATAATTTTGCTTTTATTAAATCCTGAATCAGTGTAGCTTTTTTCAAATAAAGATATACACATTGCAGCCACTTATTGGAAAATTCAGAGCTTGTCCATTTTCTCAAACTATTAATGTAATCATTATAGTATTCTGTCTTGTCCTTGTTTGTGTATAATGAATAATCTCCTGCAACATAGCAAAGTTTGTCACATAATGCATGCGGACAGCTTCCATTACTTCGCGAAGCCGAATCCTCGGTTACTGGGATAATCGTGATTTTATCTTCCCCATCCTTTGGAATGATTCCGGACAAAGCCGGCATAAATTTACCTTTTAGGTCAATCGTCACTTCTATCTGCGCATTTGCTGTAGAATGCGAGATTGGAAGTAAGATTGGATCTTCATTTACCTTTTTCCCCACAATCGCTTCGCATGCGTCATATGTTTTTTCAAGCATTTGTATCCAGCCCAAAAAGATTCCCCCTTTCAAATTCCCTTATTCCACAGAAATTTTTTTCGTCAAATGTTTTCATTTCCATTTCCGCAACTACTTTTCTGATCTGACATTCTTCCGGTTCCGGAAATCTAATCACTCCGTCTTTCATGTATGCATTCCATAACCGGATCGTCATATGCTTTTTCTCATTCTCCCTGACTGCTTCATCCGAATATGTAATTCCATGTACCATGATTCCAAAAGAAATATTTCCATCATTGTCATAGAATCCTTCTCCTTCCATCACTGTACAGGGTTCTACATATCCCTGACATTCTCTTGTTCCAAGAAAAATATCTCTCCTGCCTCCTCTTTCTAACATTCTTTTTGCAATTTGATAATGCTTATTCTCATTCCGGTCATTTACAAGATCCGGTCTGTTTTCATTCCATACAAAATGTGCTTTCACCCGGTATTCTACATCTTTTAAATATGTGTAAGATGCCAGATCGTTTCCTCCCTGATATTTTATCGGGCGCATTCCCTTTGACTCTGTCCGTATTGGATGCATCACTCTGCACTCATCAATCACCCACGTAAACGTAGGTTTCCAGTAAATACTTTCTGTGATTCCTTTCAATGCTTGATACGTTGGCACCTGATATGACAGTTTTTCGCCTCCTGTTTTCGTTAATGGATCGGTGAAAAGTGCATATTTCCCATAGACTTTATATTCTATTGCATTTTCTCTTTCCATTCTTCTTTCCCCCTTTTTCAATAATATTGTAATACAAGTTCATTGAGCAGTCCTTTTTCCATATCATAATTTTTAGCTACATATACGTCTGGTAAAAACCTGCTTTCTTCTATCACTCCATTTTGTAAGCATTCTTTTAATTTATTTTCATAAACAGACACCGTATAACGCTGTATCTTTCTTAATAATCTTTTTTTATCAGACATATTCTGCGCTGTTTCCAGTTTTTCAAGGATATCCATTCCCTCTTTATATGGAACTATCACTGTTTTTCCCTCTTCCTGAATCGGTCTGTAGTTTTCTCCTGCTGTTTCAAATGCCTGTCTGATGAAATGTTTCCGTTCTCCCGGAAATCCACTGCTCAATAATTTATATATTGTTTCGCCTTTTCCTATATCATAATCCATTTTATTGCTGACTTCCTTATAATAAATTTCATAATACCAATCCATCCACTCTGGGAAAATAATACTCTCCGTACTATTGGACTGATTATATTTTTCACAGACTTCTTCCGTTTTCTTCTGAGCTGTTCGAATCACCTCAAATTCATCCCCAACTAATTGAATTACAGTAACCCTCCCCTGCTCCATTTCCCCGTTTCGGTTGCAACGACCTGCCGCCTGTGCGATATTGTCCAATCCTGCAAGTGAACGATAGACATGATTGACTGACAGATCCACTCCCGCTTCTATCAGATTTGTACTTATAATCAAAACTTTTTCTGTACTATTTTTCAGATAATTTTTTATGCTTTCCAATTGATCACTCCGATGTTCCGGACATAAGTTTGTTGTCAGATAAAAAATCTTCACATCTTTCAATTCTGCTTTTATATAATCAAAAAATGCTCCAACTGTCTCTTTCTTATTCAAAATTAAAAGTATTGTCCGTTCCTTTTGGAAATCATTGAATATCTTCTCTCCCAGTGATTCAAATGTGTCTGGCTCATTTATTTCAAAAGAGATGTTTGTACGCTGAAAACGCTGAAAAATATCACACACTCCTGTGACCATATCCTTAGGCGCTGTATATAAAATCTTTCTTTTTATATTGCCAGATGCCAATTGCGGTTGGGTGGCTGTACACAAAATAATAGTCGCATGACATACATAACATAGAAAATTCATCATAAGATTAAATGTGTGTATTGTCTGCACCGGCAGTGCCTGTGCTTCATCTACGATAATCACAGAATTTTTCAATTGATGAAAACGGCGGATGCTTTTATTTTTCTGTGAAAACAACGTATACAAAAATTGAATCATAGTTGTACAGATAATCGGTTCCTTCCATGCAGTATCTATCTGCTTCTCCTGTTCATCAGAATTGCTGACATTTGAGTGATGTTCCATCACCCATTCTTCGTTTCTGACTGCTTTCTTTATCACTTCAGTGCTTTGTTCTGTGATGGATATGAATGGCGATATGTAAAATATATGGGAAACTTCCGGTGTTTTTCTCTCTGCTGCCACTTTCAGTGCATATCCCAAAGATGCTAACGTCTTTCCCGCACCTGTCGGAAGTGATAACCGATATATTCCATATGATGTCTCTGAGAAATTCATACATTCTTCTCTAATCTTTTTTCGCAGTTCGAAGATTTGTTTTTGTTTCTCTGTTCTGAGATTCTCCTGTGCTTCTTTTTCCAGCTTATCCATATATTGCTGATAATTTTTCAAAGCCTTCTGATATACGTTTGCAGTTTCCATATTATCATCAAGCATACTGTCACCCATTGCTCTTGCTGTATCTGTCCAGTCTGAATCTATTTGCAAAGACAAAAGCAATCGTTCCATACAGCTCATATAAAAAAATCTCTCTGTGCCTTCTGTCTGTCCATTCTGACAGATTTGTTTTAATGGTTTCAAAAAAGCGGTTATGAATTCACCATATGCCTTTCTCATCTGACTGCATAACATATCTTTTGTAAAATGCATTTCTTCAAACCACAGTCTTGCAATTTCATCCAGTTTTTCTTTTTCAACCACATTCAATCTGACTTCAAACTTGTCTTCGCCATCTTCATCTATGCAGTCATAAATTCCATGATGTGCCGTAATCGTATATGAAATAAGCTCTATCAAAAGCCTCATATCTTGAACTGAATGATAGGGACTGTTCTTAAATTCCTGCATTAATAATTCAGCTCCTGCAGAGCTATGATTTACTGCTCCCCTTTTGGGTAGATCATCTTCTTGCTTGATATATGCCTGAAATTCAGTACTAAACTTTCCTGCATCATGCAATTGCAGACAAAGTGTAGCTAATGTTCCTATTCCTATCTTTTCTCCTTCACTCTGTGCATACTGTCCCGCTTCCAGTAAATGTACTGTTAATTCCTGCTTTTTTTCATTTTCCTTGTGTGCCAGATACATTTTTCTTTCCTCCTATCTTCATATTATTCTTTCATACCCTGTTTGTCAATATATTATCCATATTATAGAATAATATTTTTACCAATTGACATTCATACGTTATTATTTATAATAAAGATTGTCGTATTTTACTACGCGGATTGAAAATATAATATGGAGAATATTGTTCTCCTTCAGCAGGGTTTTCCCTGCTGATTTTTCATTACTGAAGATATAGCACTTTAACTGTCCAATAATTTGTACATTTTAATTTAAATCAACAAAAAATTGCTATTTAAATATTTAAACCACAGAAGTTAGAACTATGGTTACACATCGAAAATATTCAATAATGAATTGCTTAGAACATTTCCGCTATTAAAAACGAGTATCAAAATAAGGCCTTTTAATAGGTAGCATAGATATAAAGCGAAAAGCCGTATGCCCGAGTAAGGCAAGTACGGCTTTGTTTAGGGATATAGTGGAAAATGCTTTTCATATTTCTTGATTTTTTCTTAAAATGTGTTTTTTCCGTCTACTATAATCATTTTTTATTTGTTTTTTGAAAGTTAAAAGGGCGTGTGAAAAAACGAGAGTTTTTTCATTCGTCCT
>ULQR01012075.1_pt1 | contig 11540 bp, 6 predicted proteins | sample 1954711 | NCBI WGS metagenome assembly ULQR01 (sample SAMEA4835661, study PRJEB28245) | human gut metagenome | biome: gut microbiome; material: fecal sample | place: Denmark | collected 2008
TATCTCCCACACTCTCAATTTCAATGCTGCTTTCTTTTGTGAGAAGTTCGTAAAATTCACTCTTTGATTCGTCTGATGTCCATACTGCAATTCTTTTATCAGGATTAGCTTTTGATTTTGCTCTGACTCTTTCAAGCATTATTTCCCGTATGTCATCTGCATTTTTTATGTCCATTATGTTTTCCAAAAATTCACCCGCAGAAATCGATTTCTTTTCATTAACTTTTTTATCTGTTATTATATCATGGTCTTTTAAACTTTCAAATCCCACACACTTTCCTATATACATGTCATTCGATTTGTTTTTATATACAATAAACTTTCTACTTTTACGCCCACCTATAAAATATATGTTTCCAGCAGAATACTTACTGTCATCCGGAGCATTTTCTAAAAATGGTGTCAGCTTTTCAGTATCGTCTGCCTTTTTTAGTTCTACTTCTTTATCCGTAAGTTTTTTTACCTCCTCGTCATTTAATAAGTACATGCTGTACAAATAACCGCTTTTATCATAATTCTTTGTATTTACATAAACCGCTGTATTCCGGCTGTTATAATAATCTTTAAGCTGCGTTTTTTCATCAGACAGACTTGTTTCTCCGCCTATTATGGCATTCAGATTATTATTGCTTTGATTTATATCATAACGTGTTTTTGCCTCCTTACACACACTCTCCAATACACTTGTCTGCCCCGCCTGCTTTCTGCTTCTCATATATCTGTATCCGGTAATACATCCAAAAACCAGAACCATACATATAACAGCAATACATATAATATGCGCTTTTGAACGTGGATTTTTTATCGGAAGTTTTTTTATGACTTTATATATCTTATCTTCAAACACCTTGTCATCTCTATATTCAAAACCGAAATCTTCCATTGAACTTTCCAAATCTTTATCACTGTAAATTTTAAATGCCTTTCTTATTAACTCATCGCCGCCGTCGAATTTCTTTTTATTTATTCCATGTACACCCATAGTAATCACTCCTTTCCGTCAAGGCTGTCCAACAGTTTCTTTCGTCCTCTGCTTATCTTTGACCTGACCGTATTATACGGAATTTCAAGCAAATCAGAAATTTCTCTCGGACTCATTTCATTTAAATAAAACAATGACAATACTTCACGATAGCCAAAATCAAGTTTTTCAATCGCCGCTACCACTCTTTTTAATTCCATTGAAACAAGCACCTCATTTTCAATGTCAATGTTTCCCGCCTGCTCTGCTACATCGTCAATATTTAAATTTGACTGCCTGCTTTTTTTATTCTTTCTGTATATGTCAATAGCACAATGGCTTATGACCGTATACACAAAGGATAAGGTTCTCGCTTCATCATCAAGGTCAATGCACTCCGTGTGTCTTGAAATTGCTATTATACAATTTTGTACCGCATCATCCGCATCTTCTCTTTGGTTTAATATCTGCATTGCTCTGCCAAACATTTTATTTTTGTACAATGAATATATCTTCTCCAGTTTCTCCCTTTGACGTTCCTCCCACTTTTTCGCTTTCCTCCCACGTAACATTTTCCCACCTCCTTCTAACCATACATTTCTTTCATAACCGTATACTTACAGCCTTATCAAAAATATCCGTTTTTTGTTTCTAATACTTATAACGTCATATATACCCTTTTTGATGCAATTAAATCTTATAAAAATCAACCCCAACTAAAACAAAAAATGCAAATTCCATGTTTTATACTCCTATATAAATATAAGAATACACGAAATTTGCATTTTTGTTTGTGTTGTAAAGTTATTTTTGATTTATAGTAATTTTATCTTACTTCTTCTACTATTTGCAATACTTATCTCTAAGTTCTTTTAATTTATTCTGGTAAATCTCCTGCTGTTTCTTGTTTACAAGATAGCTCTTTACCTGACTTGCTATCTTATCATACTCAGGTACTTCACCCTCATTTTTGTCATCTACCCAGATAAGGTGATATCCAAACTGTGTTTTTACAGGCCCGATTACTTTGTTGAGTTCTCCATCAAACACAGCATTTTCAAATTCCTTAACCATCTGACCTCTGCCAAATGTTCCAAGACTTCCGCCTTTCTGTGCTGATGGGCATGTTGAATACTCTTTTGCTGCATCTTCAAAACTCTTTGCACCTGATTCGATTTCTTCTTTTATCTGATTTGCTTTGCCCTCATTGTCTACAAGTACATGCTTTGCTGTTGCCGATGCTTTTGATGCAAATTCTTTTGAATGTCCTAAAAAGTATTCCTTTGCCTCTGCATCTGATACTGAGACATCCTGTAAAAGTTCTGCCATAGCTATCTGGCTTAAAATATCTCTCTTTGCCATAACCATTGATGTCTTGAACATTTCTGTCTCATCTTTCTTTTCTTCCTCACCATACATTGCAAAAAGACAAATTTCCTCTAATCTTTCTTCGCACTGTTTACGGAACTCAGGCATACTTCTGTACATCTGCTGTTCCTGTGGCATTCCTGAAATAAATGTGTCTATATCGACATCTGTTATTGTGTAATTTCCAATTTTAGTGTTTACTTCTGACATGTTTATCCTCCGATTTTCAGTATTCTGTGTCAAATCATAAACACTATTATGAGGGAATAATCTAAAACTTGCAAGTGTTTTTGTGATTTTCGCCTACCTGATGGTAACAATCAGCCATAAAAAAGCCAATATCGAAAATTATTCTAATATTGGCTTTTTTATATTTACTGTATTTTCACAAAAATGACCATGCCCATTCTATACTACAAACTTAGAAACTTCATCATTTAATCTGCCTGCTGCCTCTTCTGCTTCCTTTAAATGATTGTTTACAATCGATGATTTATCTGCAACTGAAACTGTTCTGTCTGCAATATTTGTAGTTCCATTTGCGCTCTCATCAGCAGCAACGCTTATACCGTTTATTGACTCTAATATTGAAGATATTGACGCAAGTAATTCTTCTGACGTAGCACTGAAATCTGATATAAGTTCATTTACATTTGATGCATCTTCATTATAATATCCTGCAAGTTCATCAAACTTATGATAACTGTCAGTAACATCCGTTTCAACAAATTCAAGCATATGCTCTGCATCTGTCTTAAGATTCTCAACTGCCTTTTTAACAGCATCAGTCACACCCTGTATATTCTCAACATTTTCTTTTGACTGCTCTGCAAGATTTCTTATTTCATCTGCAACTACCGCAAATCCCTTTCCAGCCTCACCTGCTCTTGCTGCTTCAATAGAAGCATTGAGTGCAAGAAGATTTGTCTGGTCTGTTATGCCCATAATAGAATCAGCAAGAACATTTATCTGGTCTACAACCTTTGCGTCTTCCATTGCTTTTTCCAGTTCTGCTTTCATCGCTCTCTTTGTATCTCCTGCTTTTGCCCTTATAGCACTTGCATTATCCTTGCCTTCTCTTGCACGTTTATAAATCTGCTCAACCCTATTGGCTCCATCCTGTGCCCTCAATGCTATATTCTTTGCAGCATCTTCTATCTCATGTGACATTGTATTTATACTCTCTGTAGTAGCAGCAGTTTCTTCCATTGAAGCCGCAACTTCTTCCGTAGTCGCGGATACATCTTCTATCTCTCCATTGAGTAAATCCATATTACTGTTAATGTCGGTTACAAGATTTTCTATCTGCCCTGCACCGCTCTTTACACCACTGATAAGCTCCCTAAGATTTGAACGCATATTTTCAAGTATATTTGCAAGAATGCCAAAATCATCCTTTCTCTTTATTAAATATCTGTCATCAAGCTTACTTGTGAAATCACCCTTTTCAAGTATACGCATCTCAGCTCCGACAGCCTCAAGCGGCTTAACAATATTTGTGATTATAAGAATTATTACAGCTATAAGAAAAGCTCCGATAGTTATATTTACAGCAGCAAAAATACTTGTCATTTTGTTTGAATATTTTGTAAGTTGACTTTGCTTTGAAGCTACTGTCTTGTCTATATCGTCAGTATAATTTCCTGTTCCTATAACCCAGTCAAATTCTTTATAATAATATGTATAAGAACGTTTTGGAGAGGCTTTTGTCTCATTCTCTTTAGGAAAATAATAATCTGTATATGCCTCTGTATTTTTCACTGAATCCTCAATCATCTGTCTGACCATCTTAAAACCTTTTGAATCCTCAGTGTCCATACGGTTGGTTCCCTCGGTATCACTTCCAAGAAGCACGACGTTGGTTCCATCTGACTGGTCAACCCAAAAATATCCACTGTCACCATATCTCATATCACGAATCTGGTCGGCCGCATTCTTCTTTGCTAATTCCTCCGTAAGTATACCACTTTGATACTGGTCATAATAATGTTTTGCCACGGATACTGCTGCTGAAACTTCTGATTTTATATTTTCATCATAAGATTCACGAATACTGCTTTCCATCTCCGCAACTGACTCATTGCTGATGTTCTTCATGCATTTTGCCGAAAAAATCGTTCCAAACAATAACATTATAAGAACTCCTGCCATAATAAATAACATCTTAAATTTTACTTTTATATGTTTCATACCTAACCTCCATTCTTTTCGGACAGTTTTTTACGCACATTCTGTTTGTGCATTTTTAATATATTCATTATATTACTTTAAGCTTTTTTATGCAACTTTTATTCACCGAAAACTGTAAAAAAAGGTAACAATTATATAAAAAAAGCGGATTGAAATACATTTCTGCATCAATATCCGCTTTCACTCTAAAAAACTTTATAAAATCACCGTTTTTTATCGTATATGATATTTTATAATTATATGTTCAAAAGATATTTTGATTATACAAGCTTTACAAATACTGCTGTCTGTCCCGAAACTTTAACAACTTTTCCGTCACTCTCTGCGTTTCCACCAAAACGATAGATTTCTTCTCCGAACTTTCCGTCAAAATCAAATGTAACATCTTCTGCTGAAGGATTTATAACTACAAGTATTTTTTCATCCTCACTGCTTCTTACATACGCAAGCGGATAAGTATCTTTCTTTGCAGCTACAAATTCTATTTCACCTTTGCTTAAAAGAGCCGCATGCTCTTTTCTGATTTTTATAAGCTTCTTTATCTCATTGTAGAGTGAATTTTCATCTGCTGCCTGATTTTTAACAGTCGGACGATTTTCATCACTGTCCTGTGCAACATAAAGCATCTCTTTCTTTGCACTGCTGAAGCCTGCATTTACACTGTCATCCCACTGCATAGGTGTTCTTGAACCTGTTCTTTCATATCCTCCCTCTACAGATGTCAATCCCTCAACATATTTCATTCCAATCTCATCACCGTAATATATGAACGGTGCACCCGGCATTGATAAGAGGAATGCAAAAGCTATCTTAAGCTCATCACCCTTAATTCCCTGCGAAAGTCGTCCCATATCGTGATTTCCTGAAGGAATACACATAAGACCTTTCTTTTCTGACTTCTCATAATTATCAAGATATTTTTCTACAAAAGCTGACACATCGCCCTTTCCTCTTGAAGAAAAGAACGGTTCTTCACAACGGAACAAATCATTGTAATGGGATGGACCGAAATGAAGTAAGAAATCCATATGAAAACCACCCTGAAGCGATTTGTCAGGCTCTCCCCACTCTGAAACCATCGCAGCATCCGGAAATTCCCTGTCAAGAAACTCTCTGACATTCTGCCAGAGTTTTATAGTTCCCTTTCCGTCTTCATCATTTTTTACAAGCGAACCTGCCATGTCTACTCTGAAACCGTCTGCACCCATCTGAAGCCAGAAACGCATAACATCTTTCATCGCTTCGAGTGTTGCTTTCGGTCCCTCATCATCCATTGCCTGCTGCCAAGGACGCTCAGGTTTATAATATCCATAATTCAACGCCGGCTGGTGTGAGAAAAAGTTGACTGCACATGAACCGTCTCTATCCGAAATTCCTCTTATGCATCCCATTCCCTCCGGTGATTCCCATATATTGTCTGTCCAGACATATCTGTCCGTAAATTCGTTCTTTTCAGCTTTCATCGACTGCTTAAACCACTCATGCTGTACAGAAGTATGTCCCGGAACAAGGTCAAGAAGAATATGCATATCTCTCTTGTGTGCCTCTCTGAAAAGATTTGCAAGATCCTCATTTGTACCATATCTAGGTGCAACCGTGTAATAATCTTCAACATCATAACCCGCATCACCGAAAGGCGACTTGAAACATGGATTTATCCAGATAGCATTACATCCAAGTTCTTTTATGTAGTCGAGTTTCTCCGTAATACCATTTATGTCACCTATACCATCTGCATTTGTATCATTAAATGACTGCGGATAGATTTCATAAAAAACTGCATTGTCAAGCCACTTTGGTCCTTTTGCCGTATTGTTCATTTTTAATCCTCCTGATATTATTTTTGACTTCCTGTTAAATTAACAATATAATACTATTTGATGTAACGTAAATTCTAGCAAAAAAGTTTTGAAAACTAATACTATACTATTGTACTTTGATAGATTGTATTTAAACGAGGACTAACATGGCTAAAAAAAATATACTCAAAGAAAACAGACATCACAGCAATGCTCTCATACCATTCAGCTATTATAAAAGTTCTATCCCCGAACTCTTTCCGTTTGTCCCCATGCACAGCCATTCTGAGTGGGAACTCAATTTCATTACCGACGGTGAGGGATTTTTTATTACAGATAAACAAAAAATAAAAGCATGTGCAGGAGACATTATTCTGTTTTTCCCACACATGCTGCACGCTATTGAAACCGATGCCAAAATCATTTATGATACAGTAGTTTTTAACACTGATATGCTCGGAAACACAAACGACCGCTGTTTTTCGCAGATACTTTCCCCGATGTGCAGTCTCTCCGCCGAACTTTTACACATTACGGATAAAAATAACTATTATGAAGAGATGCACTGCTGTGCCGCAAATGTTGTAGACTGTGCAATACAAAATTCTCCGCAGTCAGACCTTCTCATGAAAGGTGAACTTTCACGTTTTTTATGGTATGCACTTTTAGGCAATTCAATAAAATTTATTAAAAATCAGACCGGCAGCAATGAAATCCGTCAAATTCTCTACTATATAAATGAGCATTACAACGAACCTCTTACAATAGAATTTCTTGCGGCTAAAACACATCTGAGCAAAAGCTGGTTTATGCGTAAATTTCATGACACGGTAGGTGTCGGTGCTATTGAATATATAAATAAACTCCGCATACAAAAAGTATGCGAAATGCTTCTTGACGGCAGTAAAATAGCAGATGCCGCTTTTGAGTGCGGTTTTCAAAATCTTTCAAACTTTAACAGGCTTTTTAAGGCTATGGTCGGCTGTACACCGAGGGAATATACACGTTAAACCTGTCAGCCCGGCATTTTAATTCTGCTTTTTTATCACTGTCCTTTTTATCAACAGTTCAAAACACCATGTTCCCTCAAAATTTTTTCAATATCTGTTCCTTCAATCTTCTTTAAAATCACATTTTTTACCATATTGACAGGCTTTGGAAGATTCATATCAAGCGGCGATTTTCCATCCATAAGCCTTACCGAACTCTCAATCAAATCTCTTACATCATATGTGCTTCCCCATACTTCCGGTACTGCCCTGTCGACTTTAAATAATCCATAGACAGCCTCCATTGCCGTTCTAACTGAATATTCCGTTGTAAATATAGTATCTCTCGGTGTTTCTGCAAATTGTCCCAGAAAAGCTGTATTGACACTTCCATCAGGAATAACATCCGGTCTGTCACCTTTTCTTCTTGGCATAAAAAACGCCGTTATATAAGGCAGCATAGTCGGTATACAATTCGTATGCTCTTTCGCAAATTCATCAATTTCATTTACCGCAACTCCAATATGATAAAGCCATTCTGCCGCAATCTCCCATCCGCTGCATTCCTTCATCGGCTTCTTTATATAATCACCTGCTGCATCTGTAAACAATCCGTAAATCCATACACATACCTCGTCTTTTTTCTGTTTTTTAAACTGCCCCTGTCTGTTTATAGTCCAGCTAAGCAGCCATGATGAATCCATACAGCTTACAATACCGCCTGTAACAACTTTTCCTGAACGAGGGTCTCTTTTACATATTTTTTCAATATACGAGATAATCTTATCATCGGATGTCGTAAGTGTCGCTGATTCCCACTTTGACTTTTCAATATCAGAACAAAATTTCTCGGGATTTCCAAACGCTCTGTCCTGTTTTGCAATATTTTTCCAGAGACTCCAGCATCCGCTCTCCCTAATCTCTGCATTGCCGACAGGCGCATGGTAATGGTCACCGTAAATTGTACTCTCTGTACAGCTTCCGTTTGTAATAAAAACGAAATCATCCTCCGTAAGTTCAATTTTCTCTTTTTTTCCTGACACAACACACTCAATAGTCTTTGCTGTCTTTTTATTTCCTTCTATGTCAAATATCACATTTGTAACTTCAGTATTAAATTCAAAAGAAACCCCGGCATTTTCAAGATATTTGAGCATAGGCATGATAAGCGATTCATACTGATTGTATCTTGTAAATTTCAATGCCGAAAAATCAGGAAGTCCCGCTATGTGATGAATAAAACGCTTGAAATAAAGCTTCATTTCCAACGCACTATGCCAGTTTTGGAAAGCAAACATTGTTCTCCAGTAAAGCCAGAAATTAGACTCAAAAACTTCATCATCAAAAAAATCCTCGATTTTTTTATCGTATAACTCTTCATCAGCGGTAAAGAACAATTTCATAATCTCCATACACCCTTTACGGCTAAGACCGAATTTACCACCAAGTTCTGCATCCTTACCTCTGTTTACGGTTGCTCTGCAAATTGAATAATTCGGATCTTCCTTATTAAGATAATAAAACTCGTCCAAAACTGATTCATCCTTCTTTTCTAAAGAAGGTATGCTTCTGAATAAATCCCACAGACACTCAAAATGTTCCTCCATCTCTCGTCCGCCACGCATTATATACCCTCTCGAGGCATCATTTATTCCGTCGCATGCACCCCCTGCAATATCGAGTGCTTCAAGAATATGGATATTTTTTCCGGGCATTTTTGCATCTCTTACAAGAAAGCATGCTGCCGCAAGTGCACCGAGTCCGCTTCCGACAATGTATGCGGATTTTTTCTCAATTCCGTCAGGCTTTTTAGGTTTTGCAAATGCCTCATAATTACCGCTTGCATAATAAATTCCCTTACTGTTTTTTTCATGCTTCCCAAGTTCCGTATTTTTATAATCAGAATGTTGACTGCGGCTTTTTCCATTACATTGACATTTATTCTTTTTTCTCCCTGAATCAGTACATCCCTGTGTTTGATTATCCGAATTATTATCCTTTGCAAACTTTGCCTTATATAAAGCCGCCGCACCTGCTCCAACTGCAATAACCGAAGCTGTTTTTATAATTTTCTTATTCATATTAGCAGTCCCCATTTCTACTCTTTTTTGCATAAAGTCGTATTCTCTTTCCATACTTGTCACATCTATACATGAATAAGTATTCCCCCAAAAAAAAATAAAAATTCCTGACAATTTAATTTTAATTTAAGCAAGTATAAAAATGACAAATATAACATCTTTTTGTAATAAAAACACAAATTTTCAAATAGCTTTATCTGCTTATTCTTGTTATAATTAGTGACACTATATTTTATTATGAACTATAAATTATTCACCATTTACAGAAAGGATTTACTAATGAAAAAACGCCTATCACATTTTATTTGCTGCCTTCTCACTTCTTGTATTATGTTATCTGAAACATGTACCCAGGCAGCAACCTATCAGTCAGAAGCACAAAATATATCTGCTCAGGCTGAAACTTCAACTACAGTAAGCACTTTTGACGATTTTTTCAAAGCTTTAGGAAAATATAAACATATTATTGTAGCTAAATCATTCCAAACAGCAGCATCTTCCGACAAAAACGGACAAACTATCCCAATAGACATTCCTGCCAACACTACTATTGAGGGCAAAGACGGCTCTACAGTCGGAATTGTCTGCCGTGGTCCTATTCAGCTAAAAGGAGATAATGTTACTTTTAAAAATTTACAGTTGCATTTTGAATCAAGCGATGCAATGGGCAGCGTTCCACAGCGTGAAATTTTTCTTGCCGGCCACAGCCTTACTTTAGATAAAGTAGATACACATTTAGAGGGTGCCGGTGACACACTTGGCGGATTTGGAAGTTCGGAAAAAGAACTTCTCCCGACAGTATACGCCGGAGGATTTTATACAAACACCGATATAGGAACCAATGCATCATTTACCGTAATAAATGCCACAAGCAAAACTGTTATTAATGATATTATTATGGGACATGATCATAGTGAAAATAAGTATACTGCATATAAAGGCAAAGCTTCACTTATTTTAAATGAATACACTCAGCTTCGCGGAACAATATCAACCGAGGCTTCTTCAAGTGCGTCTATATTACTGACAGGAACTACAAAACAAGACTTTGCAGCATCTTCTATTATCGGTAACGATAATACAACACTCACTATTGACGGCTGTAATACCACAACAAAAATGCCTGTCAACGGAATAGGAAACATACATGTAACAAACAGCGGAACTTTTGCACCTTCCGACACATCAAACTTGAATAATATATCTGTTGATAATGGCGGTTTTCTTGACCTTACAGCTATGCCCGATGCCACTATAAACGGAAATTTCACAGGCGGAAACAGCACACAGAAAGCAAATATAATTGTCTCCCGCGACGGACATATAAATATAAACAAAACAGCAAGTGGAGTATCACAGCTTTATATTACAAGTTCGTCACAATCTTGCGCTGATACTCCTTTTGAGAATTTTAATTATATAACTGCAAAAGGTGATTCTTCAAATGCTGAGTTTAACTTTACAGATAAACTTTTAAAAGCCGGATACAGCCTTGTACGAAACAATACTACATGGACATGCAAATACGATGCAGCAGCAGCCAAAGATGACATTGCTTCAATTGATGTGACAGATTATCCGTCTGATATTCTTATAGATAAGCTGCCTACAGATAGCAATGATATAGAAGAAAACTCTCCTTCTATGAATATCACTTGGAAAAAGAGTACAGAAACTCCTTGGGATAAAGATATTGCCGCACAACACGGTTTTTGTGAGTATATGGCAGTTGTCCGCACTGACTACTGGAGTAAAGATAACAGTAACGTTAATTCAAATACCAAATATATACCCCAATTTCATTTAGATTACACCGATGAAAACTCCGGAAAATATTATCTTCTCCGCAATGGCAATATAAATATTGAAAACGGAAAATATACATTTATTTTCTTTTCAGAATCTATTGACGATAAAGAGCTTAATACTATAAGTGATGTCAAGGCATTAAAAAACATTATCAAAGCAACAATAGAAATTAACATAGCAGACGGTACGGCAACTACAGAGCCTACCGCAGAACCTACTATGAAGCCGACCGCAGAACCTACTATGAAGCCGACCTCAGAACCTACTATGAAGCCGACCTCAGAACCTACTACGAAACCTACTACAAAACCAACTACGGCACCGACCACGGTACCATCCACGG
>ULQR01032881.1_pt1 | contig 11351 bp, 8 predicted proteins | sample 1954711 | NCBI WGS metagenome assembly ULQR01 (sample SAMEA4835661, study PRJEB28245) | human gut metagenome | biome: gut microbiome; material: fecal sample | place: Denmark | collected 2008
TTCTAATAAAGCTTCTTTCTTTTTAGACTCAGCTGTGCGCTCACCATTTGCGATGATGCGTGCAGCCTCTTGTTCAGCTTGATTCAGTTTTCCTTCAGCAATATTTTTTCGTAAAAAATAGCCTACCCCTAGTCCAATCAGTACCATTACCACTGCAATTAGACTATACTCTAAAATCAGTCTCACCTCCTCTTAAATTCTCAAAATCGAGCTTTCATGCTCCTTTTTATGCCCTTCATGCATTAAATTATCATTTAGCCATATCATCATATAAATAAATAAGGCTATTATTAATTTTAGACTTGAAAGCCCTTTCTGTCAAGATTTTACAAGCCTGGTAAGGCCTCAGAAAAGTACTATCTATTCATAAAAATCATTGCACACAACTTGGATAGTACTCGTTGAAAACCCTCTATATTTGAGAAAATTAAAGACTTTTACACGAGGAGTGCAGTCCTCATTGAGAATGGAACCAAACTTTTTCTCCACTACACGATAAGCAGCTTTAACTTCATCATAATCAGAGATTTCCGGAGGCACAGTAAGACCTCTAAGTTTCATCTTTTGCTTAATCATGTAGACGCCGTATTTTTGTTCTTTCATCAAATAGTTTAATACTTGTTCAGACAGGCGCTCATCATTGATATAATCATAGTCTCTAAGGCGTTCGAGGACCCGCTCAATGATTGGGTCCTCGATTTGTTTACATCTCATTTTTTGTGTCAGTTCATAGGAACTTAGAAATCGTTGAGCTAGGAAGCGATACGCTTGATCCATAGCAGCTTGCATCGTTTCTTCACTCATGATTATACTTCTTCAGTTACTTCTTCACCGATAACATCGATTTCTTCAGTACCAACCGCTAATGTATCGCGGATAATACGATCAATTTCTTCAGCGATTTGTGGATTATCGAGCAAGTATTGTTTAGCCGCCTCTTTACCTTGGCCCATACGTTCCCCATTATAGGAATACCATGCACCAGATTTATTGATGATTTCCATATTTGTGCCAATATCGATAAGAGTACCAGCTTTGGAGATACCTTCGCCATACATCAAATCAAACTCAGCAGTTTTGAATGGAGGTGCTACTTTGTTTTTAACAACTTTAACTTTAGTGCGAGCACCAACATTTTCATTATTGGCTTTAATGAGCTCACCTTTACGAACATCAAGTCGTACAGAGGAATAGAATTTCAATGCACGACCACCTGTTGTAGTTTCAGGATTACCAAACATTACGCCTACTTTTTCACGCAATTGGTTGATGAAGATAACAACAGTTTTAGACTTGCTGATGATACCAGTCAATTTACGCAATGCTTTACTCATCAAGCGAGCTTGTAAACCTACGTGAGCATCGCCCATTTCACCTTCGATTTCAGCTTTAGGAACTAAAGCGGCAACGGAGTCAACTACGACGATATCTACAGCGCCACTGCGAACAAGAGCTTCTGTAATTTCAAGAGCTTGCTCACCATTGTCTGGTTGAGAAATCAATAAGTTATTGATATCTACTCCCAAGTTATGAGCATATACTGGATCCATCGCATGCTCCGCATCAATAAATGCCGCAATGCCACCTTGTTTTTGCGCTTCTGCTACAGCATGAAGTGCTACTGTTGTTTTACCAGAGGATTCTGGGCCATAGATTTCAATAACACGACCACGAGGGAAACCACCTACACCAACAGCGATATCGATAGCAAGGGACCCAGAGGAGATAACCTCTACGTTCATGCGATCTGCTGCTTCACCAAGGCGCATAATAGCGCCTTTACCAAAGTCTTTTTCAATTTGTTTTAACGCGTTATCCAACGCTGCTTGTCTGCCATCTACAGCCATTATTTTATTTCCCCTTTTCTGTTATATAAGTATACACATAATATAGTGCTAGCTCTGCTGCACTTTGTCGAATATCTTCGCGATTACCAATTAAATTAGCCTTGTGAGCTACTGTCCCATGAGGTCCAGTTACACCGAACCACACAAGACCAACTGGCTTCTCAGGACTACCGCCGCCAGGACCAGCTATGCCAGTCGTAGAAACGGCATATGTTGTTTGACCAATAGTTCGTGCTCCCTCTGCCATAGCCTTAGCGACTTGCTCACTTACGGCACCATACGTATCGAGCATGTCTTGTGGTACCCCTAGCACACGATGTTTTATGTCGTTGCTATAGGAAATGACACCACCCATGTAATATTCACTACTACCGCTGACATTAGTCAATAACTTACCAACTAATCCAGAAGTACAAGATTCAGCAGTACTAATCGTGCTCTGCTCTTCAAGTAATACATGACCTAGTGTTTCCTCCATAGAAACAGTCAAGTCACGTCCTACCCGAGAGCCTAATCGTTCTCGAATAATAGCATCCCAAGGATTGAGAACCTCATGGGCAGCCTCTAAGGTGTCAGCCTTAGCAGTAATACGAACCTCTATATACCCCTTTTTAATGAGCAAGGCAATGGTTGGATTCGATTGGTTCTTAATGAGATCCATCAAGGTATTTTCTAAATCAATTTCACGAATATCGTATACCCCATAGCGATAGGAGGTAACAACACCTTGTGAACCAAATCGATTCATTAAATAAGGCACCACACTATCGTGGAACATCCCCTTCATCTCACCAGGAGGTCCTGGCAAAAGTATGTATGTAGTATCGCCATCTTCCACTACAACACCAGGCGCCACGCCTACCGGATTATGTAATACATTTGCGCCTTCAGGCAACTCAGCTTCTCGACGACTTGCATCCGGTACGGTACGTTTTACACGGTCAAAGAATTTTTTAACCTCATCCATAGCCTCTTGATTAAATACAATAGGTCGTCCAATAGAATCGGCTAATACATTTCGTGTAATATCTCCTTGCGTTGGTCCTAATCCGCCAGTACTAATAACGATGTCCGCTCTAGTGCTAGCTAATTGAAAGACCTCTGCCATGCGCTTAGGATTATCCCCCACTACAGATTGATGAGCAATAGTATAGCCTAATTTATTTAATTCTTGTGCTAGCCAAGATACATTTGTATTCACTGTATCGCCTAGCAATAATTCTGAACCTGTAGAAATAAGTTCTACAATCATCAGATCACCTCCACAATCGAAAGAATCGAGCTGTGTTTTATTCTACAACCGTAGCTACAACGTCGTACGCAAAACCTTGTTCTACTTGTACCTTGAGGATGTCACCAGGTTTAATATCTTCGCCGCAGTCTTCGATGTACATATTGCCGTCTACATCAGGAGCTTGAGATTTTAAACGACCTTTTGCAAGCAATGTATTATTATCGCCTTCTTCAATTTCTTCGACCATCGCATAATCAATGGTACCTTCTAAGTCGCGATTATTCTCTTCAGAGATAGCAGCTTGGATGGACATAAGAATATGATAACGTTCGTCTTTAACCTCTTCTGGCACTTGATCTTCACGGGCACCAGCTGGTGTACCTTCCTCTTGAGAGTAGGTAAACACGCCCATATTATCGAATTTGATTTCTTTTACAAAGTCGCAAAGTTCTTCAAATTGTTCATCTGTTTCACCAGGAAAACCAACGATGATAGATGTGCGCAATGTAATATGGGTAGGTGCATTTCTAATCTTCTTAAGTAAACGTTCAATATCATTGCGATCATCACGACGATTCATTTGTTTTAAAATATCGTTATTCACATGTTGCAATGGAATATCTACATATTTACAAAGTTTTGGCTCATTAACGATAATATCTAACAATTCATCGGAGAAGAAAGTTGGATATAAGTATAACATGCGAATCCATTCGATACCTTCTACGGCAGTTAATTCTTTTAACAACGTAGTCAACAATGGTTTACCATCATTTAGATCAATACCGTAACTAGTCGTATCCTGAGCGATAAGAACGACCTCTTTAACACCGGATGCAGCCAATCGTTCTACTTCGGCCTTAATAGACTCAATAGTACGACTGCGGAATGCACCACGCACCTTTGGAATAATACAGAAGGTACAACCATTGTTACAGCCTTCAGCAATTTTTACATATGCACTGTAACGAGGTGTAGTCTGAATGCGAGGCATACGTTCATCATAGATGTTCGTAATATTCTCCATAATACAACTACGATTGCCATGCTCAATAGCATCAACGGCTACCATAATTTGGTCCCATGCACCTGTGCCGATTAAAGCATCAATTTCAGGAATTTCTTGGAATAATTCATCTTGATATTGTTGGCTTAAGCAACCTGCTACAATAAGACCTTTACATTTACCATCCTCTTTATATTGAGCCACCTCAAGAATAGTATTAATAGACTCGGCTTTTGCTTTCTCAATAAAGGTACAGGTATTTACAACGATAAGATCTGCTTCGCTTAGGTCCTCTGTAATCGTATAGCCATTATCTTTCAATAAGCCTAACATTACCTCTGTATCTACTAAGTTTTTAGCACAACCTAGGCTAACATACCCTAATTTCTTACCCATTCTATATCCTTTCATAACTAGTTTATTTCTCAATTTACTTCCTGTAATAGGATCTATATAACTGAGTTACTCCTTGCGGAAGCGCACTTGGCTAACCCAGTGATTTAACAATAACTTTTTACCATCTATAGTGTAACCACCATTAACAGGCCATAAAATTAACTCGTGCCCCAATGAGTCTTTTGGCTCATCTATTTCTGGATTCGTAAACATATAGGTGAAATTATTTTCAACCATATATTTTGCAGTCTTTGTAGATAACAACCAATTAATAAATTCAACGCTATCTGCTTTATGTTTTGAATTTTTTAATACAGCAGCGCCAGTTACATAATAAGATGTTCCATCTGTTGGGTATATAACCTTAATCGGATATCCATGACGAGTATATTGGGCCGCATCAGACAAATTACCAATGCCGATATTAGACTCTCCTAACGCAGTTAAGCGAACTGGAGTAGACAAGAACTTGGCATGTTGTATTATATGTGGCTTTAAGCTATATAAATAGTTCAGCGCCTCAGGCTCGCCTCTATATTCCACCATGTTATATAACAAATTAGCTGCATTTTGGGATGCTACAAAATCGGTCATCACAATAGACCAATCACCTTGTTTACCCAATGTATCCCAAGTAGTAATATATTTACCTATCCCATTGTAGAAGGTGTCATTTTGAACAAATACAATAGGATCATACCAAAGACCTACCCAATACCCATTTATATCTTTTAGATTATCACGTACTTCGTCAATTCTCTCATTAACGATAGGTGCATATTTCCCTGCATTTGCCCCTACAACGAGATTATCTTCAGAGGTAAGTACCAGATCACCAGATGTATCAGCTACATTTGAAGCTGACCGTTGGGTCATTTGCTCTTCTGTAAGAGGCATAACTGTAACTTTTACATTTTTCTCCTCTTCATATCGATCGGCAAGCAATGTAGTTATATTGTTCGGCAAGTCTGTATAAACTGTAATCTCACCACGAACAGGTTCTTTTGCATGTTCTAACTGTTCTTGATGGTAAAAGTTTACGCCATAGGTTAACATTCCTATAACAAATAGGGCTAAAACGCCCGGAGCAATCCACCGTTTCATATATGCCTCCTATAAGACATAAAGTATTCCCAAACCAGAATAGACAAAACTATTCTCCATTATTAACGACTACCACGTCCTCGATTACTATTAGATGGACGACTTTTGGTCATGCCATTACGAGAGGGTCTACCCTTACTACTTTTCTCACTAGACTGACGTCCGTTACGACGATCATTATTCTTCCCACTATTACGAGAACCACTAGATTGACTAGTACGATTAGTCCGACCAATTGGGCGTGGTGGAATCAAACATTCAGGTCCAAACCCTATCAAGTCACGTCGATTAGCTTCAATGAGCGCCTCTTTTACAAGATCATAATTTTCAATATTTTTATATTGCATTAAAGCCCGCTGCTTAGCTTTATCTCTACCTTTTTTAGCAACATATACAGATTTTCCATCCAATGGGTTAATGCCCGTATAGTACATACATGTCGATAAGCTTCCCGGCGTAGGAATAAAGTCTTGCACTTGTTCTGGATACATATGTTGATCACGTAAGAACTCGGCTAATTCAATAGCATCTTCCAAGGCACAACCTGGATGAGAGCTCATAAAATATGGTACTAAATATTGCTTCTTACCAAGCTTTTTATTGGCCTCCTCAAACCAAGATTTGAAGGTGAGGAACTCTTCCTTACCAGCTTTGCCCATCATATTGGTAACGCGTTTAGAAACATGTTCTGGCGCTACTTTTAGTTGTCCACTTACATGAAATTCACAAAGCTCGCGGACAAAATCTTTATTGTTATCCGCTAGAACATAGTCATAACGCAAGCCAGAACGAACAAATACCTTTTTTACGCCTTTTAGCTTACGCAATTTACGGAGTAAAGCAATATAGTCATCATGGTTTGTATTTAGATTTTCACAAGGCTCTGGAGCAGCACAAGTACGACCTTTACAAGCACCATATACAGCTTGTTTGTCACAAGCTAAATGACGGAAGTTCGCCGTAGGGCCCCCAACATCATGAATATATCCTTTAAAGTTATCCATATTAATCATAGTTTGAGCTTCATCAAGTAAAGACTCATGACTACGATTTTGGATGATACGACCTTGATGATTTGTTATTGCACAGAATGAACAGCTACCAAAGCATCCCCGTTGACTTACAAGGCTAAACTGTACTTCGCTTAATGCTGGTACGCCACCCTTATCATCATATTTAGGATGCCACTTGCGAGTATACGGCAAGTTATATACGCTATCCATTTCCTCCTGCGTAAGTGGCAATGCAGGTGTGTTTTGAACAAGATATCTATCGCCATGTTTTTGTACTACTATACGACCATAGAACGGATCTTGTTCATCATACTGCATACGGAATGCATCAGCAAAAGCCATCTTATCCGCTTTAATTTCCTCAAAAGATGGACACTCAACATAGTCTATAGTAGGGATTTCCTTGGCCATATAACAAATACCACGAATAGATGGCAAGGACTCTTTAAACCTACCTTGATCTAACGCATCAGCTAATTCTACAATTTGAAGTTCACCCATACCATAAATGAGTACATCCGCCTTTGAATCAACTAAAATAGAACGACGCACAGTATCTGACCAATAATCATAATGACCAAATCGGCGTAAGGACGCCTCTATGCCACCGATAATAAGAGGCACATCACTGTAAGCCTCTTTCATACGATTCGCATATACCAAGGTAGCTCGATCCGGGCGATGGCCCGCTTCACCACCTGGAGAATAGTCATCTTGTCGACGAATTTTCTTTGCCGCCGTAAATTTATTGAGCATTGAATCTAGATTCCCTGCCGTAACAAGGGATGCTAGACGCGGTTTACCAAGTTTTTTGAAAGCCTCTACATCATTCCAATCTGGTTGATCTATAATACCTACACGATACCCTTTGGATTCTAAGTATCTGCCGATAACTGCAGGTGCAAAGGAAGGATGGTCAACATAGGCGTCCCCACTAATGAGGACAAAATCTAATTCGGCCCAACCTCGTTCCTTCATCTCCGAAGGTTCTGTTACTAAAAATCTATCCATTGATTGTGTAAATGCCTTTCTATCATTCCTAATCAACTATTAGAAAAGGAATAACCACAGTAAAAATAATGCCATACAGAATAAAATAATGCCTAAAATAATACGTTCCTGAACGATAGAACGTTGGCGTTTTCGTTGACGCGTTTCTAAGGACATACGCTTTTTAGAGGTTTGGTATTCAACGAATTCACTTTGCACCAAATTTGGCGCAGCTTGTGCCTTCTGGCGCGTCACAGAACGCAAGGAAAACGTATCTATATCACCTACTTGACTTTGGTAGGCTTTTACCAAGCGATCCCCATCAAGATCTAAATAATTACCGTAATTACGAATAAATCCTTTTACGTAGACCTGACCAGGAATGATGTCATACTTACCATCTTCGATAGCTTCCAAATAGGTTGTTTTAATGTGCAGTACTTGCTCCACATCTTTAAAGGTTAAATTACGTCTTACTCGTTCACGTCGTAATTCTTCGCCTAATTCAGCCATTTTCGTTCCTCTCTTAATCTACATAATACTCATATCGTAATCATTTAATTATTGCTCATCATTGGAGTCTGCGAAATATCGCGCCTTAGCTTGTTCAGGGCTCATCAAAATTTCTCGAGCCTTACTACCCATACTAGGACCAACAATTTTAAGATCTTCCATCGTATCAACAAGGCGAGCCGCACGAGTATACCCAATGCGGAATCGACGCTGTAACATAGACACAGAAGCTTGACCAGATTCCATAACGAGATTAACAGCACGTTCTAATAATTCATCGCGGTAGATATCATTTTCTTCAGATGATTCTTTTTCGGTTTCCTTTTCAGCCTCTTGTGTAACAGTATCGTCATATTCTGGTTCACGTTGAGCTTTTACAAATTCCACAAGATGTTCTACCTCATCATCAGAGATAAACGCACCTTGTACACGAATTGGTTTATTAGCACCAATTGGAGCAAATAACATATCCCCTTTACCAAGCAATTTCTCAGCACCCGCCATATCGAGAATAGTACGGGAGTCAATTTGAGAACCTACTGCAAAGGAAATACGGCTAGGTACATTGGCCTTAATAGAGCCTGTAATAACGTTGACAGAAGGACGTTGCGTAGCAAGTACCATGTGAATACCTGCAGCACGCGCCATTTGTGCTAAGCGACTAATAGATTCTTCAATATCATCAGGAGCAGTCATCATAAGGTCAGCTAACTCATCGATAATTAATACAATCAAAGGCATAGCCGCCTTAGGGTGTGCTTCGTTATAGCTCTTAATATCGCGTTTGCCAGATGCTGCAAAAGCTTTATAACGAGCCTCCATCTCACGAACAGCCCAACGCAATACAGCGGCTGCTTTTTTCATATCGGTTACAACTGGCGCCATCAAATGAGGAATGCCATTGTAGATAGACAATTCAACCATCTTAGGGTCGATTAATAAAAGCTTAACCTCTTCTGGTTTACGACTAAATAGAATACTTGAAATCAAAGTATTTACACATACAGATTTACCAGAACCAGTAGTACCTGCTACAAGCAAGTGAGGCATCTTCGCAAGGTCAGTAATAACAGGCTTACCTGCAATATCCTTGCCAAGACCAACTGGAATACCCCCACGAGCGTCCTTGAAGTCACTACAATCAAGAACATCACGCAAATGAACGGCCTCTGTCGTCTTATTAGGAACCTCGATACCGATGGCGGATTTACCAGGGATTGGAGCCTCCATCCGAATATGTTGAGCCGCTAAGTTTAAGGCGATATCATCAGTTAAATTGACGATGCGGCTAACCTTTACGCCTGGTGCAGGTTCAATTTCGTAGCGTGTAACAGTTGGACCTTGTGTAGCATTAACGACCTTAGCCGTAATACCAAAGTTACTCAATACATTTTCAAGCATCATTGCATTTTGCGCTACTTCTTCACCATTGCTTTGACTCCCCTTCCCTTTCGCCAAAATATCAAGGCTTGGGAAATGATAAGGTCTATCATAGGTACGATGAATTTGACCATCCTTAGATACTGCTACTTGTGCTGTATCTTCTGTAGTACTAATAGTAGATGGTACTTGTAAACTCATACCAGATATACCGGCACCAGCACTTACAGAACTTGCAGCGGCACCTGTTCCAGGTACAGCAGAAGCAATGGCAGCATGATTGGTTTCCAATGAACCAATCGTTGTATTTTGATATGTAAACTCTGGTTGTTCCTCATGATTATTCTCTACTGATTCAGATTCATCTGTATATCCTTCGTCTGGAGTATATGTATAATCCTCATCTGGAGTATATACATAGTCATCACCTGTAGATCTACTAGCATCAGAGAATTGATCAAAATCATCTGCATCATAAGACTTCGCATCACCAGCATCTTCAGAAATATTCGCCAATTGTTCTGCTGCACGGTTGCGCGCTTCTATTTCAGCTAATTCTTTCCAAGATGTAGGAGCCTTTGGAGCTTCTACAGTCGTTACTGTATCCACCATAGGTTCATTATCTACAACCGCACTCGTTTCAAAGTTATCTCGGTCAGTAGTGATACCTCGTTTTTCAAGTGTATCTAACGCTTGATCTGCAGCATCAGCAAAGCGTGTATCTTTTTCCCTGTTATACGCTTTCCGTTGTTCTGCAGCTTCTTTACGTTGTTCATTCCAATCTTCAAAGACCTCTTTAGCTACAGCGACCTTCTCAGCAGCCACTTCTTTAGCTACATCTAAACCTACTTGTGTTTTATCTGCTGCCTTTTGCAAGCCACTTCGCAAAGATAAACGAGTGATTAGAATACCAAAGGCTAATAATAAGAACACATCTAAAATGATAGCCCCTAGCTCACCTAATAGAGTACGAAGGAATGTAGCGATAGCGCCACCTACTACACCACCTTGATCAGCCAATTGTGTTGTGATTAGTTCCTGCCCCTCAGGAACGCGCCACAATGGAACAAGGGCTAGCAAGAATAGGAAGAACAAAGTCATTACAACGCCCCGTTTAGTAACAGAAATAAATGTTCCTTTATACAATAATCGCCAGCCAATCCAGAACACACCAAGGCAAGGAATAATACCGCCTAGGCCAAAACCATAACGGAATATACCTGTTAAAATCTGTCCTACAAGACCGAGTTCAAACCCAAAGAATCCGAGCAAGGAAATAACTGCAAAGGCAATTACAATTAAGCCTTTAACTTCGCTGCGCAAGGAAAACCCTTGAGACTTAGTTTGCTGTTTTGTACTTGTTCGCTTTCGTCGTGTATTGCGTTTTTTGGTGGAAGTTTTTTCTTCTGCCATAAATCTATACAAACCCCTTACTTATATAACACTACTGTAAATTAACTTATCATTATATTATAGCATATATCGAAGTATTTAGTTAGCTTTTACGCCGTTTCTCCCAGTCACAAAGTAACTGTTCTTCCTTGCCTCTTTTAATACCATTGTAGTACGAAGCATCCATAAGAGGTGTTGGTAGATACTGCTGTTTTACATAGGCATTTGGATAGTTGTGGGCATACTTATAGGTGTTCCCATGACCTAGCTTGCTAGCCCCACTATAATGACTATCTTTTAAATGATCTGGCACCTGTCCACAATCCTTGTGGCGCACATCGGTAATTGCTGCATCGATGGCCAAATAAGCAGAATTACTTTTCGGTGCTAATGCTACATAACAAGCCGCTTCAGACAATATAATACGAGCCTCCGGAAATCCTACCATATGAGCCGCTTGAGCCGCTGCATTGGCT
>ULQR01017391.1_pt1 | contig 11343 bp, 14 predicted proteins | sample 1954711 | NCBI WGS metagenome assembly ULQR01 (sample SAMEA4835661, study PRJEB28245) | human gut metagenome | biome: gut microbiome; material: fecal sample | place: Denmark | collected 2008
GTTTACTTTTTTTGGTAAACTTTTTTCAGGACGATACACGAGGCGCAGCGCGTAAGTTGCAGATTATCAATTATTTAACCAAAATCAGAGTTGAAAAAACCACAACTCTGAAAATGCCTAAATCGCTGATATCCAGCAGAATATGCGTTGCGCCTATGCTGGTTGTTCGGTTTTTTGCAGCCAGTTGATGTTGTGCTGAAGGTAGGAGTAACTAATTCCTGAAAACAGTTGACTCGCGAAGTGTAGTTTGTCCGTAGAAAGTGGGTGTTTTCCGGACAAGTTATTCAAAATGAAGCACTTGTCCGTAAAAAGGCGGGGTTTTACGGATGAATTGTCATTTACGGACGGATTGTGGCTTTGGTTGAACCGGTTGTGACTATCGGTCTTCTCCTGATTTTAGTTGATGACTCAGGTTGATTCACGAGGCGCATCCCCGTATTCAGAGAGTCTCCCCGCGATTCAGAGAGTCTTTCCTTGATTTATCGCGATTTAAAGCGCCTCCCCGTATTCAGAGAGAGTCTCCCCGTGATTCAGGTGACTTGGTTATAAGACAACAAGCCTCCCTCTCCCCCCCCCCAGACTGTCCGAAAAGTCCTCGCGAGACTGAAACACTCCGTCCCTATACAAGGCCAGAAGAGGATTCTCTATTCTCATTGAGCAGTATTTGACTTTTCAGACAGTCTCCTGCAAGTTCTCAGACTTACAGTTTGCGGTTCGCGTAGTTTGCGATGCAGTCCGGAATCTGGATTTCGTAATTGGAATCGTCAAGCAGCGGTGATGTCAACAGAAGGTCAGCCGTCGTGCGGTTAGTGGCGAAGGCAATGTTGTACAGCGATGCGAGACGACTCAATGCGGATACGTCGTTCTGGTGTCCCTGGACAATGAGGTTGTCGCAGAAGAAAATAAGCATGTCGATGCGGCGCTCGGCAATCATTGCGCCGATCTGCTGGTCTCCGCCAAGAGGTCCTGACAATAATCTGGTCACTTTCCCTCTGAACGGGAACGTCTCCTCGCCATCTACCTCTATGGAAATCTCATTGATAAGACGTCCTGTGGTTCCGGTTGCGTACAAATTATGCTTTGAAAGCATTGATGCATTGAACTTTACCCATGATATGAGTTCTTCCTTTCTTCCGTCGTGCGCAACCAGCGCGATGTTTAATTTCTTCATAATGTTTTCCTCCGAATTATGTAACATGATAATAATAAGTTGCCTCAGATTAAGATTCCTTAAGATGATGCAGGTTATTTTTTTGAGGGTTACATAGGTGCTGACCGCTTCAAATTCCGTGCAATTCCGTGCAATTCCCTGCAATTCCGTGCGTGGCGAGTTGTGAATTCCCAGTCTGAAGGATAACAATGCGGATGGGCCTGTCGGGAAAGCGAACTTGGTAATTGTAGGAAGTGATGAACTGGACTGATGAGTGTTGTTGTAAGACAGGGTGAAATGAGGATAGAACGTGGAAGGCGATTGATGAACGAGAGAAGTGGATTCTGTCTGGTGGCGTGGTTGGTGAAGGACTGGCTTTGGGGAATAGGGGAGTGTAGGAGAAACGGCGAACGGCCTGGTTGGTGGGAGATAAAGAGATAAGTCGAGAATTTTTATTACTTTTGTGCCAAATGGGAATCGCGAGATTTCAGGAGGCAAAGTCGGGAAACTTTCGGGAGGATGCTGACTCGGAGAGAAAAGCCTTTCAGGAGACTTTCGGGCGGGCGACTGATGAAAATGGAGATATGGCGCCTGATGAAGACAGCGAGGCAGTAGAGATATCGAGAGGCAGCAGGAATCGCGAGATTTCAGGTGGCGTAGTCAGGAAACTTTCAGGCGGACGCTGACTCGGAAAGAAAAGCCTCTCGGGAGACTTTCGGGCGTGCGTCCGATGAAAGATGAGAGATGAAAGATGAAAATGGAGATATGGCGCCTGACGAAGACAGCGAGGCAGTTGAGATATAGCGAGGCAGCAGAAATCGCGAGATTTCAGGTGGAGTAGTCGGGAAACTTTCGGGAGGACGCTGACTCGGAAAGGAAATCCTTTCAGGAGACTTTCGGGCGGGCGTCCGATGAGAGATGAAAGATGAAAATGGAGAAATGGCGCCTGACGAAGACCTCGAGGCAGTAGAGATATCAAGAGGCAGCAGATATCGAGAGACAGCAGATATCGAGAGACAGCGGAAATCGCGAGACAGTGACGACTGAGTCCTCTTGAGTAGCCTGGAACCTCTCGAAATAGATGGATAAAATTTATGAGCTCGTTTCTGGAAATATTCGGATTTTTGAAATTCCACGTGACAGATATGTTGGACGTCCTGTTGGTCGCCCTGCTCATCTATTTTATATTCAGGTGGATACGGGACTCCGCGGCCATGAACATCTTCATTGCCGTGATATCCATTTATGTCCTCAGAGTCATAGCCGATGCATTGAAAATGAAATTGGTCAGCGCCCTTCTCGGCACATTCATCGACGTCGGAGTCCTGGCCGTAATCGTGATCTTCCAGCCAGAAATCAGGCATTTTCTCATGCGCTTCGGCAGCGGCTCCAAAATCGGCGTGAAGACCAGGAAATTCATCAACCGCTTCCTCGGAAATGAAGACAAGGCGATGGACAATGTGTCCGTAAAAGAGATTACCGAGGCGTGCAGGTCAATGTCAGAGCAGAAAACCGGGGCATTGATAGTGATACCCCACCACAACAGTCTGGACTACGTCATTGAAACAGGCGACAGAATCGACGCCATCATCAACAGAAGATTGATAATGAACCTGTTCTTCAAGAACTCGCCGCTTCACGACGGCGCGGTAATCATTGACAATTATCATATTTTAGCCGCGAGATGCACCCTGCCGATAACAGAGCGCACAGATATTCCGGCCCGCTACGGAATGAGGCACAAGGCCGCCATCGGCATAACCGAAGAGACTGACGCTGACGTGATTGTAGTGTCGGAAGAGACCGGCGAAATATCATTCGGACACGGAGGAAAATTGACGGAAATAAGCAATATCAATGAGCTGAAGCTCAAACTTGGAAACGCATTGTCTTCAGGACAGGAGAAACAGGAGGGTCCTGCAAAGGGCTAGAATTAGAGTATGAGAGACGAGAGAATAGAAGCGATATTAGGGTTCGATAGGGTCAGGAAGATAATATCTGACAGGTGCAGCACCGAATATGCCACGACAAGGACATCGGAAGAAGAGTTCTCCACGAACGCGAAGGAAATACGCAGGAGGCTTCAGCTTACCGACGAGATGCGGCTCATCGTCATGTTCGAGGAGTCCTTCCCGTCCAACGGATACATCGACTGCGTCGGCTTCCTCGAGATGCTGACCAATGAAGGGGCCAACATTGACCTTGTCTCCCTCGGCAAACTCCGGACAATGCTGGAGACACTCCGGAAAATTTCCATATTCTTTTCCAATATCAAGGACGGAGTTTACCCGTATCTGAAGAAGATGGTGGGCGGCATTGTACTGTTTCCGGACGTGCAGCACCGCATTGACACTATCCTGGACAAGTTCGGCAACGTGAAAGACACAGCTTCCGACGAGTTGTATGACATCCGCAGGAAACTGAAAGACAAGGAAGGAGCCATATCCAAGAGAATCGGCATGATTCTGAAAAAGGCTCAGAGTGAGGGACTTGTGGACAGCGACGCCTCAGTCGTGATGCGAGACGGCAAGATGCTCATCCCGGTCAATTCCGCCAACAAGCGAAAGATACAGGGCTTTGTCTATGACGAGTCCTCTTCCGGCAAGACGACATTCATCGAGCCGGCAGAGATAGTGGAAATATCCAATGAAATAAGCGAACTGCATTTCGCCGAAACCCGTGAAATAGCACGTATCCTATATGAATTCAGCGACTGGGTAAGGCCGTTCGTGCCCGACCTGCTGGATGGCGCCAGATGCGTGGGAGAACTCGACTTCCTTATAGCCAAGGCCCAGACGGCACTTGACTTCGTAGCCGGTATGCCGATAATATCGCAGGAGAGTGAAATGGATTTGCGCAAGGCAAGACACCCACTGCTGGAGCGCTCCCTGAAGAAAGAAGGCAAGGAGATTGTCCCATTGACAGTGAAATTGACCCCGCAGAAACACCTTCTGCTGATTTCAGGACCGAATGCAGGCGGCAAGTCGGTCTGCCTGAAGACGGTCGGCCTCCTTCAGTATATGTTCCAATGGGGCATGCTCATCCCTACATCCGAGACCTCCGAAATGATGGTCTATGACAGGATCATGGCGGATATCGGAGACGGACAATCCATTGACAATGACCTCAGTACATATAGTTCGTTCCTTGCTTCAATGAAAGATATGCTCAGCCGTGCCGACTCGAAAACATTGGTCCTTATCGATGAATTCGGCTCGGGGACAGAACCGGCGGCAGGCGGAGCCATAGCGGAAGCCATCCTCAGCGAGTTCGACAAAAGAGGCGTATATGGCGTCATCACGACACATTACACGAACCTGAAACTGTATGCGTCAGGCGCGGATACCGGCGTGCTGAACGGTGCCATGCAGTTCGACGCCAAGAACATTGCCCCGCTCTTCAAACTTGAAATGGGACTGCCCGGCAACTCTTTCGCATTCGAGCTGGCGAGGAAAATGGGCCTTCCCGAGGCGATAATCAAGGACGCGGAAGACCGTGCAGGCGAAGAGTTTGTCGGCATTGAACGGAACCTGCGGAAAATCGCCCGCAACAGAAGAGTCCTCGACGAGAAAATCCAGAAAATCAGGAACACGGACAAGACCCTCGAAAGCATTACCGACAAGTATCAGAAGGAGCTCGAGGACATCCGCAAGATGAGGAAAGAAATTATCGACGAGGCGAAAAAAGAGGCGGAGGACATCGTGAAAGGCGCAAACCGCCAGGTGGAAAAGACCATCCGCACTATCCGCGAGAAGCAGGCTGAGAAGGCCGAGACGATAAAGGCCAGGGAGAATCTCCAGGATTTTGTCAATGCCCTGGCGGTGAAGAAGGAACAGGACAAGAAGGACCGTGACAGCTACCTGGAAGGGAAAATCCGTCAGGTGAGCGAGCGGCAGAAACGTCAGCAGATGCGCAAGGCGGGACGTGCCGGAAGCGAGGAGCAGAAGAAGATGGAGGAGGCTGCCGAGAAGGAGAGGAAGATCAATGCTTTCCGCAGCGGACCTGTCCAGATCGGCGAGAAAGTGAGGGTGAAGGCCAATGGGATGGTGGGCGAAGTGTCCAGCGTTTCCAACAAGGCGGTTACAGTCATCATAGGCAGCATCAAGAGCAAGATGCCGCTTGACAAGGTGGAGCGGATTACCTCCAACGAATATAAAGAAGCGGTGAAAGCTGCCCCGAAGCCGGTTCAGTCCACGTCGGCGATAGACAGTTCGCTCTCGGAAAGAAAACTGAACTTCAAGATGGAACTCGACGTGCGGGGCCAGAGAGTGGGCGAGGCGCTGGAAAACGTGATGCATTATATAGACGATGCCATCATGCTCAGCGTACATTCGGTCCGCATTATCCACGGAAAAGGAACTGGAGCGCTGAGAGAGGAAATCCAGAAGTTCCTCAGGGCGACTCCGGGAGTGGTTTCTGTCAATGATGAGAGCGTGCAGCTCGGCGGAGCAGGTGTGACGGTAGTCACCTTCGACAAATGACATTGATATACATATATTATATATGAGGGGAAGAGGAGCGCTTGGAAAACACGGAGAGGACGATGTCTGTCAGTTCCTGATAGAACGCGGACACACGATATTGGACAGGAACTGGAGAAGCGGGCACCTGGAAATCGACATTGTGACATTGGCCCCGGATGGAATACATTTTGTAGAGGTCAAGAGCCGTGTGGCACCTGTGCAGGGTGAGCCTCAGGATGCTGTAACGGCAGCGAAACAGCAGCATATCGCTTCAGCGGCACGCAGATATCTGTCGAAGAAGTCGCCGGTATTGGGCAATGACCTCGAAGTGCTGTTCGATGTGGCTGCAGTGACGTATGATGGTGACAACGTGGAAATCAACTATTTCCCGTCCGCATTCGTGCCGATATATTATTGATGACACTAACACACACGACTTTCATAATATATGAAGAATAATCAATATTGCGTAATCATGGCCGGAGGGCATCTGAACCGCTTCTGGCCTATCAGCAGAGAAGGAATGCCCGGACATTTTATGGACATCTCCGGAACCGGCAAATCATTGGTAAGAATGGCTTATGACAGATGCACGGGCGTAGTCCCTGCGGAAAACATCATTGTCATAACCCTTGCGAAGTTCAAAGACATCATAAAGGAACAGATTCCGGAACTTCCGGAAGAGAACCTGCTTCTGGAACCTTATGCGAGACGCACGGCACCTTGCGTTGCCTATTCCACATATCATCTGCTCAAGAGGAACCCGCATGCCGTCGCCGCCGTGACTCCTGCGGACCTTGTGATCAATGACGAGAAACTGTTCAAGGAGACATTGACCAATGCCCTGGACTATGCGGAGAAGAACCCTGTGCTGATGACATTGGGAATCAAGCCGAGCCGTCCGGATACGGAATATGGTTATATACAGGTCGTCGGCGGAAAAGATGCCTGCAACAGCATGGAACCGGTTAAAGTGAAGACGTTCACGGAAAAGCCTGATGCCCAGATAGCCGAGGTGTTCTACCGCAGCGGTGAGTTCTTCTGGAATTCAGGTATTTTCGTATGGCAGGCAGGCGTCATAAAGGAAGAAATGGAGAAGTATATCCCGGAAATCACCAGATTGTTCGACGGATGGGAAGGCGCTCTCGGCAGCTCTGCGGAGAAAGTCTTTATCGAGAGGGCATATACCGACTGCGTGAAATTGTCGATCGACTATGGAGTGATGGAAAAGACCGACCGCGCTTGGCTCTATCCTGTGCATTTCGGCTGGTCGGACATCGACAGCTGGGAGAATTTTTACTCGAGCATCAGCAATAAAGACAGCGACGGCAATATCGCAAACACATCCAAAGTGATTCTCCAGAACGACAAGAGAAACATAATATTGACAAAAGACAAGGATAAACTTCTGATTCTAAGGGGCCTGGAGGACTGTATTGTGGTGGATACCGAGGACGTCCTGCTGATATGCCCGCGCGACGACAAACAGTACAAGGAACTGGTGAACAGCACCAGGATGCCGGGATACGACAAGTACAGGTAGGCCCGACAAAATTTTCTTGGAAGTTATTGAAAATTAGAAAATTATTCGTACATTTGCAGCCCGCAAAATATGCGGAGATACGATAAAGTATTAACAAACAATTAATTATCAAACCAATGCCTGGATTAATTGGAAAAAAAATCGGAATGACTTCCGTTTTCGGTGCTGATGGAAAAAATATTCCATGCACCGTTATTGAGGCTGGTCCGTGTGTTGTTACGCAGCTCCGTACGGTAGAAAAAGATGGTTATGCCGCCGTACAGCTCGCCTATGACGAAACCACAGAGAAACACGCCAGCGCCCCTCTCAAAGGGCATTTTGCAAAGGCAGGAACCACTCCTCACCGTAAACTTGCTGAATTTGCAGCAGATTTCAAAGGAGATCTTAAATTAGGTGATGTCCTCACCGTCGCTGACATTTTCGAAGGCGTCGAGTATGTGGACGTTATCGGTACTTCCAAAGGTAAAGGATTCCAGGGAGTCGTTAAACGCCACGGCTTTGCCGGTGTAGGCGGTGCTACCCACGGTCAGCACAACAGACTTCGTCATCCTGGTTCTATGGGTGCATCTTCTTGGCCATCACGCGTATTCCCGGGAATGAGAATGGCAGGCCACATGGGAAATGAGAGAGTGAAGGTGTTCAACCTTCAGGTTGTCAAAGTTATCCCTGAGAACAACCTTCTCGTAGTGAAAGGCTCTGTACCTGGAGCTAAAGGTTCATATGTAATGTTGGAGGATTAATTATGGAATTGTCAGTTTTGAAGATTGACGGATCTGAGTCCGGAAAGAAGGTTGTCCTCGACGAGAAAGTTTTCGGCGTTGCACCGAATGATCACGCTATCTACCTCGATGTTCTTCAGTATCTCGCTCACCAGCGTCAGGGTACCGCAAGAACCAAAGACAGAAGCGAGATTTCTTACAGCACCAAGAAACAGGGTCGTCAGAAAGGTGGCGGTGGAGCTCGTCACGGATCATTGAAATCAAATATCTATGTAGGTGGTGGTCGTGCACACGGTCCTAAGCCACGCTGCTACGATATGAAGCTCAACAAGAAGCTCAAACAACTCGCAAGATTCTCTGCTCTTTCTTACAAGGCAAAAGAGAACAAGATTGTCATGGTAGAACCATTCGAAATGGAGGCACCTAAGACAAAAGAGTTCTTGAACATTCTTTCAGCCATCAAGGCAGGCGACAGGAAAGTGCTTTTCGTTCTTCCTGACTACTCTGCCAATATTTACCTTTCATCACGTAACCTCGAGCAGGTAAAAGTTATCTCTGTCAATGAGATCAACACCTACACTGTCATGAACGCACACTCTATGGTGCTTGTTGATGGTGTTCAGGATATCCTCGCCTCAAGAGTTGCACGCTAAAAAGATTGAGAGATGGGAATTATCATTAAGCCAATTGTAACAGAAAAGTTGACGGCTCAGGGCGAAAAGTTGAACCGTTATGGATTCATTGTTGACCGTGATGCAAACAAGATTGAAATCAAGGCTGCCGTAGAGCAGATGTACAATGTTTCAGTCGCTGCTGTCAATACATTGAATTACCACGGGAAAAGAAAATCCCGTTATACAAAGGCCGGCATGCTTAGAGGCCGTATGAATCACTTCAAGAAAGCATACGTTACTCTTGCCGGAGAAGATAAGATTGATTTCTATAGTAATATTTAAGGGATAAGGCAATGGTAACAAGAAAATTTAAACCGGTTACTCCTGGTCAAAGGAACAAAGTAATCAGCGCTTTTGACGATATCACCGCCAAGAAGCCGCAGAAATCATTGCTGGAACCTCTTAAGAGCACAGGCGGACGTAACAATACAGGTCAGATGACCATGCGTTACCTCGGTGGCGGACACAAGAGAATGTACCGTATCATCGACTTCCATCGTGCTAAAGATGAGTGCAAGGCAACTGTCCTCACTATAGAATATGACCCGAACCGTAGCGCACGTATCGCGCTCGTACAGTACGAGGACAATGAGAAGAGATACATCATTGCTCCTAACGGACTTAAGGTAGGTCAGGTCATCGAGTCAGGTTCAGGCGTTGCTCCTGAGCTTGGTAACGCTCTCCCTCTTGGGGAAATTCCAGTCGGTACACTCGTACACAACATCGAGCTCCGTCCTGGCCAGGGTGGTGCAATGGCACGCTCTGCAGGTACTTACGCTCAGATCGCAGCTCGTGAAGGAAACCACGTTATTCTTCGTCTGCCTTCAGGTGAGACAAGAATGGTTCTCGTATCCTGCCGTGCTACAGTAGGTGTCGTATCGAATCCAGAACACAATTTGGAGTCTTATGGTAAAGCTGGTCGCAGCAGATGGCTCGGCAGACGTCCACACAACCGTGGTGTCGTTATGAACCCGGTTGATCACCCGATGGGTGGTGGTGAAGGTCGTGCTTCCGGAGGTCATCCGAGATCTCGTAAGGGACTTCCTGCAAAGGGCTACAAGACACGTAATCCTAAGGCTACTTCAAACAAGTTCATCATTGAAAGAAGAAAGAAATAACAGGAATTAAACTTAAGAGATTATGAGTCGTTCATTAAGAAAAGGTCCATATATCCAGGAAGCTCTGGAAAAAAGAATTCTTGCTATGAATGAAGGCGGCAAGAAGAAAGAGGTCGTGAAGACCTGGTCACGCGCAAGCATGATCTCTCCTGACTTCGTAGGTCATACTATCGCCGTTCATAACGGGAATAAGTTCATTCCTGTATATGTAACTGAGAATATGGTAGGCCACAAGCTTGGAGAGTTCGCTCCAACTAGGACTTTCAGAGGCCATTCAGGTAACAATAAGTAAAATCGCTTAATTGATCAGAAATTATGGGAAAACGTAAAAGAGAAATGGCCGAAAGACTGAAAGAGATTAAGCGCCAGACTGCTATTGCGAAGGCAAATGACGTTCCGTCATCCCCTCGTAAGATGCGTCTCGTTGCAGACACTGTAAGAGGTGTGGAAGTTAACCACGCTCTGGATCTGCTCAAGTTCTCCAAGAAGGCTCCTTCAAAGGTTCTTGAGACTCTCCTTCGCAGTGCAATCGCTAACTGGGAGGCCAAAAACCAGGACAAAGCTAAAGAATTGGACAACGGTAACGTCATCGTCAAGACTATCATGGTCGATGAAGGTCGTACACTCAAGAGAATCCGTCCTTGCCCTCAGGGTAGAGCCGGCAGAATCCGCAAGCGTTCCAACCACGTTACTATTATCCTTGACGTAAAGAAACCATCAACAGTGGAGGACAATAAATAATATGGGACAGAAAACTAATCCTATCAGCAACAGAATCGGTATCACCCGTGGTTGGGTCTCTAACTGGTGTGGTGATAATTACGCTGAGAAAATCGCGGAAGACTACAAGATCCGCAAGTACCTCGTAAATCGTCTTGCCAATGCAAGCATTTCCAAGATTGTCATTGAGAGAACTCTCAAACTTATCACAGTGACGATCCAGGCTGCAAGACCAGGTGTCATCATCGGCAGGGGCGGCAGTGCAGTGGACAAACTTAAGGAGGAACTTAAGAAAGTCACAAGCAAAGAGGTTCAGATCAACATCTTCGAAGTCAGAAGACCGGAAGTTGACGCGAACATCGTTGCAGACAGCATCGCTCGTCAGATTGAGGGCCGTGTTTCATACAGAAGAGCTATCAAGCTTGCAGTTTCTACCGCAATGCGTGTAGGTGCTGAAGGTATCAAGGTTCAGATCAGCGGCCGTGTAGGCGGCGCCGAGATGGCAAGAAGCGAAATGTTCAAGGAAGGTCGTACACCGCTCCACACATTCCGTGCTGATATCGACTATGCTCTCGCAGTAGCTCACACCAAGGTTGGTGCTCTCGGTATCAAGGTATGGATCTGCAACGGTGAGGTTTACGGAAAGAAAGATCTTTCACCTAACGCAGGCCTCGCTTCAGCATCTGCTCAGCCTCAGGGACAGGGTCGCCAGTCCCGTGGAGACCGTGGTCCTCGTCGTGGTGGCAGAGGCCGTGGAGACAGAAAAGAGAACAAAAACTAAGTTTTTGTCCTATCAATAACGAATCCCGACAGGTTTAACTCCTGCCGGGATTTTTTCTTATCCCTAAAACCACTATCTTTGTTGCCATTGGTTTTCTACAGACACTCCCGAGAAATACTCGCGCTGCATTTTTACCTGGGCGCGCCGCATCGCCCGATAGCATTTAGCTTCCATA
>ULQR01022438.1_pt1 | contig 11208 bp, 9 predicted proteins | sample 1954711 | NCBI WGS metagenome assembly ULQR01 (sample SAMEA4835661, study PRJEB28245) | human gut metagenome | biome: gut microbiome; material: fecal sample | place: Denmark | collected 2008
CTCTACATGGTCCGTTCCATCTGGGTCAAAGATGCCCTGGAGCTTCAGGAGCGGGTTGACCGGATCGCGCTTGCGGCATCCATGATGACGGACACAAAGATGGAGAAAAAGTTCATCGACGGCTGCTCCAACACAGTCCCGAACAAGGTCCTGGAATCCCTGATGTGGGAAAACTTCAATGACCTTGGCGTCTGCCATTACACAGAGGAAGAGTTAAAGTATGCGAAGGCGCTTTACGATTCTGTTGAGATGAAGTCTGCGGATCTTCCGGGAGATGCGACGAAGGACAGCGATGAGATCTACGAGTTTGTGGATGAGAAGTCCAAACATGGCACCGTGCCGATGAATGAGTTCCTTGTTCCGTACCTGTACTCCGAGAAGCCGAGAATGGGCTCCACGGACGTCGGTGATGTGAGCTGGTGCGTTCCGACCGCGCAGATCAACACTTCCACATTCCCGGCACAGGCGCCTGGACATTCCTGGCAGAATGTCTCCTGCGGACGGACATCCATTGCCCACAAGAACATGCTGCTGGCAGGAAAAGTCATCGCAGCGACGGCGATCGATCTCATGGAGAAGCCTAATGTTCTTCAGGCGGCGAAAGATGAGTTCAATAAGAAGATGAAACGCTACGGCGGCTACATCTGCCCGATCCCGAAGGACGCGGTTCCGGTCGTTCCGGGAGAGAAGATGTAATTGTGCAGACGGTTACGAAAACAGAATAGACTGGTCGTAAGTCCGGCCGGACAGATCATGCAGCAGACGTTTGCTGCACAGAGCTGTCCGGCTTTTGTTGGTTTGGCCAATTCCGTAAAATGAAACCATATCTGCAGATTTCGCCAATTTACAGATTTTTTACACATTTTTCAGCGAAAAGATAGGAATCGCGGTTCTAAAACACGCAAAAATGTGGTATAATATAAAAGTATATTTTCAGATAGGAGAACAAATGGTTGCTTTCGGTGGCGGAAATTTTCTGAATTGAAGATTCCGTAAGATGTCGCTGCGGCCGTGGAGCCTGCTGATGTGTTTTCGCGGCAGAAAGGAGCGGATATGAATATCAGGGAAACGATGGAACAATGGGAACGCCGGAATCTCAGCCCGTATGCTGCTCTGAGCAGTGAGACGCTGGGGCGGGACCGCGAGGAAGTCCCCTGCGATGTCCGTCCTGCCTACCAGCGGGACCGTGACCGTATCCTGCACAGCAAGTCATTTCGCCGCCTGAAAGACAAGACACAGGTCTTTCTGGCCCCGGAAGGCGACCACTACCGCACGAGGCTGACGCACACGCTGGAGGTCTCCCAGATCGCCAGGACGATCGCAAAGGCGCTTCGGATGAATGAATCCCTGACGGAGGCGATCGCGCTGGGACATGATCTCGGACATACGCCTTTCGGACATGCCGACGAGTACATATTAAATGAGATCTGTGAGGACGGTTTCGCCCACTTTAAACAGAGTGTCCGGATCGTGGAGGTCCTGGAGAAAAAAGGACAGGGATTAAACCTCACGAAGGAAGTGCGCGACGGGATCTTAAATCACAGAACGTCAGGAAACCCTGCGACGCTGGAGGGAAAGATCGTCCGCTTCTCTGATAAGATCGCGTACATCAATCATGACATCGATGATGCGATCCGCGGGAAGATCATCACCGAGAAAGATATCCCCAGAGAGTTTGCGGATGTCCTCGGTGATACGGTAAAGGACCGCCTGAATATCATGATCCATGATATCATCAACAACAGCATGGACAAGCCGTCGATCTTCATGTCTCCGGATGTGGAGCGGGCGATGCGCGGGATGAGAGAGTGGATGTTCGAGCATGTCTACCGGAATCCGGCCGCAAAAGGCGAGGAGGGAAGAGCGCAGCAGCTGATCGTGACGCTCTATGAATATTATCTGAAACATGTGGACGAGCTTCCGGAGGAATTCCGGATGATGATGGAGACCCGCGGTGAGAAGAAAGAGCGGGTCGTCTGCGATTATATTGCCGGGATGAGCGACGGATACGCGATCGACCGGTTTGAGGAATTATTTGTGCCGAAGGCATGGAAGATATAAAAAATACGCATTGTGGGAGGGATGAAACGTGTATTATCCGGAAGAAGTGATCGAGGAGGTACGGACGAGGAATGATATCGTGGATATCGTGTCCCAGTATGTAAATCTGAAGAAAAAGGGTGCAAACTATTTCGGCCTGTGCCCGTTTCATAACGAGAAATCCCCGTCGTTTTCTGTCTCCCCATCGAAGCAGATGTACTACTGTTTTGGCTGCGGAGCAGGAGGAAACGTGATCTCCTTCGTGATGGAATATGAAAATTATACCTTTGTGGAGGCTGTGAAGATGCTGGCGGACCGCGCCGGGATCGCGCTGCCGGAGATGGAATATTCGAAGGAAGCAAAGGCCCAGGCAAGCTTAAAAAATACGCTCCTGGAGATCAACCGCCTTGCCGCAAATTTCTTTTATTACCAGCTAAAGCAGCCAGCCGGCAAGATCGGATATGATTACCTGAAGGAAAAGCGGCGGCTGAGCGATGATACGATCCGCCATTTCGGACTTGGATATTCCAGCAAAGTGCCGGATGATCTGTACCGGTATATGCGATCGAAAGGGTATCACGATGATATCTTAAAAGAGACAGGCCTCTTCTTTATTGATGAGCGCGGGGCAAGGGATAAGTTCTGGAACCGCGTCATGTTCCCGATCCTGGACGTCAACAACCGCGTCATCGGCTTCGGCGGACGTGTGATGGGGGATGGGGAGCCGAAGTATTTAAACTCCCCGGAGACGAAGATCTTCGATAAGAGCCGGAATCTTTATGGACTGAACTTCGCGAGAACGTCCAGGGCGAAATATATGCTGGTCTGCGAGGGATATGTCGATGTGATCGCGATGCACCAGGCGGGCTTTACGAATGCCGTGGCATCCTTAGGGACCGCATTTACGTCCCAGCACGCGATGCTGTTAAAGCGATATACGGATCAGGTGATCCTGACCTACGACAGCGACGGAGCCGGCGTGAAAGCGGCGCTCCGGGCGATCCCGATCCTGAAAGAAGTCGGGATGTCCATCAAGGTTTTAAACATGAAGCCGTATAAAGATCCGGATGAGTTTATCAAGAACCTCGGAAAAGAGGAGTTCCAGAAGCGGATCGACAACGCAGTCGGGAGTTTCATGTTCGAGATCTCGGTGATCCGGAACCAGTACAACATGCAGGATCCGGAGTCAAAGACAGGATTTTATAATGCCGTCGCGAAGAAGCTGCTGGAATTCCCGGAAAAGCTTGAGAGGGATAACTATACGGAAGCCGTCGCCAGGGAGTATATGATCCCGGAGGCAGACCTCAAAAATCTCGTGAATTCCATGGGCGGACTCATCGGAGTGACGACAAGAGAGCGCGAGTATGACAAAGAGCGGATCCGACAGAAAAAGGAGAAGGAGGACGGGATCCGGAAGTCCCAGCGACTGCTCCTCACATGGCTCATCGAGCGGCCGGAGCTGTTCGAAAAGATCCGCGGCATCATCACGCCGGAGGATTTCGATGATGAACTCTATCGGGAAGCAGCGTCCATGGTGTTTGAGGAATATGAAAAAACAGGAAGCGTGAACCCTGCCCAGATCCTGAATCATTTCATCGAGGGCGAGGAACAATACAGGGAAGTAGCTGCCCTGTTCCATGCGACACTCAGTGAATCCTTAAATAATGAGGAGCAGAGGAGAGCGTTTTCTGAGACAGTCAAAAAGATCAAGAAACACAGTCTGGATGTGAAGGGAAAGACTGCAGACATCAGAGAATTACAGGAAATTATCAGGCAGCAGTCGGAACTTGCTGCCCTGAATATCACACTGGACTAGAATCCAGCCGGGAAGGATGGAATTATGGAGGAAAAGACACTTACATTTGACGAGAAGTTATCAAAACTTCTGGAACTCGCAAAGAGCAAAAAGAATGTCCTGGAAGAGAAGGACATTCACGATGCGTTTGCGGGGGAAGAACTGACACCTGAGAAGCTGGACCGCATATATGACTTCCTGGATAAAAAGCATGTTGATGTTTTAAAAATGTCAAACGATGACGATATGGATCCGGATCTGTTCACAGAGGATGAAGATCCGGACCCGGAGGATGAGATCGATATGGAACATATCGACCTCTCAGTTCCGGAAGGAGTCAGCGTGGATGACCCTGTCCGGATGTATTTAAAGGAGATTGGGAAAGTGCCGTTGCTCTCCCCGGATGAGGAGATCGAGCTGGCAAAGAAGATCGAGCTTGGGGATGAGGCGGCGAAAAAGAAGCTCGCCGAGGCCAATTTACGTCTTGTGGTCAGCATCGCAAAGCGCTATGTGGGACGCGGGATGCAGCTTCTGGACCTGATCCAGGAGGGAAATCTCGGACTCATCAAGGCCGTGGAAAAGTTTGATTACCGGAAGGGATACAAGTTCAGCACTTACGCGACCTGGTGGATCCGTCAGGCGATCACCCGCGCGATCGCGGACCAGGCGAGAACGATCCGGATCCCGGTCCATATGGTCGAGACGATCAACCGGCTTGTGAGAACACAGCGCCAGCTGGTACAGAAACTCGGAAGAGAGGCAACGCCGGAGGAGCTTGCGAAAGAGCTCGATATGCCGGTAGACCGCGTGAGAGAGATCATGAAGATTTCCCAGGATCCGGTGTCCCTGGAGACGCCGATCGGTGAGGAGGAGGACAGCCATCTTGGAGATTTTATCCAGGATGACAACGTGGAAGTGCCGGCGGATGCCGCGACGTACACACTGCTCCATGAACAGCTGATGGAGGTCCTTTCAACGCTCACGGAGCGGGAGCAGAAGGTCCTGCGGCTGCGGTTTGGTCTGGATGGCGGGAGACCGAGGACGCTGGAGGAGGTCGGAAGACAGTTCAATGTGACGAGGGAGCGGATCCGGCAGATCGAGGCGAAGGCACTCCGGAAACTGCGCCATCCGAGCAGAAGCAAGGTTTTAAAGGATTATCTGGACGAATAAGCGAAAAAAGAATGGGGAAAACATATATGAAATTATCAGAACGCCTGGAGATGGTGCTCTCGTTCGTGGAAACGGGAGAATCCGCGGCAGACGTTGGGACGGACCACGGGCATGTGCCGGTGGAACTTGTCCGGAGAGGAATCGTAAAAAAGGCAGTTGCGATGGATGTGCGGAAGGGACCGCTTTCCCGTGCAGCGGAGAATATTGCGCTCGCAGGACTTTCGGAGAAGATCGCGACAAGACTCTCAGACGGGGTGGCAAAGCTGCTTCCCGGGGAGGCGGACTCGGTCGTGATCGCCGGAATGGGCGGTGAGCTGATCATTAAGATCCTAGAGAACGGAAGGCACATGTGGGATTCCGTGTCCCAGTGGGTGTTGTCCCCGCAGTCGGAGATCTTTAAGGTCCGCAGATGGCTTCTGGAAAACGGGTTTGAGATCCGCAGGGAAGATATGCTCTTAGAGGACGGGAAGTATTATACGGTGATGGATGTCCGAAGAAGAGGCTCCGGTGACGCTGATCAGGCGGCAGATGCTCTGAAAGGTGCAGATCAGGCAGATGGGAATGCGCAGGATGCAGCTTCCGCCAGTGGGCTTTCCAGACTTTCTGAGGACAGCCGGATGCTCTACGGGGATTATCTGATCCGGACGAAAAATTCGGTGCTTCTTACATATCTGAAAGAGGAAGAGGAAAAGCTCGCTCGTTTTATCGGGGATCTTTCCGCAAAGGCCGGTTCTTCGGAGCGGGCGGCTGAACGTCTTTCGGAGTTAAAAGTACAGTTGAGGGAAAATCAGGAGGTACAGCATGAAATGCAGGGAGATCATTGAGATTTTAGAGACGCTTGCGCCGAAGTCCTGTGCCTGTGACTGGGACAATCCGGGACTTCTTGCTGGGCGTATGGATAAGGATGTAAAGAAGATCCTGCTGACACTGGACGCGGACGATGCGGCGGTGGAGCGGGCGAAAGAGATCGGTGCGGATATGCTTTTGAGTCATCATCCGCTGATCTTTAAGCCGGTGAAGCATGTTTCCGATGAGGATTTTATCGGAAGACGTCTTGTCTCCCTGATCCAGGCGGATGTGTCCTATTATGCGATGCACACGAATTTTGACTCGGCCCCGGGATGTATGGCGGATATTGTCGCGGACCGGCTGAATTTTGTGGATCAGAAGCCGCTGGAGCTTATGGGAGAGCTTTCGGGAACTGCTTATGGAATCGGAAAGACCGGAACTTTGAAGAAGCCGATGACGGGGCCGGAGCTTGCGAGAGAAGTGAAGAACCGGTTTGGACTGCCGTTTGTCACGGTCTACGGGAGTGAGCTTTATGAGAATGAGCCGGTGACGAGAGCGGCGACTTGTCCGGGTGCCGGAGGAAGTGAGGTCCGGGAGGCGCTTCGGGCAGGAGCGCAGGTGTTTATTACCGGGGATATCAGTCACCATGAGGGAATCGATGCGGCGGCCCAGGGGATGATGATCATTGATGCGGGGCATTATGGGCTGGAGCATGTGTTTATGGACTTTATGGAGGGATTTTTGCGGGATAAATTGCCGGAGGAAGTTGCGATCGAGAAGATGGCGGTGAAGTTTCCGGCGGTGGTGATATAGGATGGATTGGAGGCGGTTTTATGGCAGTTGTGAAGGCGAATGGAATCGGGAAGGTTTATCCGGAGGGGACTACATATCTGGAAATCGCGAGGGATTTTCAGGATCAGTATGAGAATGACATTCTGCTTGTGAGAGTGAATGGAAAGCTCAGGGAGCTGGATAAGACTCTGACGGAGGATTCGGAGATTTCGTTTATCACGGCGGAGGGGAATGCCGGGTATAAGACATATGAGCGCAGTGCGATCTTTCTGATGCTGAAGGCGTTTTATGAGGTAGTCCCGAGAGAGAAGATCAGGAAGATCCAGATCGATTTTGCGCTTGGAAACGGAATTTACGGGGAGCTTGTCGGGGATGTCCCGGTGGATGAGAAGCTGCTTTTAAAGGTAAAGGCGCAGATGGAGAAGCTGCGGGATGCGGCAATCCCGGTCAAGAAGCGGAGCATCAACACGGATGATGCGGTGGAGCTGTTCGGAAAGCATGGGATGCATGATAAGGAGCAGCTGTTCCAGTACCGGCGGGCATCTCGGGTGAATATTTACAGTATCGGAGAGTTTGAGGACTATTTTTACGGGTATATGGTCCCGGACACGAGTTATGTGAAGTATTTTGATCTGGTGCCGTGCCATGCGGGATTTCTGCTGCTGCTTCCGGTGAAATCGGATCCGAAGCATGTGGAGCATCCGGCGGTCAGGGAGAAGCTGTTCTCGATCCTTCATTCATCGTATCGCTGGAGTGACAGTCTTGAGGTCCCGAATGTCGGTGCTCTGAATAAGATGATCGCGGACGGGAAGGGACAGGATCTGATCCTGATGCAGGAGGCACTCCAGGAGAAGAATATCGGTCAGGTTGCGGAACAGGCCGTGAAGGATCCGGACCGCAGGATCGTGATGATCGCAGGACCGTCTTCTTCGGGAAAAACAACATTCAGCCACCGGCTTTCGACGCAGTTTGCAGCGCTCGGATATAATCCGCATCCGATCTCCGTGGACAATTATTTCCGCAACCGGGAAGAGTATCCGCTCGATGAGAACGGGCAGCCGGATTTTGAGGCGCTCGGATGTGTGGATATTCCGCAGTTTAATGAGGATATGAACGCTCTGCTCTCCGGCAAGACCATCGAACTTCCACGGTTTAACTTTAAGACCGGTAAGAGGGAATACAAAGGCGAAATGCTGAAGCTTGGAAAGAAGGATATTCTCGTCATCGAGGGCATCCACTGCCTGAATGACGCGATGTCCTCAGAACTTCCGAAGGACAGTAAATTTAAGATCTACATCAGCGCCCTGACCCAGTTGAATGTGGATGAGCACAACCGGATCCCGACAACTGACGGACGACTGATCCGCCGGATGGTGCGGGACGCGAGAACAAGAGGAACCTCTGCGTTAGAGACGATCGAGCGCTGGCCGTCGGTGCGCCGCGGCGAGGACAAGAATATCTTCCCGTACCAGGAGAGCGCCGATGTGATGTTTAACTCCGCGCTTGTGTATGAGCTTGCGGTATTGAAGCTCTATGCGGAACCGCTGCTCTTCAATATCCCGAGAGACCGGGAAGAGTATGATGAGGCGAAGCGGCTCCTCAAATTCCTGGATTATTTCCTTGCCATCGACAGTGATGTGATCCCGAAGACTTCGATTCTCAGGGAGTTTATCGGGGGAAGCTGCCTAAACGTGTAGTTGTATCCGTTTTTTCTGTGGCATTTTCATATGAGTGTGCATCCATATGGACATTATCTGTAAAAGCCGTAACGAAAAAAATATAAACACACGTCTGGACATCAAAATAAATATATGCTAAAATAAACAAGTTCTGAGTAGGACAGATGGTCGCTGCTGCAGTTCTAAGGGATGCAGGAGAGGAAAGTCCGGGCTTCAAAGGGCAGGGTGCCGGATAACGTCCGGCGAAGGCGACTTCAGAGACAGTGCAACAGAAATAAACCGCATGGAAACATGTAAGGGTGGAAAGGCAGTGTAAGAGACTACCGCCTCACTGGTAACAGGGAGGGCACATGCAAACCTCACTCGAAGCAAGGCCAAACAGGAAGCATAAGGCGGCCCGTCTGCTTCCGGGTAGGCCGCTTGAGCCGTCCGGTGACGGACGGTCTAGATAGATGACCATCCAACGACATAACCCGGCTTATCGTCTTGCTCAGAATTGAATAAGAAATTAAGACCGTCTTTTGAAACTTAGCGGAAACGCGAGGTTTTGGAAGGCGGTCTTTTTATGTCTAAACAATGAAAAAAAGTTATGCAATTAGATAAATAAACGAAATTTTACTTTATGATAACCGGATGATATGATGAATTCAGAAAGAGAAATGGTTGATCAGTCAGACAAGATCATACACAGGGAAAGGATGAAAATTATGGGATTCTGGAAGAAAGCAAAAACTGCCGATACTCCCGGAACATGGGAAGGGACGGAAAAATACGGACCAGTGAAACTTGCGTCGGTGGATTTCCGCGACGGTCAGCAGTCTGTAATCGCAACGAGAATGAGAACGGAGGACATGCTTCCGATCCTGGAGCAGATGGATGACTTCGGATACGAATGCATCGAGATGTGGGGAGGAGCAACATTCGACTCCTGCATCCGCTATCTGAATGAAGATCCGTGGGAGCGCCTGAAGGCATTCAAGAGAGTCTGTAAAAAAACACCGCTGCGCATGCTGCTCCGCGGTCAGAATCTTTTAGGCTATACTCCGTATCCGGATGATGTGGTCGAGAGATTCGTGACAAAGACGGCTGAGGATGGAATGGATATCTTCCTGATCTTTGACGGCTTAAACGATATCAGAAACTGTGCATGTGCTGCGAAGGCAGCGCTGAAAGCCGGAAAACGCGTGGAAGGAAATATTCAGTTTACTTCCAGCCCGGTACACACTGTTGAATCGTTTGTACAGACAGCAAAAGATTATGTGAATATCGGAGCGACCGCAGTCCACCTGGAAGATATGGGCGGTATGATCGATCCGACGACGGCGGCAAAGACAGTGGCAGCTGTGAAAAAAGCCGTCAAAATGGATTTGGAAAAGCAAAACCGGAGACAGAGATCGTTTACGGTCCGTCCATCAAAGACTGGCCGAAGATGCCGGCACTGACCGAGAACCTTCTTCTTCAGGTTGCCAGCGTGATCCGCGATGAGGTGACAACAACGGATGAGCTGATCCCGTCCGGTGAGACAGCTTCCTACCGTTCCAACCCGTACAAGATCTCTGAGTTCACCCTGATCCGGAAGGATCCGCAGTATGTGGGACGCGCGAAAGCCGCACAGGAGTTCGAGAAGGCGAGAGTTGCAGGCGATAAGGAGAAAGCAGGAACCTTCTATCAGGTACTCAAGGCGGTCGGTGTTGACACTCCGGTCGAGGAACTCATGAAGACAACCGGGATCGGATCTGTCCTCTACGCAAAGAGACCGGGCGATGGTTCTGCGAGAGAGTACGCGGCAAGCTGCCAGAAAGTACTCGGTGGACTTGCAAACATCTGCATCGAGTATGTGACAAAGAGATACCGCAGCAACTGCGTCAACTGGGGAATTCTGCCGTTCACATGTCCGGAAAAAGAGATCGTTCTTGAGCCGGGTGAGTACCTGTATCTTCCGGGAATCCGCAAAGCAGTGGAAGACGGTGCGACAAGATTTACGGCAAAAGTGATCGGAAAAGACGGCGCAATCCGCGACCTTGAGTTAGAGCTGAACGGCGTAACCGAGGCAGAGAAGAAGGTTCTTTTAGCGGGAAGCCTGATCAATTCCTATAAGGAAGCGTAAATATTAAAATAATACAATACTGCCGGTCCGGTCAGCGTGAAATTGCGCGCTGACCGCGGGCTGGAAAAACAGGGGTATCACGAATATTTGGAGGTATTACATATGAAACTGGCAATCATCGGCTTTGTACTCATGATCGTCTTAATGTACGTGCTCATTCGGGAAAAGATGGCTCCGCCTGTGGCATTCATCCTTCTCCCACTGATCGCAGCGGCATGTGCAGGATTCGGAATGGAAGATATCGCGGGTTTTGTGAAAACAGGTATGAATTCCATGTTAAGCACAGCGATCCTGTTCGTCTTTTCTATCTCATATTTCACATTGATGTCCGATAAAGGACTTTTTGATCCGATCATCAATTTCCTGATCAAAAAAGCGGGAACGAATGTGACAACGATCCTCGTTGCGGCAGTGCTCACAACCTTCGTCGCACACTTAGACGGATCCGGCGCGACTACATTCTTAATCGTAGTTCCGGCGTTCTTACCGATCTGCAAGGAGATGGGAATCCGCCCGAAGGCTCTGCTCGGCGCAATGTGCGGCGCTTACGGCGTGATGAACATCGTTCCGTGGGGCGGTCCGACGATGCGTGCAGCGAGTGTTGCAGGTGTGGAAGCCGGTGATCTCTACAGTTTTATCATTCCGGGAATCGCATGTCTGGTTCTCATGGCATTTGTGATCGTATTTGTAGTTGCCATGATCGAAAAGAAAAACGGCGCCGGAAATGCGGCAAAGATCGAGTCCGAACAGAAAAAGGCAGAGGAGAAGAAGGTAACCTATGACGCCATCTACTGGTTTAACAAGAATCAGCAAGAATTCTCCCACCTCTATAGGTG
>ULQR01004997.1_pt1 | contig 11057 bp, 7 predicted proteins | sample 1954711 | NCBI WGS metagenome assembly ULQR01 (sample SAMEA4835661, study PRJEB28245) | human gut metagenome | biome: gut microbiome; material: fecal sample | place: Denmark | collected 2008
GGCACTAAGAAAGAAAATGGGACATGAAAAGCCGTTTGACATGCATCTTTTAGGTGTTGGTAATGAAAACTGGGGCGAGGAATTTTTCGCAAGTTTTGAAGAATTTAAACATGCCATTGATGGGCATATGGAAAAGAATTATCCGGGATATGACCTTACAATCATTTCAACGGTAGGTGCGCAGGCAGATGACGATGCATATAAGTTTGGCTGGAGATATTTAAGCGGAAATCTCAAGGATAAGGGTGCAGTTATTGCCTTTACTGACGGAAACGAAAGCTTTGACGAAAATGTTGAGTGGTACAAATACCAGAAACATTATATGGAAACTGTAGTCGATGAGCATTATTATCGCTCAAATGCATATCTGTATGAAAATGCGGACAGATATGATTATTACTACAGAGCATATAAGGCAGACGGAACAATTGATGATGACAATTCATCGAAAGTATTTGTGGGTGAATATGCTTCATCTGACAAGAACACACTTGCAGGAGCAGTTGCAGAAGCTGCTGTTATGACAGGGTTTGAAAATAATTCGGATGTAGTGAGACTTGCGGCAACAGCACCATTATTTAACAAGGTGATTTATGACGGAGCATACCGCTGGACACCGGATGCAATATGGTTTGATAATGATTCTGTATGGCACACACCAAACTATTATGTTCAGCAGATGTTTGCAAAGTACATAGGTGACCGTGCAGTGGAGACATCATTTAAGATGTATGACAAGGCAGAAAAAAAACAGCTTATACCACACGGCGGGGTGTCAGTCTCAGTGACAGAAGCGGATGTGCTTTTACAAGAGATAGAGGTAATCTCAAATGCAGACGGAAGTGTATTATTCAGCCAGGATTTTGCAAAAGAGCTTAATGAGAAAATTTTACTGATACCGGGTTCTGAGAATTATGAAAAACAGCCAGATGGAATTTTATTTAAGGCAACAGACAAAGCTGCAAATGGAATATATATATATGATGACAGCTGGACGGATTATAAGGTAAATGTGACAGCAAAGAGGATTTCAGGAAACGGCGGATTGTTTGTGGGAGCAGGTCTTACGGATATATCAGAGAAGAATAAAAATGTCGTTGAGTATGCTGTTTCAATGCACGGTTATCTCACCGGTGTAAGAGTCTTTAAGGACGGAAGTGAAGGCTACCGAATGGGCGACTACTCATCAAGTGAGCTTGCTGGAAACTTGAGAGAGTGCAATTTTGAGCCGCTTGAGGATGGAAAACAGTATGTATTTACCGTTAATTACGGATGCGGAGATGCGAGGGGACTTCAGATGTATTATACAGATGAGACAGGAAACAAGAGTATAGTCCTTGACTATAAATTAAATGCATACAACAGAGTTGTATTTAACTCCGTAACAAGAGATGAAAAGAACATCTATGCAAAACTTGTAAATAAAGATAATGTTGCAAAGAAAGTATCAGTAAAACTTGAGGATTACAAGAAAGTAGCAAAAGCAGACGTAGTAATGCTTACAGCAGATAAAGAACTTGCAGATGTAGCAAATGTCAACACAAAAGAAAAAGAATATGTGGCACCTGTTAAATATCAGACAGCAGTAAACAATCAGATAGCAGAAATATTGCTTCCTGCAAATTCAGTAGCAGTAGTTATATTCTAAAAAATTGCTATAATATCGCATCTTGCAATAACAAAAGGTTTCGTGTAAAATGTGTAATTGAGAAAATATACTGAAAGGCGGGTTAAGTTTAGAATGTTTAAAATTAATGACAATTATTTAAAATTACCTGGTAGTTATCTTTTTTCTACCATTGGAAAGAAAGTAGCAGCATACACAGCAGCAAATCCTGATAAAGAAGTTATCAAACTCGGTATTGGTGATGTTACATTACCTCTTGCACCGGCAGTTATAAAAAGACTTCACAGCGCAGTTGACGAGATGGCAGTAAAAGAGACATTTAAAGGATATGCTCCTGACCTTGGATATGAATTCCTCCGTACTACAATCGTTGAAAACGATTACAAGGCAAGAGGATGCGATATTGCGGCAGATGAGATTTTTGTAAGTGACGGTGCAAAGAGTGATTCAGGAAATATCGGTGACATTTTTGCAGTTGACAATAAGATTGCCGTATGTGACCCTGTTTATCCTGTATATGTAGATACAAATGCCATGGCAGGCCGTACAGGTGAGTATAATCCTGAGACAGAAAAGTGGTCAGACGTTATCTATATGCCATGCACAAAAGAGAACAACTTTGTTCCTGAACTTCCTAAGGAAGAGCCAGACATTATTTATCTCTGCTTCCCTAACAATCCTACAGGAACAACTATCACAAAAGACCAGTTACAGGTATGGGTTGACTATGCATTAAAGATTGGTGCGGTTATCATTTATGATGCAGCTTACGAGGCATATATTTCTTCTGAAAACGTACCTCATTCAATCTATGAGTGTGAGGGTGCAAAGGGATGCGCAATCGAGCTTAGAAGTTTCTCAAAGAATGCAGGATTTACAGGTACAAGACTTGGATTTACTGTTATTCCTAAGGAACTTAAATGCGGAGATGTTATGCTTCACAGCCTTTGGGCACGTCGTCACGGAACTAAGTTTAACGGTGCTCCTTATATCATTCAGGCAGCAGGTGCAGCAGTTTACACTGAAGAAGGAAAGAAAGAGACTAAAGAGCAGATAGCATATTATATGAACAATGCTAAGATAATAAGAGAAGGTCTTACAGGTGCAGGATATGAAGTTTACGGTGGTGTTGATGCTCCGTATATCTGGCTTAAAACTCCTGATAAGATGACTTCATGGGAATTCTTTGATTATCTCCTTGAAAATCTTAATATCGTTGGAACACCTGGTTCAGGATTTGGTCCAAGTGGTGAAGGATATTTCAGACTGACAGCGTTTGGAAGTCTTGAAAATACAAAGAAGGCTATGGAACGTATCAAAGCAGGAAAAGCCTGATTTTATTGATAGAAATGAGGAATTATATTGAAAAAGTGTATAGTTAGAGCGATGGGTATTGTACTTGCTGCCGGAGTTGTTGTTACTTCGGTGGCGGTACAGAAAAATGTGGTGTCGGCAGATGCAGTTACAGGAACATCAAAATATATTGCATTTGGAGCAGACCTTAATGCAAAGGAAAAGGCAGCCGTGCTTGACGGATTTGGTATTACCGAAAATGACTTGTCCGATTATAAAACAATCGAGATTACAAATAAAGATGAACATGATTACCTTGGTGATTATATGTCTGATTCGGTTATAGGTACGAGAGCTTTATCATCCGTTATGGTTGTAAAAGCAGATGAAGACAGTGGTGTAAATGTTTCGACAAAACATATTACATACTGCACATCAGGTATGTATTGTAATGCACTCGTTACGGCGGGACTTTCAGATGCAAAGGTAACGGTTGTCGGACCTTTTGATATATCAGGTACATCGGCACTTGTCGGTGCAATGAAAGCTTATTCTGTCATGACAGGAGAGGAAATATCCGAAAAGACAATGGATACGGCAACAGATGAACTAGTCACTACGGCGGAGATTGCAAAAAATGTAGGTGATACACAGAAGGTTACCGAACTTGTTGCAGCAGCTAAAAAGGCAATATTTGAAGACCAGCTTTCATCTGAGACTGATATAAGAGATGCAATAGAGCAGGCGGCAAATGAGCTTGGCCTTGACCTTTCAGATGATGATGTTGAAAAGCTTACAAATATGATGATGAAAGTATCTAAAGAAAATATTGATCCTGATAAGATAGCAAAACAGGCATCTGATATATATAACAAATTAAAAGAAAAAGGTATTGACCTTGCAAATGTGGATACAAAGGGTCTCAGTGAGAAAATCGGGGATTTCTTTGGTAATATATTTACAGCGATAACAAACTTTTTCTCAGGTTTGTTTGGATAGATTAATGAAGAAACGGGGTTCGCCCAAAAAGAGCGAGCCTCTTATGATTTAAAGTGAGGTTGGATATGGCAAATATTATTTCTGATGAAACAATAGATTATGTTGGAATTCTCGCAAAGCTTGAACTTAGTGATGAAGAAAAAGAAAAAGCTAAAAAAGATATGGAAGAAATGCTTGATTATATAGATAAGTTAAACGAACTTGATACATCAAGTGTCGAGCCTATGTCTCATGTTTTCCCGGTCAACAATGTATTTAGGGAGGATGTGGTTACAAACGGTGATGGTACAAAGCAGACTCTTGCAAATGCGCCGGAGCAAAAAGATGATAGTTTTGTAGTGCCAAAAACTATTGTGGGATAGAGAATGGAGGAAAGTTATGTCTTTGATGAATCTTACAGCCGTTGAGCTGGGAAAAAAGATTAAAAATAAAGAAGTTACGGTAGTGGAAGCTACAAAGGCTGCTCTTGATGCCATTGATGCAAGGGAAGAAAAGGTAAACAGTTTTGTGACTGTTGACAAAGAAGGTGCATTAAAAAGAGCAGAGGAAGTTCAGAAACTTATAGATGAGGGTAAACTTGCCGGACCGCTTGCAGGTGTACCGGTTGCGGTAAAGGACAACATGTGTACAGAGGGAATGCTTACAACATGCAGTTCAAAGATTCTTGGAAATTTTGTGCCTACATTTACATCTGAAGCAGTTATAAATCTTGAAAAAGCAGGTGCGGTTATTCTCGGAAAGACCAATATGGACGAGTTTGCGATGGGAAGTACAACAGAGACTTCTGCATATGGCGAGACTAAAAATCCATGGAATTTAGAGCACGTTCCGGGAGGTTCTTCAGGAGGTTCATGTGCGGCAGTTGCGGCAGAAGAATGTTTCTATGCACTTGGTTCAGATACAGGTGGATCTATAAGACAGCCTAGTTCGTTTTGCGGAGTTACAGGTATAAAGCCGACATATGGCACAGTTTCACGTTATGGACTTATAGCATACGGTTCATCGCTTGATCAGATAGGACCTGTTGCAAAGGATGTAACAGATTGTGCTGCGATTCTTGAAGTGATAGCATCACATGATGAGAAAGATTCAACTTCCGTAAAGAGAGATGACCTCGACTTTACATCAGCTCTTGTTGATGATGTAAAAGGTATGAAGATAGGTATTCCTAAGGACTATTTTGGAGAAGGTCTTGACAGTGAAGTAAAGAACGCTGTTTTAAATGCTGCCAAAGTTCTTGAACAAAAAGGTGCTATAGTTGAGGAATTTGATTTAAGCCTTGTCGAATATGCCATTCCTGCATATTATGTTATTGCATGTGCAGAGGCAAGTTCAAACCTTGCAAGATTTGACGGTGTAAAATACGGATACCGTACAGATGAATATGACGGTCTTCATAACATGTACAAGAAATCACGTTCTGAAGGATTTGGAGCAGAAGTAAAAAGAAGAATTATGCTTGGCTCTTTTGTATTAAGTTCAGGATATTATGATGCATATTATCTTAAGGCTCTCAGAACAAAAGCTCTCATAAAGAAAGCTTTTGATGATGCATTTGCAAAATATGATGTTATTTTAGGACCGGCAGCACCTACAACGGCACCAAAACTTGGCGAAAGTTTGAGTGATCCGCTTAAGATGTATCTTGGAGATATATATACTATTTCAGTAAACCTTGCAGGACTGCCTGGTATAACTGTTCCTTGCGGAATGGATTCAAATGGTCTTCCGATTGGTTTGCAGCTTATTGGTGACTGCTTTAAGGAAAAGAATATTATACGTGCAGCATATAGTTTTGAGCAGACAAGAGAATTTAAACACAGTCCGCTTGCAGATTAATGGAAAAGAGGTAAAGTATGAAACAGTATGAAACAGTCATAGGATTGGAAGTACATGTAGAGCTTGCCACAAAGACAAAGATTTTTTGCGGATGTTCTACAGAGTTTGGCGGAAAACCAAATTCACATACATGCCCTGTATGTACAGGTATGCCGGGGTCACTTCCGGTACTTAATAAAAAGGTTGTTGAATATGCCACGGCAGTAGGTATTGCCACAAATTGTACAATCACACAGAATTGTAAATTTGACAGAAAAAATTATTTTTATCCCGATAACCCACAGAATTATCAGATTTCACAGTTATATCAGCCTATATGCAGAAACGGACATATTGATATAGAGACAGAAAGTGGTGTTAAGAAGAGTATCGGAATACACGAGATTCATATGGAGGAAGATGCGGGAAAACTTGTGCATGACGAGTGGGGTGAGAGTTCGCTTGTAGATTTTAACCGTTCAGGTGTACCGCTTATAGAGATAGTATCTGAGCCTGATATGAGGTCTGCTGAGGAAGTTATTGCATATCTTGAAAAACTTAGACTTATCGTTCAGTATCTCGGTGCTTCTGACTGTAAATTACAGGAGGGTTCGATGCGTGCCGATGTAAATCTTTCGGTAAGAGAAGCCGGAGCTGCAGAGTTTGGTACAAGAACAGAGATGAAGAATCTTAATTCATTCAAAGCTATTGCAAGAGCGATAGAGGGAGAAAGAGAGCGTCAGATAGACCTTATTGAAGCAGGTGAAAAGGTTGTACAGGAGACAAGAAGATGGGATGATACAAAAGAGTATTCTTATGCGATGCGTTCAAAAGAGGATGCACAGGATTACAGATATTTCCCTGAACCTGACCTTGTTCCTATAATTATAAGTGATGAATGGCTTGAGGAGATAAAGAATAACCAGCCTGAATTCAGAGATGAGAAGTTTACAAGATATGTTGAAGAATATAAGCTTCCTGAATATGATGCGGACATTCTTACTGGGAACAAGCATCTTGCAGATATTTTTGAAGCTACAACAGCACTTTGCAACAACCCTAAAAAGGTATCAAACTGGCTTATGGTTGAGACAATGCGTCTTATGAAGGAAAATGAGATGGAGCCTGAACAGCTTAAATTCTCTCCTGAAAACCTTGCAAAACTTATAAATCTTGCAGAAAACAGAGTTATTAACAGTTCAGTTGCAAAAGAAGTATTTGAAAAGGTATTTACTAATGATATTGACCCTGAAAAGTATGTTGAGGAAAATGGTCTTAAAAATGATACTGACGACGGAGCATTAAAAGAAACTATTGAAAAGATAGTTGCCGACAATCCACAGTCAGTAGAAGATTATCACAGCGGAAAGAAGAAAGCTATAGGTTTCCTTGTAGGTCAGACTATGAAAGCTACACAGGGAAAAGCTGATCCGGGAATGATAAACCAGATATTAAAAGAAATACTTGACAAGTAGATTTAAATAAAAATGGAGGTGAGGGTATGGGGGCTGAAAAAAGAAGAAGTAAACGTATACCAATCACTATGCATCTTGAAGTGTCGTCGTTATTTAAACAGGACAATGTTCATGTAAAAAATATAAATGCGCCTGTTGAGATAACAGATATTTCAAGAAATGGTATTGGGTTTATAACTAAAAGTGTTCTGCCTATTGGTTTTTACTTTAATTCAAGACTCGAATTTGAAAAAAAGAATGACTGTTTAAATTGTGTAGTGCAGATAGTAAGAAGAAAGCAGAAAGAGGATGGAACTACACTTTATGGATGTGAGTTTGTGGGTATGCCATCAATATTTGACTATATATTTGATGATATAGAGAATGAATATTCAAAATGTCATTCTGATGAAGATGGGGAAAATGAATAAATCTGAAAGATAGATGTTACGAGCATTTTACTATTCCATAAAAAGTGCTCCCTTTCCGGTGTATAAGAAAGGGAGCACTTTTTTTGCTTTACATTAGTTTATACAAGTTATTTGACGAAATGTCAATGATACATTACACTAAGCTCTTATATCAAAAGAAAATCTTTTCATTTCAGTTGTCTGCTGCGTGTTTATTTTCGTATTGATAAATTCATCAATGGTGCTTGTGCTTGCGTCGGCTTTTTCTATTTTAACATGGCAGGCATATCCCTGAGAGTTAAGTGCATCTTTTAACATATCTGCATTTGTGGCAAGAAGGTCGATTGATTTGTCATTATCTGATATAAATTTTGTAGTTATTTCATTGTGATTTTTATCAAGATAGACATCCAGTGCACCTAAATTTTCCATGTCAAGATGTAAAAGTACATGTATATTGTCAAGGTTCTTTCTTAATTTTTCTTTCTTTGTGTATACATAGAGGTCGCCATGTGCATCCTGATTTTTCAACTTTAGCGGCATTTGGAAATATGAAAATGCCTCACTTAAAGTTTTCATAAATTCAATATTGCTCTGTGCATCTCTTGCATTTTGACCTAAATTATCTGAATCCTGACCTGAAAGGTTTGATTTTATAAGTGATTCAAAATCTTTTAACTGCTCATGCATTTTGTTGTAGAAAGAATTTATGTTTTCTCCATCCTTTAACTTTTGTGGTGAAAGCGTCCATGTACTTTGCAGTACCTTTGAAAACAAAGCTTCAAAAGACTGGGACTTAAAAAGTTCACTTATAAGTTCAGGCTCTGACAGCGGTATGACATTTTTGATGACAGTAAGAACTTCTTTTGCGCTGGCATTTCCCGAAACAATTTTTACAATGAGGGATCTGCTTATAGGTAATTTTGAGAGCGTGTTTAAAAGTTCTGTTCTGGCATCCTTATCGAGAAATGTACTAAGATAGTCATTTTCTCTGCCTAATGTCTGAAATTTTTCGCAGAGCGTATCAATAACAGTATTTGTAGCGGATGACTGGGGATTATCAGCGTTTTGTGACGATTGCTGTAACATGCTGTTGATTGAATTTTTTGCACTTTCCGTAATATTATGAAGGAATTTTGCGGCAAATCCAATTTTACTGTCAGGTGAGGTATTGTTCGGTGTTACAGTGTTTTCAGACAAATCATCAGCATTGCCAGCAGATTCTGAAACTTCGGATGCCTCAGCAGTATCAGAAATTTCAGTGGTTTCGTTTATCGGTGCATTTTCATTGATAGTAGGAATGTTTTTAAATAAATCCGTATTTTTTAATTTTGAAATATCCGTTGCGGATTCAAGTGTACTGTCAATGTTTAAAAGGGTCTGCTGAAAAAGCTCGTTTGTAGGATTTGTTCCGTCCGGAAAAACAAGTGATTTGCTTCCGGCAGAGTCTCTGAGTATGGTAAGTGCATCGTGGAGAGACAATGTACCGTTTTCAAGTTGTTCAAGAGTATCTTCTGTCATTGCCGTATTAGAAAGTATGTCCATAAGCTCCTGACGCTCTGAATCAGTCAGAAAAGATATGGAAGGGGAGTTTGCCATGTTATTTTTTTCACCAAACGACTGAAAAAGTATTGATATAAGCTTTTCACCAAATGCGGCAACTGATTGTGAATCGGCATTTTGCGAAAGTGAACTAAGCAAATCAGGTATTTCCGAAGAAAGCGAAGAAAGCTTGTCAATAAGATGATATGTCCCGTGTCTGTAACTTGAAAATTGTGATACGGTATCTTCATTTATATCCATCATAAGCCTTTTCATTATGGCGAGAGTTGAAAAATCTTCTGTTTTACAGTCATAAGCCTGTTGCATAAGGGACTGTATCGACTCTTTGTTTATTGGCAGGAGATTGTCCATAAGAGCTTTTACTGTTGCCTGATTGTGCTCTGTATTAGGAAGTCCCGCTTCTTCAAGGGCTTTGTTTATAAGATTTAATTCCGTATCAGAGTAGCTGTTTTTGACAGGGGAGAGCAAAATCTGACCGGGATTTGGACTGCTGAGCGAAAAGGCTGCAGTTTGTCCGATTGAAAGCTTTGAGCTGTCTTCTATATATCCTTTTAATATGGTATTGTTATCAAGAGTGACAGTTATCTCGTTGCCCCTTAGGTCAGAAATCTCACCTTTTACAATGTCACCCACTCTGAGCTGGGTTGCACTTCTGGCAACGCCATAGTCACTGCTTCCGCCGGGAGTGCGTGATACGGAACCTGAACTTTGTGTGCCGGCGTTTCCGCCGCGTGATGTGGAAGTTCTGGACTGTGTACGTCCGTTTGATGTCTGGCTGTTTAATCTATTTGCATTTAGTGAATTTATTCTGTTTGTATTATTGTCCATATTTTTCCTCGTTTTTTTAATATTATTATTATCAACCAATGCTACGGATTGCTTCATTGCCATGCAATTTTCGCAATACTGCATCATTATATCTATTATATCGACTTATTTGGTAAGACTTCAGTATTAAGTTGCAAAAAAAATAAAAAAGTTTCAAAATATCCTTGACAAGATTTTATATGCGTGCTATCTTACTTTATAGATGTTAGCACTCCACTACAAAGAGTGCTAACAGAGAAACAGAAGGGAGTGGTTAAGTGGAGTTAGATGATAGAAAGTTAAAGATACTTCAAACGATTATCAGAACTTATCTTGAAACCGGAGAGCCGGTTGGTTCAAGAACGATTTCAAAAGATACAGACTTGAATCTAAGTTCAGCGACTATCCGAAATGAGATGTCTGATCTTGAAGAGATGGGATATATCATACAGCCTCATACATCAGCAGGCAGAATTCCTTCTGACAAAGGTTATCGTCTTTATGTAGATACGATGCTTGATGATAAGACAAGTGAAGTTATGAATCTGAAAGATGAACTTGAACAAAAAGCGGGAAAGATAGATGTATTACTTAAACAGGTAGCTAAGCTTCTTGCAAACAATACAAATTATGCGACACTTGTTTCGGGACCGAGATATGAGTCGAAGAAAGTTAAGTTTATCCAGCTTACACAGGTTGATGCAGACAGCATTCTGGCAGTCATAGTTCTTGACAACAATGTAGTTAAAAATGAAATAGTAAAAGTCGAGGGTTCGATAGACCAGGAGATGATGGTAAAGTTAAACTTTATTTTAAATACCACATTAAACGGTCTTGATGTTACCGAGATGAACTTGGCTATTATCAGAAAGATAAAAGAACAGGTTGGCAGCTATACGGAAGTTATCGATTCGGTTTTGGAAGTTATCGGTAAGGCACTTACTGAAGATGATGATTTGGAAATTTATACGAGTGGTGCTACAAACATTTTAAAATATCCTGAACTTTCGGATAAGGCAAGTGCAACAGAGATATTAAATGCCTTTGAGGAAAAAAATATTATAGGTGACTGGCTTGATACGGCAG
>ULQR01035976.1_pt1 | contig 10947 bp, 8 predicted proteins | sample 1954711 | NCBI WGS metagenome assembly ULQR01 (sample SAMEA4835661, study PRJEB28245) | human gut metagenome | biome: gut microbiome; material: fecal sample | place: Denmark | collected 2008
CACGGCGACTCTCGTTTCCATTAACGCATTCTCCTTTGTCAAAATAAAAATCATCCCTTCCGCCGTTCAGCAGAAGGGATGGAAACAGCAAATGACGACGCAGCAGGGCTGTGTCTTTGTTTTCCCTCTTCTTGTGGCTCGGAACGCATCCTCGCAGTCAGAACGGTAGAATGAATCTGGTTCGCCGCCGGTCAGAGTAGTCTTCCCGGAAGGCAAAGCGATGATACCACACTTTCGCTGCAGCGTCAAGATGGAGGGACAATGGTATCGGATAAGCTGGAAAAAAGGCCAAAAGAAAACGTCCGTGAACAGTGCAGGGCATATAAATTCCATTGACTTTTTCGACGTTATCTTATACGATATGATAAAAGCACAAGTTTTATACGCAGGGCTGGATCCCGGCCCCGGGAAGTCAGCTCTGTGATCTCACAGGGCTGATTTTTGCTATTTGGGGAGAAATGAGAGGGAAGCGCATGCCATATTACGCACACATCCGGCAGGATGAAAACGGCCAGACCATCTATCAGACCGTCGCGGAGCACCTGACAGGTACAGCCGCGCTGTGCCGAGAGTTTGCCGCCGACTTCGGCGCAGAGGCGGACGGAGATCTGATGGGGCTCGCGCACGATCTCGGCAAATGCACTGACGCATTCCAGAAGCGCCTGCTTGAAGGTGGTCCCGTTGTCGACCACACCACGGCGGGGATGCTCACCTGTATAAGGATGAAGCGGCCCAGCGCCGCCGCGTGCGTCGCCGGTCACCACGGCGGACTTTTGGATGTCGGAAATCTGAGGACCGACCGCGCGGGCGAGGCCACGCTCTCCGGCCGGTTCAAAAAGGGTGTGGAGGGACACTATCTTGAGCGCTGCGGCGAAAGCGGCGTGACACTGCCAACTCTTCCGCCTGAGACGCCGGAACGGGATCCATTGAAAGCGTCGTTTCGGACAAGGATGCTCTATTCCTGTCTGGTGGACGCGGATTTTCTCGATACGGAGCGGTTCATGGACGGCGAACGTGGGCGCGGCGGATATGACGATCTTCCGACGCTGCTAAGGCGGCTGAAAGAATACATCGCGCCGTGGCAGGAACCGAAAACAGTGCTCAACAAGCTGCGCTGCAAAATTCTAAACAGCTGTCTGGATACAGGCAGTAAACCAAAAGGCATTTACACGCTGACCGTGCCGACCGGCGGCGGAAAGACGGTCGCGTCGCTCGCCTTTGCGCTGCGGCACGCGGTGGCGCACGGGATGAGGCGGGTGATCTACGTCGTGCCGTACACGTCGATCATCGAGCAGAATGCCGAAGTATTCCGCGAGATCCTCGGCGACGGCAATGTGCTCGAGCATCACTCAGGTGTGCAGTTCGAGCTTTCCGACGGCGCGTCGCCCGAGGAGGTGCGCCGCGCGCTAGCGGCGGAAAACTGGGACATGCCGGTCATCGTCACAACGGCGGTGCAGTTTTTTGAGTCCATTTACGCAAACCGTTCGTCAAAATGCCGCAAGCTCCATAATCTTGCCGACAGCGTCATCATTTTTGACGAGGCGCAAATGCTGCCGCTTTGCCATCTGCGGCCCTGCGTGGCGGCGATGGCATCGCTTGCCGAGCAATTCCGTTCAACGCTTGTGCTGTGCACAGCCACGCAGCCGTCGCTCGGTGACCTGCTGCACACCTATGCGCCAAGCTGCCCTATCACAGAACTGTGCCCGCAGACGGCGGAGGAATACGACAGCTTCCGCCGCGTGACGTTTCGGCAGGAGGGCATCCTGGAGGACGATGTACTTGCGGAAAAGCTCAGCGAGCACCGGCAGGTGCTTTGCATCGTGAACAGCCGCAAGGCGGCGCAGAGCATCTTTGCGCGCTTGCCGCAGGAGGCGAGCTTTCACCTCTCGACGCTGATGGTGCCCGCACAGCGGCAGACGCTTCTCGATGAGATCCGGCGGCGCCTAAAGGCGGGGGAACCGTGCCGCGTCGTGTCGACCTCGCTGATCGAGGCGGGCGTGGACGTGGACTTTCCCGCGGTGTACCGCGAGCTGGCTGGGCTGGATTCCGTCTTGCAGGCGGCGGGGCGCTGCAACCGCGAGGGGAAACGGGCACCGGAGGAAAGCATCGTCACCGTCTTCGAGCGGGCAGAACTGCCGCCAATGTTGTTCCGCACAGCAATCGGCGCTACGCACGAAGCATTGATGAACAGCTGCGATATCGGCGCGCGGGAGACGATGCAGAACTATTTCGACGCGCTGCGCAGCTTAAGCGGAGAAACACTCGACAAGTCGGGTGTTATCAAGGCGTTTGAAAAGGGCATCAACGGCTGCGAACTGCCGTTTCGCACCGTGGCGGAGAATTTTCATCTGATCGATCAGAACACGCGCACGGTCTATGTCCCGTTTGGCGGCGGAGCGGCGCTCGTTGAGCAGCTAAAGGAAGGCGAATGCTCCAAGGGTCTCTACCGCAAGCTGGGGCGCTACGCAGTCTCGGTCTACGAACCGCATTTTCAAAAGCTCTATGCCGCGGGCGCGCTGCTGACGGCGCAAGAGGTCCCTGCGCTGGATGAAGACAGTGCGATCTTAAACGATATGAGTCTGTACAGCAAAACGACCGGTCTGACGCTGGAACCGGAAACCGGAAAGGCCGAATTCATATAAGCTGTCCGTTTTATCGGACAGGGCATCGTTCATACTGAGACAAGAACCAAGGTAAACCAAAGAGAGGAGTGATCCAATGCCGATTCAAGTAGAAGTCTGGGGAGACTACGCCTGCTTTACTCGCCCTGAAATGAAAACGGAACGCGTCAGCTATGACGTGATGACGCCGTCAGCAGCGCGCGGGCTGCTGGATAGCCTCTATTGGCACCCAGGGCTCCGTTGGGTGATCGACCGCATCCATGTGTGCGCACCCATCCGCTTCACCAACATCCGCCGCAACGAGGTCAAGGATGTCATTAGCGCCCGCAGGGCAAAGACCGTGATGGAAAAAGGGCAAGGGGAGCTGTACCTCGCCGCGTCGGAGAGCATTCAACAGCGCGCGGCTATGGTGCTGCGGGACGTACACTATGTCATCGACGCGCACTTCGACATGACGGACGCCGCTGCGCCCGGCGACAATCCCGGCAAGTTTCAGGACATTATCAAGCGACGGCTGGAAAAGGGGCAGTGTTACAGCATGCCGTATTTCGGCACGCGGGAGTTTCCCGCGCAGTTCCGGCGCTGCACGGAATTGCCGCCGTGCCCCGATGAGCTCAAAGGCACGCGCGACCTCGGCTGGATGCTGTGGGATCTCGACTACAGCGATCCTGCGAACATCACGCCGAAGTTTTTCCGCGCGAGCCTTGTCGATGGTGTGATGACTGTTCCGCCGCCGAACAGCAGGGAGGTGAGGGGATGATCCTGCAAGCGCTGACACGGTACTATGAAGACCTCCTCTCGCGCGGCGAGATCGCCGCGCCCGGCTGGGCCCCTGCCAAAATCAGTCTCGCACTTTACATAAACGAAAACGGTGAGCTGACGCAGATCGTTCCGACAATGGTGGAAGGGACAAAGGGTAAAAGGACGGTCATGCAGCCGCAGCTGATGGTGCTGCCGGCAGCGGTGAAACGAACGGTCAGCATTGCCTCGAACTTTTTGTGGGACAATTCCGCTTATTTGCTCGGCATCGACCAGAAAGGGAAGCCTGAACGCAGCCGCGAGTGCTTTGCCGCCGCGGCAAAGCTGCACCACGCGGTGCTGGATAGCGTCGATTCGCCCAATGCCCGCGCAATACTGGCTTTCTTCGACACTTGGAAGCCGGAACGCGCGGCAGAGCATCCGGCGCTTATCAGGCAGCTCGATGATGTGACCGCGGGCGGCAACCTCGTCTTTCGCGTGGATGGCCGCAAGGTCGAGGAGGATGCCGCTATCCGCGAGGCATGGCAGCGGTATCGGAACGGCGGCGAGAGCGGCGTCAAGATGCAGTGTCTCGTGACCGGAAAAGAGGATGAGATCGCTGCTGTGCACCCGTCGGTCAAGGGCGTGCGGGACGCGCAGTCCAGCGGCGCGGCGCTGGTGTCATTCAACGCGCCGGCGTTCTGCTCCTACGGACGGGAGCAGAACTACAATGCCCCAGTGGGAAAATATGCCGCCTTTGCCTACACCGCCGCACTGAATCATCTGCTTGCGGACAGCGACCACGTCCAGCACATCGGCGATACGACAGTCGTCTGCTGGGCAGAGGGCGCAGATGATGCCTATCCCGGCTTTTTCAGCGCCGTGATTGGCGGCGGCACATACGGCGGCCTGTCGGACAATGATCTGCGCGCGGCGCTCAAACGTCTGGCGAATGGGCTGCCGTGCGACGACCTCGGCGTCGACCCGAATCGACCGTTTTACATTCTCGGTCTCGCGCCCAACGCGGCGCGCCTTTCCGTCCGCTTCTTTCTGCGCGACAGCTTCGGAAAGCTGATGGAGAATGTAAACGCGCACTATGAGCGCATGGAGATCGTGCGTCCCGCCTACGAGAAGTTTAACTACCTGCCGCTGTGGGCGCTGCTGAGGGAAACGGTGAACCTAAATTCCCGTGATAAAGCGCCTTCGCCCGCGATGGCCGGCGCGACGGCGCGCGCCATATTTTCCGGTGCGCGTTATCCCGCATCGCTGCTTGAAGCGGTAATGCTCCGCATCCGCGCAGAGCGGGACATCACTTGGGGCAAGGCCGCCATCATCAAGGCATATTATCTCAAAAATCCGCATGAGGACTGTCCAAAGGAGGTTTTGACCGTGAGTCTCAATGAAGCGAGCACCAATCCCGCCTATACGCTTGGACGGCTGTTCTCCGTCTACGAGGCGGTGCAGCAGGCCGCGAACCCAGGCATCAACGCAACGATCAAGGATAAATATTTCAACTCTGCCGCGGCGATGCCTGCAAGCATTTTTCCGGTGCTGAACAATCTTTGTCAAAAGCATCTGCGCAAGCTCGACGCAAGACAGCGCGTCCACTATGACAAGCAGATCATGAAGCTCAAAGGCGTGCTCAATGAAAACTATCCCGCGCGCATGACGCTCGCTCAGCAGGGCTCGTTCGACCTTGGCTACTATCATCAGACGCAGAAGCGCTATACGAAAAAGGAGGAGAAAGAAAATGTCTGATCCCATCAAGAACCGTTATGAATTTGTGGTGCTGTTCGACGTGGAAAACGGCAATCCGAACGGTGATCCCGATGCGGGCAATATGCCGCGCGTCGACCCCGAGACCGGCTATGGCCTTGTGACGGACGTTTGCCTCAAGCGCAAGATCCGCAATTATGTTGAAATGGCAAAAGAGGGCGAAAAAGGCTACCGCATCTACATCAAAGACGGCGTACCGCTGAACTCGAGCGATAAAGAGGCCTGTGCCTACGTCGGCGCAGACCCCGATAAGCTGAAGGAAGCCAAGAAAAAGGACGAGCATCTGGATGAAAAAATTCGCGACTTCATGTGTTCCAATTTCTACGATATCCGCACGTTCGGCGCGGTGATGACGACCTTTACCAAGGGTGCGCTCAACTGCGGTCAGGTGCGTGGGCCGGTGCAGCTCGGCTTTGCCCGAAGCATCGATCCCATTCTGCCGCAGGAGGTGACCATCACGCGCGTCGCCATCACGACCGAGGCGGACGCGGAAAAGAAGAACACCGAAATGGGCCGCAAGTACATCGTGCCTTACGGTCTCTACCGCGCGGAGGGCTATGTGTCGGCGAATCTCGCGCGCAAGACGACCGGCTTTTCGGAAGAGGACCTCGAACTCCTGTGGACGGCTATTTTGAACATGTTTGAAAACGACCATTCTGCCGCGCGCGGCAAGATGGCCGTGCGCGAGCTCATCGTCTTCAAGCACAACTGCGAGCTCGGCTGCGCTCCGGCGCACAAGCTCTTTGACCTTGTCAAGGTCGAACACAAGGACGGCGTGACCGCGCCGAGAAGCTACGGCGACTACACTGTCAGCGTGGATGAAACGCACCTTCCCTCCGGCGTGACTTGCACGCGGATGGGGTGATCTATCAGGACGAGGACTTCCTCCAGCTTTCCGGCTTACAGCATTTCAAATTCTGCCGCCGCCAGTGGGCACTCATCCATGTAGAAAAGCAATGGGCGGAAAACTACCGCACAACGGACGGCGCGATCATGCACGAAAACGCGCACGACGGCTCATTCACCGAAAGCAGGGGCGACCTCGTCATCACGCGCGATATGCGCGTCTTTTCCCGCACGCTCGGCGTATCAGGCGCGTGCGACGTGCTGGAATTCCGCCGCGGCGAGACGGGCATTCCGCTCAAAGGCCGCGAGGGCCTGTGGCAGCCCTATCCCGTGGAGTATAAGCGCGGAAAGCCGAAAGAGGGCACGGAAGACACGCTCCAGCTCTGTGGACAGGCGATGTGCCTTGAAGAAATGCTCTGCTGCGAGATCCCGCGCGGCGCGCTCTATTACGGCGAGCCGCGGCGGCGCACGGAAGTCGACTTCACCCCTGAGCTGCGGCAGGAGGTGCGTGCCCTCCTTGAAGAGATGCATGCGCTCTATGCGCGCGGCAGCACGCCAAAGGTAAAGCCAACAAAGGGCTGCAACGCCTGCTCGCTGAAAGGATTGTGTCTGCCAAAGCTGATGAGAAGCAAGTCCGTTTCCGCGTATCTGCGCGGCGCAATGGAGGGAGAGCAATGAGACAGCTTTTGAACACGCTTTTTGTCACATCGGAGGACATTTACCTCTCGCTGGACGGGGAAAACGTTGTGGCGAACCGCGGCGGGGAAGCGGTCGCCCGCTATCCGCTGCACACGCTGCAAAGCATCGTCTCATTTTCCTACGCGGGCGCGTCGCCCGCCCTGATGGGCGCATGCGCGCAGCGGGAGATTGGACTTGCGTTCTGCTCGCCGCGCGGGAAATTTCTCGCCCGTGCAGCAGGTCAGGCGCAGGGGAACGTCTTGCTGCGGCGGATGCAGTACCGCGTGGCGGACGACCCGTCGCAGAGCTGTCGCGTCGCCGGAATGATGATCTTCGGCAAGGTCTACAACGCAAAATGGAGCGTGGAGCGCACGCGCCGCGACCACGCCATGCGCATTGACGAATCGCGCTTTTCAGCCGTGTCCGACCAGTTACAGGGACTTCTGCTGCAGATCGCAGCGGAGACGTCGCTCGACAGTCTGCGCGGCCTCGAGGGTGTCGGTGCGGCGGCATATTTCAGCGTGCTGGACGACATGATCTTGCAGGGAAAAGAGACGTTTTTCTTCCGCGAGCGCAGCCGCCGTCCGCCGCTCGATGCGTTCAACGCGCTGCTGTCGTTTGCTTACAGTCTGCTCGCGCACGACTGCGCCTCGGCGCTTGAAAGCGTAGGGCTGGACGCCTACGTCGGATATCTCCACCGCGACCGGCCAGGGCGGGAGTCGCTGGCGCTCGATTTGATGGAGGAGCTGCGCCCGTGCTTTGCCGACCGCTTTGTGCTCACGCTCATCAACAACCGTGTGCTTAAAGCGATCGATTTTGACTTCCGCGAGAGCGGCGCGGTGCTGCTGACGGACACAGGGCGCAGGACGTTCCTGCAGAAGTGGCAGGAGCGAAAAAAAGAAACCATCACGCATCCGTTTCTCGAGGAAAAGATACCGTGGGGTCTGGTACCGTATGTACAAAGCCTGCTGCTCGCGCGGTACCTGCGCGGCGACTTGGACGACTATCCGCCGTTTTTATGGAAGTGAGGCGCCTATGCTGGTTCTGATCACCTACGATGTGAACACGAGCGACGCCGCCGGACGCGGGCGGCTGCGCAGAATCGCAAAGGAATGTGTCAATTACGGTCAGCGCGTGCAGAATTCGGTGTTCGAATGCCTGCTGGACACGGCGCAGTGCCGGAAGCTGCAAAATGAACTCTGTAAGATCATTGACCCAGAAAAGGACAGCCTTCGATTTTACTACTTGGGCAAGAAGTACGAGAATAAAATCGAACACTTCGGCTGCAAGCAGACGTATCTGCCCGAGGAACCGATGATCTTATAGTGCGAAGCACAAGCGCGCAGAGATCACTTGGGCGGTTCGCACCCAAAATCCGCATGGTTTTCCTGCATCAAAAAGGAGCAGAATGCCCTGACAGGCGGCATTCTGTGCAAAAGCATCTGAAATTTGTCTGTTATCGCAAAAATGTGCATAGTGATTTGTACACTTTTGCTGTCGCGCCCCGCAAGGGGCGCGTGGGTTGAAATAAATTGATTTACGTCTTTGTGCGTTATCGTTTTGTGGTCGCGCCCCGCAAGGGGCGCGTGGGTTGAAATGTGACAGACCTCGAATCTCGTCGCATCCCCTTTGTCGCGCCCCGCAAGGGGCGCGTGGGTTGAAATGCATGGTACAGCAGCAGGGAAGAAGCGTTAAGCATGGTCGCGCCCCGCAAGGGGCGCGTGGGTTGAAATGCCTATCTCCGTAAAGTCTGGAATCGTTACGGAAAGTCGCGCCCCGCAAGGGGCGCGTGGGTTGAAATATCCCCTGTCTTTTTATGCTGGTGACTATGAGTATAGTCGCGCCCCGCAAGGGGCGCGTGGGTTGAAATTTGGTGAGAGCCGAGTACACGCCGCCAGACTGCACGTCGCGCCCCGCAAGGGGCGCGTGGGTTGAAATGGGCATGCTGCCCAAATAGAGACTGTCCAATCGAACCGTCGCGCCCCGCAAGGGGCGCGTGGGTTGAAATGAGCATATGACTGGCGATAGCCTTGACTGCCTGCAGTCGCGCCCCGCAAGGGGCGCGTGGGTTGAAATACAATGCAATATTCGTCCATAGCTCGCCCCTTGTGGGTCGCGCCCCGCAAGGGGCGCGTGGGTTGAAATTCGACCTCGCAGTTGCTCACGCGGTTGCAGCCGGTGGTCGCGCCCCGCAAGGGGCGCGTGGGTTGAAATCGGTGGTCTTGACCTCGGTTTTCGGCAGTTCGGGTCGCGCCCCGCAAGGGGCGCGTGGGTTGAAATAGTTTCGCCCTCGATCGCCAGCCGCGTTGTGATCGTCGCGCCCCGCAAGGGGCGCGTGGGTTGAAATTCTCAGCATTTAGGAACGACCGGGAATCCAGCGGTCGCGCCCCGCAAGGGGCGCGTGGGTTGAAATTTCGTGGAACGCACTGAGACGGTGCATAAGTCCGGTCGCGCCCCGCAAGGGGCGCGTGGGTTGAAATTGTCCCCGAGGTTGGTTATTTTATTGTCTTCGCGTCGCGCCCCGCAAGGGGCGCGTGGGTTGAAATTGATTATGTCCGTGAATCTTGGCTTTCTTTTGGGTCGCGCCCCGCAAGGGGCGCGTGGGTTGAAATTTTTGCATTTGCTGGCTTTTTGTATATATCAATAGTCGCGCCCCGCAAGGGGCGCGTGGGTTGAAATCATAGCAATGCAGGAGCGATAGGGAGTGAGACGGCGTCGCGCCCCGCAAGGGGCGCGTGGGTTGAAATGATAAACTCTCCTCTTCAATCCCCTTACGGATTGGTCGCGCCCCGCAAGGGGCGCGTGGGTTGAAATGTTGCGCTGCTGGCGGTCAGGCGGCGAGGGAGCCGTCGCGCCCCGCAAGGGGCGCGTGGGTTGAAATAAAAGGCTCTGGCAAATCTCTGTATATGTCTCGGTCGCGCCCCGCAAGGGGCGCGTGGGTTGAAATCCCGTTTGTTGATGGTAACTTTTATGCTGCTACGGTCGCGCCCCGCAAGGGGCGCGTGGGTTGAAATTAAGAAACAGTCTCGTAATTTTATTGGCGTTCTGGTCGCGCCCCGCAAGGGGCGCGTGGGTTGAAATACCCACGCCCACAGGTTGCGCCACGGGTGATCCGACGTCGCGCCCCGCAAGGGGCGCGTGGATTGAAACGCTCCCGGGTTTTCGTTACCGTATCCCTCCACAAAAAGGAAGTCTCTGCCGGTCGGCAGAGACTTCCTTTTCATTTTCTATCTTTACTTGTCGAAGCTCGGGTTTACGTAGTAGACATTTTTCTCGTCCAGGCGGTCCTTGGCGAGGCGCAGGCCTTCACCGAAGCGCTGGAAGTGCACGATCTCGCGCGCACGCAGGAACTTGATGACGTCGCTCACGTCCGGATCGTCGGAAAGGCGCAGGATATTGTCGTACGTCACGCGCGCTTTCTGCTCCGCCGCCAGGTCCTCCGTCAGGTCCGCGATGGTGTCACCCGTGACCTGCATGGTGCTCGCCGACCACGGGTAGCCCGAGGCGAACTGCGGGAAAACGCCTGTCGTGTGGTCGACAAAATAGGCCTCGAATCCAGCCTCCTTGATTTGTTCCTCCGTGAGATTTCGCGTGAGCTGGTGGACGATCGTGCCGACCATCTCCAAATGCCCCAGCTCCTCGGTGCCGACCGTGGAAGCCCAAGGGCCACAAGTACGAAAAAGCCTTGCGCCGCAAGGGTTACAGGCCGAAAAAGAGAGGGAAAACGCGAATGTGCAAAATGCCGGTTGGCTCCATTCCTTTGACGCGGACTACCACTATCGCGGCTCCGACCTTCACTACCATGTGAACGTGTCCGCCGCGCTTTCGGAGTGAGGTGCGACATGGTAAAGGAGTTTATTTCACAGCTCCCGCCGGACAAGCTGACGCCCTTTGCAAAGCACCCCTATCGGGTGCAGGAGGATGCCGCCATGGACGAGCTGGTGGAGAGCATCCGTGTCCACGGCATTCTATCGCCCTTGTTGGCCCGGCCAAAAGGGGAGAGTTACGAGTTGGTCAGCGGGCATCGGCGGCGCTTGGCGGCGCAGAAATTGGGCCTGTCCACCGTGCCGGTGCTGGTGCGGGAAATGACCGACGATGAAGCGGTAATTCTGATGGTGGACAGCAACCTTCAGCGGGAAAACCTGCTGCCCAGCGAAAAGGCATTCGCCTACAAGATGAAACTGGAGGCAATGAAGCGGCAAGGGCAGCGAACAGATTTAACTTCGCCGCAAGTTGCGGCAAAGTTGAGGACAGATGATGAAATTGCAAAACAGGCTGGTATAAGCGG
>ULQR01007106.1_pt1 | contig 10786 bp, 8 predicted proteins | sample 1954711 | NCBI WGS metagenome assembly ULQR01 (sample SAMEA4835661, study PRJEB28245) | human gut metagenome | biome: gut microbiome; material: fecal sample | place: Denmark | collected 2008
CTGATGACGACTTGTTAATCCCGCTAATCCCATTTTCAAGGTGGCGATCAGGGCCTGCGGGCTTTTCATCGCCACACGGCTTCCACTGCCCGCCAACTCCGGCCCGGCATCTGATGATGCCTTGTTCGGCACTAGAGGGAGGCGCCTTCGAAGCAGGAGGGCCTGGTCCTCACGGTGGCTTCTTGTTGCTGGGCATGACCACTTCTGTCAGACATAACTGGAGATTGTTGCCGGACACGATAGCTTCCGAGAGGCATGGCTATAGCGAAAAACCGAACAACCTGGAATTGACACAACCGGCGAAAGTGCTGATTCACAACGGGTTAGCAGATAAAGCAAAAGTCAGGTTACCCCTTTTTTTACATAACCTGCATTTTGCTGCTCGCTGTATGTTGTTGACACTCAGTAATATATGCCATGCTGCGACATGCAGGTTGTTCTAAAAGATTCCTGATATCTTGACCAGATCACTCTCTACCGTCGGTGATTTAACAAGTCGTTGTCAGAGATGACCGGCCGAGTCCGCAGGCGGCCTGCGCACCTCCTTCTCTCCGGGATTTCGTTCGCTGGCGCTCCGACATCTCCAGTAGGCGGTCCTGCGCGCCTCCTTCTCTCGGAGATTTCGTCCGCTGGCGCTCCGACATCTCCAGCATGTGGTCCTGCGCACCTTCTTCTCTCGGAGATTTCATCGCTGTCGCTCCGACATCTCCCGCCGCTTGCGGCGGGGCGGTGCAAACCGGAAAAGAAAATCAGCGTTCAAGTGAACTTGACGCTGATTTTCTTTTTCGGTTTGCGGAGAGAAGGAGATTCGAACTCCTGATACCCTTTTGGAGTATACACGCTTTCCAGGCGTGCCTCTTAAGCCACTCGAGCATCTCTCCAGAACTGCCATGTAACATGGACAGGGCTGCAAATATACGAATTATCTGTTAATTTACAATGATTCGCGCTTCAATTTCTCGATGTAGTGGTCGATACGCTTGAGCTCTCTCGGGATGTCAATACTCTGAGGACAATGAGGCTTGCATTGACCGCAACCTATGCAGTGGTCAGCCTGGCGCACAGTCTCCACAGCACGGTCATAACCTACCAGGAAACGCCTCTTGAGCCTCTGGAAATGCTCCTGCTCGCAACTCTGCGCGATATCACCCGAATTGACACTGTCATTGTAATGCTTGAAGATAGTCGGGATGTCGATACCGTATGGACACGGCATACAGTATGTGCAGCCCGTACATGGAACAGTAGGGTAGTCCTCCATGAGATTCGCCATCTCCTTCAGGAATGCTATCTCCTCATCCGTCAGCGCCTTGAAATGCGAGAAAGTCTCCACATTCTCTATCAGCGGCTCCATGGATGACATGCCACTCAGCACAGTCAGCACATTCGGATACGAACCGCAGAACCTGAACGCCCACGAAGCCACGGACATCTGGGGCTCCCTCTCCTTCATCTTCTCGGCTATGGCCTGAGGCAGCTTGGCAAGACGCCCGCCTAAAAGCGGCTCCATAATCGTGGCCGGGATATTCCGCTTGGCGAGTTCCTCATAGAGATAATCCGCATTGACATTCTGAGGCGCCTTCGCGTGCTCCCAGTCCACATAGTTCATCTCTATCTGTACGAAATCCCAATGATACTTGTCGTGCAGCTCCAGGAACCTGTCGAATACATCACGCCTTCCGTGGAACGAAAAACCCAGATTCCTGATTCTGCCCTCCTCACGCTCCTTCAGCAGAAAATCAAGCAGCCCATTATTCACATACCTCTCCTCGAAACCCTCAAAACCGGATGTGCCGATAGCGTGAAGCAGATAATAGTCGAAATAATCAGTCCTCAACTGCTTCATCGAATCGTAATACATCTTCAGTCCGGCCTCACGCGAAGAATCATTGAAATTCGAAAGCTTGGTCGCAATATAATACGAATCACGAGGATAGCGGCTGAGTGCAATTCCGGCAGCCTCCTCCGACTGCCCTTGGAGATAGGCCGGTGAAGTGTCGTAGTAGTTTACCCCATTTCGGTACGCATAATCCACCATTTCATTGACAGCATCCTGGTCGATATGGTCCTTGCCGTCATCACCCTTCTTCATCGGCCACCTCATGCAGCCGTAGCCGAGCAGTGAAATCTTATCACCGGTTTTCGGGTCGGTACGCATCTCCATCGCCGCATTTCCAGCGACCTGAACACGCCTGCCTGAAGGAGAGGAGCATCCTGTCAATGAAGCAACTCCGACAGCCAGCGCTCCTGCTCCGGCCGTTTTTATAAAATCACGTCTATCAATGTTCATTATTCTATTATTTTCAAGCAGTCCAACTTGCTGACATTCAGCGCTCTCAATCCCTTCTGTGGACACTGAGCCCGTTTACATGAATTGCACTATATGGCCTTGACGGGCAGAGGAACTCACAGGCCCCGCATCCGATACATCTGCTTTCGTCCACCGTCGGAATCCTCAATGAATTCTTGTCCTTCGGATCCTTCTTGACCATTATGATGGCTCCGGCAGGACAATGCCTTGAGCAGTTGCCGCACGAAACGCCGTCCCTGTTCACCACACACAAGTCCAGATCCACCTTGGCCGTTCCGATATGCATCGTAGTCTTTTCCTCTATGCTGTATTTCCTGATCGGTCCTGACGGACACACCTGAGCGCAACGGTTGCACTCCACGCGGCACCATCCGCGCTCATAAGACATCTCCGGCTGCATAAGATGCTCCAGCGAAGACGAAGGACGCAGCACCCCGTTGGGACATTGCGACACACAGAGCTGACAGGCCGTGCAATGCTGGTAGAACTCCTTGACACTCAGCGCTCCGAACGGAATCAGAGGAGTTTCCCGCACAGGCGCCTTCTTCTCGAGGACAACCGCCAGACCGCCGTCCACCTTCTTCTCCTGAGCCTTCATTGTCAATGCCCCAAGTGTCAATGCCGTAGTGCTGATAAATGTGCGTCTTCCGTTATCTCCGGCCGCAGCCTTGTCATTGACCTCAGCCTTCTTCACTGGCTGTTCGGACTTCCAGAAAGGCTTGTATTTTATCGCGCCGTGATGACAGGTGCCGATGCAGTCGAAACAGTCCACGCACCTGCTGTAGTCGATTCTGTGATTGTCCAGGTCAATGCAGGATGCCTTGCAGTTCTTCTCGCAAAGGTGACAATTTCTGCATTTGCCGGTATCGATCACCGGGCGGAAAATCGCGAACCGGGAGAAGAAACTCAGAACCGTACCGACCGGGCAGATGGTATTGCAGTATGTCCTGCCGTTCCGTGCAGCAAGAATGGATATGACCACGAAAGTAACGGACGCTATCACGAAAGTAGGCAAACTCTTGAGCCACACGTCCTTATGCTCGAACGCGTACCCGCCTGCCTTCTCGGCTATCCATGCGCAGAGATTGTTGCCCCAAAGCCAGATCGGCGAAAGAAGATTCTGCACGATGCGGCCGAACGAACTGTATGGCGCAACCAGCACTGCAACCGAAGTGAATCCGGCCACGAGAAGGACAATGAAAACTGCCAATACGCTGTACCTGAGCCACTTCTTCTCAGGAGACCAGCTGTAGAACTTCTTGTGACTTTTCCGCCAGATACTGAAAGACCTTGCGACGACATCCTGAAAAATCCCCAACGGGCATATGATCGAGCAGTAGAGCCTTCCGAAGACCAATGTCAATAGAATCAATGCGATGACAATCCCGGCATTGAGAGCGAGAACCGCCGGCAGGAACTGGATTTTCGCCAGGAAGCCGAACCATCCGGCAGCGAGTCCGGTGAAATCCAAGAACAGCAACGTGCACAGAATGAACACGATACCTGCTGTTACGGCGCGGATTTTCTTAAGCATATAGTCGTAATTCTTTTAGTCCAATATTATAAGAACAGGGGCCGGGTGATTGAGAGTCAGCTTGACCTCGTCCGTCTCCGCAATGTTCAGCGTAGCCTTCCACCAGTTGTCAAAAATTACACCCGAAGTCTGCCATTTCAGCCCTTCCGACTTGATATTGAGCGAGTTGTCCGGGGACAATATCGATATTTCCCTGCCTTCGCCGACGAAAAACGATGTCGTCTCAGTTATTGCGAACGAGGTAGTCCAGTCGGAAACCATGTCTATCTGCAGGCCCTCAGGAATGTCGATACCGGAGAGCATCTGCTTCTCTTTCAGGCCTCCCAGCTCCTTTGCATACTCCATCAGGTAGGACAGATTTCCTATCGTATGGTCCTCCCTCTTTCCGCCTGCTCCCAGGATATGGACTGTGTCAATGTCCCTGAAATGCATCAGCGCATAGCGGAAAGCCTTGTTCAGGTCATTGTAGTCCTGTTCCGGATTATGGACGATCAGGTCCGCATATTTCTTTTTGAAAGTCTCAGGCAGCGAATCCAGATCCCCGATTATCGCATCCGGCAGCCTTGGATGGCCGAAAATCTTGTCTGACCTCCGGATAAACGTGACCGCCGCCCCGTCACAGCAGACGATATAGTCCGCAGTCCGGATAAGGTAAAGCGGAAACTCCTTCTTGGGAAAATCGCCGTTGCATATGATAGCTAAAGTCGCCATTATTTCTTACGTATTATGCTCAGCCCGTGCCGTACAGGGAGAATCACCGTCTCCACACGCGGGTCCGAAGCCGCCAAATCATTGAACCGGACTATTCCGCTCGTCTGCTTGTCCGTCGGAACCTGCTCCGCATAGACCTTGCCGTCCCACAGTACATCGTCGGCCAGGATAAAGCCGCCGGGGCGGGTCAATGTCAATGCAAGTTCGTAGTAATCAGGATATTCCCTCTTGTTCGCGTCAATGAAAGTGAGGTCGTAGAGCTTTTTTCCGTCCTGTCCGCGCAGAAACTCCACAGCATCCCCGATGTGCAGGGAAACTCGACCGCTAACCCCGGCCCTCTCGAATCCCTCCAATATCAGGTCTTCCAGTTCGTCATTGATCTCCAATGTGTCGATATGGCCTTCCCCTTCCAGAGCGAGAGCCATGCATATCGCCGAGTACCCCGTAAAAGTACCGATTTCCAGGACATTGCGCGGAGAAATCATACGGGTCATCATGTACAGGAACTCTCCCTGCACCTTTCCTGTAAGCATCCGGGGGTAGTTGGTGCGTATATTGGTCTGCCTCTCCAGCCAGTCCAGAGCCCCGTTCCTTATCGAGCAATGCTCTTCAATGTATTTGTCCTGAGCACTTTCCATAATCTATAACAATATCAGACAACTTGTTCTGTCCGGCGCGAAAATCCGGCAGGCCATGTCCCTGATCATGTCTGCCGAAACCGCCTCGATTTCCCGTTTGATTTCTTCAGCAGATGCCACCTTGCCGTAGGCGAGCAGACTCTTTCCCATACTCAGGCATTGAGACTCCCCGTTGTCTGAACTTATTGCAATCTGGCCGAGGAACTGTTTCTTGGCTGCGCGCAACTTTCTGTCAGTCAGGGCATTGTCCTGAAACTTCGAGATTTCTCTCCTGACCGCGTCAATACATTTTTCCGTATTCTCTCTCTCGCAGCCGAGCGAAATCGCCATTATTCCGGTATCAGAATACTGGGTGTATGAACTTTCCACGCCATAAACCCAGCCATGCTTTTCACGCAGGATATCGTTGAGGATGGAATTCATCGCAGGACCGCCTAAAATGTTGCTCATCAATGATGTAGCGATTCTTTCCTTCTCCTCATACAGAGACGGGGCATAGCCGCCGATCACCGCATTGGCCTCGTGGTTCCGCTTGTTGATGACCTCGTCGAAAACATTGTCCAGAGTTACGGACTCGGGCCTTGTCAGCTCGCCGGAAACCATGCCGTTTCCGCTGAAGAACTTGTCGAAAGTCCTGAGCAGATCCGCTTCCATGCGTTTCTCGTCAATGTCTGCCACAATCGTAAATACCATTGACCCGGGAACGAACTTCTCCTTGTAGAATAGTCTGAGTTCTTCGGCGGATGTGGCTCTGACGCTCTGGGGCGTCCCCAAAATCGGCATTGACAATGAATGTCCTCTGAAAAGCTTCTCCTCGAACCGGTCATAGACATCCTCGGACGGGCTGTCCTTGTAGGACTTTATTTCGTCAATGACCACGCCGCGTTCGGTGTTCACTTCATTGTCCGGAAAGGTCGCCTCAGTGGCAATTTCCATCAGGAGCGAACTTGCTTTGGACAGGTCTTCCTTCAATATGGTGGCGTGCAGAACTATCTCCTCCTTGGTGGTGTAGGCATTCAGTTCTCCGCCGAGTCTGTCGAGGTAACCGTTTATCACTGAGGAACTTTTGTGTTCAGTTCCCTTGAACAGTGTGTGCTCCGTAAAGTGAGCTATCCCGCTGTGGAATCCCTGTTCATATCTCGTTCCGCAAGCAATGCCCAGCGAACAGTAGGCTACGGCCGAACCGCTTCTTTTCACGGCGTAGCGTATCCCGCAATCAGCTCTTCCGCTTATCATCTTACCTCGTTTTAGCGATTATCTTCAGGTCTCCCTTGTGGAAGCCGGCCTCGTCCTCCTTCTTGAGTGTGCGTTTCCTGTAATAGAAAAGTTCGTGAGTTCTCGCGTCAATGAGAATTTTCCAGCATGCTGAACCTTTTTCCGGTTCGGCTGGTGCTACGACATAGCTGACGAGCGTTCTGCTGTCACCTGACAGGAAAAGGCTGTCTGCCACTTCTCCGTCCACGATGTCCAGTCCCTTCCTGGCCATTTTCCTGCAGAAGGTGGAATCGACCGTCTCGGACAGGTCTTCCTTGGCGATGACGACTCTTCTGCCGGACGATTTGCCCAGCGGGGTGACGTATGTCCTGAGTCCCGAGAAGTTTCCGTTAAGGGATTTGGCAATGTAGCCCTGCATGATGTCCACGAGTCCCGGAATCATCGCGGCTTCCCTTCCGGAAGGTATGTCGGCTGCAGCGACAGGGATGCTTACGACATTGACCATGTCATTTACGGTCTTCGCCGTGGCGCGGCCTTTTACGATGGTAAGCATCATGATGCCTGGCTTGGATTCCGGGCGGTACTTGACCTTTACCGGCAGCATGAAGTAGTATTCCTCATTGTTCTTGAGCGAGTTGAAGTCTTCGAGAGAGCAGAATTCAAAGGCCGAGAGGCTCCATGTGTTGTTCACGGCCTCACGGATGACGGGGTCGATGAAGTGGTTTCCGGAAAGGACCACTTTCATTGTCCTTGTCGTGAAATCGCTCAGTTTCTCTTTTCTTGTCGTTATCTGGGCCTGGCCGAAAGCTGCTATTGTCAATGTCAATGCGGCCAATGCTGTAAAAAGTCTTCTCATTGTACGATATTTGTAAGAGATACAAAGTTACAAAATAATGATTATTTTTGTGAAACAGAATAAACGTAAGATTTATGGAAACGGATAATATCATGGAGCGTCGCGAACGCGAAAGCCAATTGGCAAGGGAAAAGAAACTGAAGCGTACAATGTGGATTCTGGTCGTTGTTGCCGTCGCTTTGGTTGCAGTTTTGGGATACGTATGGAGCCAGAAGTCTTCATTGATCAGCGAACTTGAGGATGAGAAGAGAGACCTGACTGAGCAGATGGAGAGTCTCCAAAACGATTATGCAACATTGTCATCCGACTATGACAATATCAATTCGCAGCTGGATACGTCCAGGGCCGAGGTCGCAGATCTTCTCGAAAGGATCAAGAAAACCAATGCGACAAACCGTGCGAAGATGCGTCAGTATGAGAAGGAACTCGGCACATTGCGCAGCATCATGCGCAACTACATCGTGCAGATCGATTCTCTCAATTCATTGAACCACAAGCTTACGGCGGAAGCTGCGGCAGCAAGGCGAGAGGCTGCGGCAAGCAAGGCTGAAAGCGCACAGCTTTCACAGCAGGTGGAGAACCTTACCGGCCAGGTGGCTGCAGGCTCTGTCATCAAGGCACGTGGACTGCATATAGCCGCATACAATTCTTCGGACAAGGTTACGGACCGCAGCAGCAGGACAGTCAGACTGCTGACTTCGCTTTCACTGGTGGAGAACGACCTGGCGCCTAAAGGACCTGTACGTGTGTTTATCCGCGTGAAGGATCCTGACGGAATCATCCTTACGAATTCCAACCGCTCGTCGTTTACTTTCAATGGTGAGACAATGGTTGCCTCGGCTTCCAGAAGAGTGGATTATGAAGGAAGCGAAGTGGACCTGAGCATATATCTGAACGATATCCCGGAATATCGCAAAGGTGTATATACTGTAGAGGCTTACACTGAACAGTCTTTCCTCGGAAAGTCTGAACTGATGCTCAGATAATCATTGATTTACATTCACGTCCCATTCTGCAGAAGTTTCTGCACTTACTGTGGTTTCTATTCCGAGGCTGTTCCGGTCTGCCGGGAAAGGAACCTGGGACTTGATGTCGAAAGCAGGAGATTCTCCAAGTATGCCGGACTGGTCTGTTCGGAGATAGAGGCACGTGCGGACGAAATCCGTGCGACATTGCCTTCGGAGGCCCATCCTGAATATCGGGACACATTATATATAGGAGGCGGTACCCCATCGGTGCTGCCTTTTGACGTATTGGAGCGCATTGTCTCCTGCCTTAACAAGACGGTTTTCGGTTCTGAAAGCCATGATTATCTGGAGTTTACGCTTGAGGTCAATCCTGAGGACATTGTGGAGAAAGGCGAGGAGTATCTGCAGTCCCTTGAGCGGCTCGGTGTCACCAGAATCAGTATGGGCATCCAGTCCTTCGATGATAAGGTCCTGAAATGGATGAACCGCAGACATGATTCCGCCCATGCTGAACAGGCATATTGGATGCTGCGCGGCCACGGCTTCAGGAACATCAGCATTGACCTGATTTTCGGCATCGGAGGCTTGTCGCGACAGACTTGGGAGGCGACTGTGCATAAGGCGATGGGGCTGAGTCCTTCGCATATTTCGGCATATCAGCTTTCCGTGGAGGAAGGCAGCGCACTGGCCAGGGAAGTCGAGGCAGGGCGCTACACGGAGGCTTCGGAAGAGGAATGCCGGACTCAGTATGAGATGCTGTGCTCCATATTGGAGGAGAACGGCTACCATCATTACGAGGTGTCCAATTTCGCATATCCGGGCTTCGAATCCAGGCACAATTCTTCGTATTGGCGTCGCGTGCCGTATGTCGGTCTGGGCCCTGGATCCCACTCCGCTGTCGCGGATGAAAGTGGACGGGTCAATGTCAGGAAGTGGAATACCGAGACGGAAGATGATTATGTCTGCGAGAGCGAAGTGCTTGATGATGAGGATGTAAGGGTCGAGGAGATAATGCTCGGACTCCGTACAGATGAGGGCGTTTCTCCTTCGTTGCTTCCCCAGGCGACCATGTCCAGATTCCTGGAGGAAGGTGTGCTGTGCCGGACAGTTTATGGAAATGTGAGGATTCCTGAAGACAGGTTTTTTGTTTCAGATGAAATAATTCGTGAATTGTTATGATACTCGAGTCCAATGTTTATGTAAGACGGATAGAAGCTGTCCGTAAGCTTATGAGTAGCAAAGGCATTGATGCTGTGATTATTAGCGGCTCTGACCCGCACGCGAGCGAATATCCTGCTTCGCGCTGGAAACAGGTGGAGTGGGTGTGCGGATTTACGGGCGAGGCCGGGGATGTGGTGATAACTCAGGACCATGCCGGGCTCTGGACTGACACGAGATATTTCATACAGGCGGAACAACAGCTTGCCGGAACAGGGGTTGCGCTCCATAAGACAAGAATCCCTGGAGAAGTCAGGATTCCGCAATGGCTTGCTGATTACGCATTTGCGGACAGGTGGGGAAGCGTGGCTCTCGCTGTTGATGGACTTTCCCAGCCTGTCTCGTTCATCAATGAACTTGAAAATGCGTTCGGCTGCAGGCAGGTCCGGATTCTGGATCTTCCTGACATGCTCGACGATTTGTGGATGGACAGGCCTGCGGTTCCGGCGACACCGGTTATCACATTGGGAGAAGACCTGACAGGCGAGTCACGGCTGTCCAAACTGGGGCGACTGAGGAGTTTCATTGACGGAAAAAACTGTGACGCCATACTGGTGACGGCGCTGGACGAGATTGCCTGGCTGCTGAACGTGCGCGGATCCGATGTGGAGTACAATCCGGTGGTGTTGTCGTATCTTCTTGTCACTCAGGACAATGCTGAGTGGTTCGTGCGCAAGTCCAAGACTGTGGATGACGAGACTTATGACAGTTTCGATGAACTGATGAAGGACGGGGTGGAGATAAAGTACTATGATGATATATGTATCAGTCTGTCTGAATATGCATGCTCGGGAGCGCGTCTTTATGCCGATACCTCTACATTGAACTATCATCTCTACAAGGTGCTGAAGGATGTGGGGGACAATTTCTCGATGGTGGAGGGCGCGTCTCCTGTGCCGCTGTACAAGGCTGTAAAGAACGGAACGGAGATAGAGGGAATGCGTGAGGCGCACGTTGAGGACGGTGTGGCAATGGAGAAGTTCCTCTGGTGGCTGGACTGCTGCATGAAGGACGGCATCGAGTTGTCAGAGTGGGACGCAGCCCGTTATCTCGGGTCGTTACGTGCTGAGATTCAGGGATATAGAGGCGACAGTTTTCAGACGATTTCTGCTTACGGGCCGTCTGCTGCATTGCCGCATTACGTTACTCCGGAAGGTGGCGGCAGGATGCTTGAGCCTCACGGACTTTATCTGTGCGATTCCGGCGGACAATACCTGTTCGGCACGACTGATATTACCAGGACTGTTCCGCTCGGGCCTTGTGACGGGCTGGAAATGGAGGACTATACATTGGTGCTGAAAGGCCATATCGGCTTGGCAATGTCGGTTTTCCCTG
>ULQR01014733.1_pt1 | contig 10780 bp, 10 predicted proteins | sample 1954711 | NCBI WGS metagenome assembly ULQR01 (sample SAMEA4835661, study PRJEB28245) | human gut metagenome | biome: gut microbiome; material: fecal sample | place: Denmark | collected 2008
TGGAGTGAGATCCGACACGAGCTCGCGGTTGGAGTGCAAGGAATTCTTGATAAATTCCTGTGCTTAATCTTTCATTATTTATATAGACCTGTAGCTCAGTTGGTTAGAGCACTACACTGATAATGTAGGGGTCAGCAGTTCAAATCTGCTCAGGTCTACCGCTTAATAGCAATGGGGATATAGCTCAGTTGGCTAGAGCATCTGCTTTGCAAGCAGAGGGTCGTCGGTTCGACTCCGTCTATCTCCACTAATTATGAAACAGATTCACTATTACGGTGAGTCTGTTTTTTTTGTTTTGTCCCAGCTGGTAAACACTTTATCCTCATTCACCACAGCCGCCATGATACGGAGCCGCTGCCAAGATTCAAAATGGGCCATATTGTCAAAAAAATTACCTATATTTGCAAAATATGCGTGCAAGTAAGCGGCAGATGTTATTCACGCTTACAGATTAAAACCTCCCCGAATTGTCGGGCTAGAAACTTTATTGTTTATGACAAAGGCCAATATGCCGGTATTGTACCGCTGGTTTAAGGCGTATGTTAGATTTTTGACAGAAAAAATCTACTACAAAAAAGTATATTATCTGAATACTGAGAATGTTCCAGAGGGTGGAACTCCGCTTCTTGTCGTGTCAGATCACCAGAACGCGATGAATGACGCTTTGGGCATTCTGTTGTCTATAAGAGACAGACTGGTGCACCTGATCGTGAGAGCGGATGTCTTCGCTCTGAGTCCAATCGCTGATAAATTCCTTCGTTCCATAGGGTTGTTGCCGGCCTTTAGGCTGAACTGGGAAGGTGAAAAGGCATTGGAAAACAACGGCGCCACCTTCCGTGATTCCGAAAAATCCCTTCTCGACGGTAATACAGTCGTGATTTTCCCTGAAGCCGGACATCAGGACAAACATTGGCTCGGAACCTTTTCTTACGGATATACGAAGATGGCATTCGATGCTGCTGAAATGGGTGGCTTTGAGAAGGAAATCTTCATCCTGCCGAGCTGCAACCACTATTCCGAATATAGATGGCTGCGTACTGAGACATTGATAAAATACGGCACTCCGATATCTCTGAAGCCGTTTTACGAATTATACAAGACCAAGCCGAGGACTGCGCAGAGGCAGGTCAATGCCCTTGTACGTGAGCAGATCAAGGGGATGATGCTGAGTATCGATGACGTGGAAAACTACGATGCCATCGACTTCATAAGACAGAGTTCATATGGAGAAAAATACGCATTGACACAGAACTTGGATCCGGCATTGCTCCCGCAGAAACTCGAGTCCGACAGGAAGCTTGTAGCAGCGCTGGACGCGGCCAAGGCATCTGACGAGGCTGCTGTCAATGATCTTTATGCAGAAGCATTGACCTTCGACGCAGACTTGAAGAAGAGCGGACTCTCCGAGAAGGAACTGGACAAGACTCCTTCTCTTGTGGATATGCTCGTGCAGGTGGCTGTCCTGATTATTCTTGCCCCGTTGGCAGTGTTCGCATTGTGGCCGGCACTTCCTGCGTGGTTCATACCTAAATATTTTGCGGACAGGGCTGAGGACAAGATGTTCTCCGGAACCTTCCTCATCGCACTCAACGCATTGTTCATATTTCCGGTTTTCGGACTCATCACGTTCATCATTACTTGGATGAAGGCGAGCCTCCTGGCCGGAATTGTCTATGTGGCGCTGTTCCCTGCGCTCTGCCTTTTCGAATGGGCTTATGCCGGATGGGTGAGAGAACTGATCAGGGATATCAAGGCATTGAACGGAGAAAAATCCGGACTTTTGGAACGTCTGCGTTCAGACAGGAGGAAACTCTTCTCCAATATTGATAATGTGCTGGGCAAGTAGTTTATTATAAGAGTATTACATAACAAGATAATTATTTGGAAATGGAACAACATAGAGTAGTAATTACCGGACTGGGAATATATTCCTGTCTCGGCAGCACATTGGATGAAGTGCGTGATGCGTTGTACAACGGCAAGTCAGGCATCATATTCGACCCGGAACGTAAGGCGATGGGATTCCGTTCTGCATTGACAGCAAAACTTGTGGAACCGGATTTGAGAAAAGAGCTCTCCCGTTCACAGAGAGTGTTTATGCCGGAGCAGGCAAAATATGCTTACTGCGCGACAAGAGATGCATTGCGCAATGCGGGAATCGACCAGGATTACCTGAATTCGCACGAGGTGGGCCTCCTTTATGGAAATGACAGTTCTACCGTGCCTGTTGTCAATGCTGTTGATACTATGCGTGAGAAGAAGGACACGACTCTCTGCGGCTCGGGTGCTATCTTCCAGTCAATGAACAGTACTGTCACCATGAACCTCGGCTGCCTTTTCAAACTGAAAGGTATAAACCTCACAGTTTCAGGAGCTTGTGCCAGCGGTTCACATGCTATCGGTCTTGGTGCCCTGCTTATTCAGAACGGTCTTCAGGATATGGTTGTCTGCGGTGGCGCTCAGGAAGTAAATCCTTGGTCAATAGGCTCTTTCGATGGTATTTCGGCATTCTCTACAAGGGAGAGTGAGCCTGAAAAAGCTTGCCGTCCTTTCGACCGTGACCGTGATGGTCTGGTTCCGGGTGGCGGCGCTGCGACAGTTATCATTGAGAGTTATGAATCTGCTGTCCGCAGAGGCGCTCCTATCATCGCGGAGGTGCTCGGATACGGCTTCTCAGGCAACGGGGACCACATTTCATCTCCGAACGTGGAGGGCCCGAGCCGTTCGCTCGAGATGGCAATCCGTCGTGCCGGTATCAACAAGGCTGAAATCGGATATATCAATGCTCATGCTACATCTACTCACGTGGGTGATACCAATGAGGCCAAGGCTATTTTCAATGTCTTCGGCGACCAGAAGGTGGAGGTTACCAGTACCAAGTCGCAGACTGGCCACGAGATGTGGATGGCTGGTGCCAGTGAGGTCATCTATTCAATCCTGATGATGAAGAATGACTTTATCGCTGCCAACCTCAATTTCGAAAATCCGGATGAGGATTCTGCAAAACTGCTGATTCCTGCTACGAGGATTGAAAAGCATTTCGACACATTCTTGTCCAACTCGTTCGGCTTCGGCGGAACCAATTCGACATTGATTGTGCGTAATCTGTAGGTAGTAATAATCGAATAAACATATTTTAGAAATGGAAAAACAGGAATTAATCGAAAAAATCAATTCTGCGCTCGCAGAGGAATTTGAAGTGGATGAGTCTGTCATTACACCTGACGCTCCTATCAAGGATACACTTGAGCTTGACAGCTTGAGCCTCGTGGACCTGGTTGCTCTGATCGAGTCCAACTTCGGTATCAAGATCCAGGGTTCAGAAGTGTCTAAGATCCAGACATTCGGCGCCCTCTATGATTTTGTCTATGACAGAATGTAATTAGATTTTCAATATGAATTCAGGTTCTATGGATGACAAGGTGCTCGCGAGGGGCGAGGAGATTTTCCGCCTCATTCCGCAGCGGCCTCCGATGACGATGGTGGATACTCTTTTCTCGGCTGATGAAAATGGCGGGGAGACAGGGCTTACCGTATTGGAGGACAATGTTTTCTGCATTGACGGTCATCTGTTGGAACCTGGAATCATTGAACATTCGGCCCAAAGTGCTGCTGCGTTTGCCGGCTACAGGTATTTTCTTGCAGGGGAAGAGCCGCATATCGGGCTGATTGGTGAGATCAAGGCTTTCAGGATTAGCAGAAGGCCTGCTGCAGGTGAGAACTTGCGGACGCGTGTTACCGTGACGGGGGAGGCGATGGGAATGTCGCTGGTCCATACGGAAACGTTCTCAGACGGCGAGATGCTTGCCAATGGAGATATCAAGATCTTCATTGTCGATTAGTAAGTCCCGACCCAGAGCTGAACTTCAGCAAATAGAAGAATTGGATAAAATAAGAATAGCAACGATGGAATTGAGTGAAACGGTAAAAGTTGCCGTGCGATTCTCGGAAGTCGATCCTATCCGTGTCGTGTGGCACGGAAACTATCTGAAATATATGGAAGACGCCCGTGAAGCATTTGGCCGGAAATATGGCCTCAGCTATGTCACAATAGGGGAGAACGGATATTATTGCCCCATCTTTGACTACCACGTGCGCTTCATGCATTCGGCCTCTTATGATGACGTGCTGCTTGTGACGATAAAATACAAGCCGTCAAGGGGCGCGAAAATTTGTTTTGAATATGAGATAAGACGTGAGCGGGATGATAAAGTAGTGCTCACGGCTTCCACAATACAGCTTTTTACCACTTCCGATGGAGTTCTGGAACCATCAGAACCGGAATTCTACCGACAGTGGAAGTCCAAGTTCAAGGAATTGAAATAGTAAGATGACAAAGTTTTTCACTTCACTCTACAAGTTTTTCGAGAATCGTAAATCATTGATGTACACCGTTCTCGGGGCGCTTGTAGTTTTTTCTGTCTATTTCGGACTGAAAGTCCAGTACGAAGAGGACATTACCAAGCTTCTTCCGTCAGCAGCGACCTCTGACAGCGGCCTGGCTTTCGGCAATCTGAAAGTCAAGGACAAAATCTTCATCCAGATAACGTCCCGCGACACCACCCTGGACATCTATACATTGTCATCCTATGCAGACGAATTCGTGGACTCGCTGATGGTGAGAGATTCCGCGTCACACTGCATTGACAATGTCCTTTACAGAATCGACGACGACCTGCCGTTCATGGCGCTGGACTTCGCGATGGCGCACGTGCCTTCATTCGTGGACACATCCTGCTACAGCAAGTTCGAAACTCTGCTGACACCTCACGCGGTGGACAGCATGATGGCTGTGAACTATGAAACGGTGATGAATGACGAGACCGGTTCAGCCACGCAGATGGTCTCCACCGACCCGCTCGGCCTGCGCAACGTTCTTGCCGGCTCGCTCGGATTCGGAAAGAAAGATACCGGATCATCAGCGGGGTTCACCATCATTGACTCGCACCTTTTCTGCGCCGACAGCACAGTGGCGTTGGCTTTCGTCTCACCTGCATTGACCGCATTCGACACACGCGCGAGCTCGCAGCTGGTGGGCGAAATCGAGTCCCTTGCGGAGGAGTTTACCCAGCTTCATCCTGATGCGCAGGTGTATTATCACGGGGCTCCGGTCCGCAGCTTCGGCAATTCGAGAGTGATTAAGCGGGATCTGTTCATGACCGTGGGCATCTCATTGATAATCATACTGATAGTGCTGTGCCTGTCGTTCAGGAGCTTCTCGTTTATACCGATGAACGTGCTCCCTGTAGCCTTCGGTGCGTTCGTGGCATTGGCCTTCATGTATTTCCTGAAAGGGACAATGTCGCTGATGGCACTCGGCATCGGGTCTATTATCCTCGGCGTGGCGATAAGCTATATCTTGCATATTCTGACGCATTTCAAGTATGTCGGCGATTCGGCGGCGGTGCTGAAGGATGAGTCGGTACCGGTCTGCCTCGGCTGTCTGACTACGGTAGGAGCCTTCCTTGGCCTGCTTTTCACGGAAAGTGACCTGCTCAGGGACTTCGGAATCTTCGCGTCCGTATCATTGATTGCCAGCACGCTTTTCGGCCTGATTTTCCTGCCTCACTTCCTGAAGAAGGATGATACACGCAAGAATGAGAAGGTCTTCGCGATGGTGGCCAGGTTCAATGATATGCCTTATGACAAGAACAAGTGGCTCATAGGCGGCGTGATAGCACTGATCGTCGTGGGCGTGGCGTTCTCCGGCAAGGTCACCTTCGATTCTGACCTGAAGAATATCGGCTATGTTTCACCGCAGACCAGGGCTTCGGAAGATCTGTACGCCCAGAAGAACTTGGGCAATGACGTGCAGGTCTATTTCGCTGCAGCGGGAGAAAGCCTCGACGAGGCATTGGTGAACAATAAGGCACTTGTCAATGTCTGCGATTCAATGCAGCAGGCGGGGATGCTCACGTCTTATTCCAAGATGGCATCCACATTGTTCGTGCCTGAGGCCGAGCAGCAGGAGCGTATCGCCAAATGGAACTCGTGGTGGAATGGTGGAGATGGCGTAACACGTTCACAGAAAGCGGTTTCGCTCGTGTCCGATGCTGCCCGGAAATACGGCCTGGACCCGTCAATGTTCGCTCCGTTTACGGCAATGCTGGAGGCGGACTACGAACCTGGCTCGCTCTATGAGGCGCAGATTCTGCCGGACGGACTGAGCACGACATTGGTGGAAAAGATGGATGACGGAAGGTTCCTGGTGTTCACGCCGGTCAAGCTGAAACAGGACCTGAGAATGAAGGTGAGCGACAGGCTTGCTGAACTTCCTCATATAATAGTGGCTGACCCGTTCTATTACACCGGAAACATGGTGTCCATCGTGCACGATGACTTCAATGTGATATTGCTCATATCCTCCATTTTCGTCCTCATCGTCCTCCTGATCTCATTCAGGAATATCCTGGTGGCGCTGATAGCGTTTATGCCGATGGCGTTCAGCTGGTATGTGGTCGAGGGACTTATGGCATTGTTCGGAATACAGTTCAATCTGATCAATATCATCATCTCCACATTCATCTTCGGAATCGGCGTGGACTACAGCATATTCGTGATGGAAGGACTTCTCGCGGAGGCACGTTCCGGCCGCAAAAGCCTGCTGGAATGGCATAAGACGGCGATCTTCTTCTCCGCCTTCGTGCTGATAGTGGTGGTCTTGTCAATGTTCTTCGCGACCCATCCTGCAATCCGTTCCATCGGGTTCAGTACGCTCGTGGGAATGGTCACCACAATACTTATAACTTATACTCTCGAACCGTTCTTCTTCCGCCAGATGCTGAAGATCAGAAGGTTTGCGAAAAGAATCACAAAATAATGAAGGACAGCGCAATAATAATAGGCAGCGGAATCGGCGGGCTGGAGTGTGGAGTCATTCTTGCCAGGCATGGTTTCGATGTGACGGTGCTTGAACAGGAACGCCAGATAGGAGGAAATCTTCAGACATTCACCCGCAGGGGCTCAGATGGCAAGGCTCACAGTTTCGATACGGGATTCCACTACGTAGGGGGACTAGAACCGGGACAGCCGCTCTATTCGCTGTTCAAGTATTTCGACCTGATGGACTTACCGTGGAAATGCCTGGACAAGGACTGTTTCGATGAGATTTCCTTTGCTGACAAGGACCTTCAGGAAGTGGCCTCATATCCCGTGCCGTCCGGTCATCTGCGTTTTGCTGAACGGCTGGCCGAATACTTTCCGACTCATGCGGAGGAGCTCCATAAATATTCCAAGATACTGAAGGAGATCGGCGACAGGATGTTCGACTCGTTCAAGCCTGAGACCGACATGTTCGACATGTTCGGGCAGTCAGCGTATGAATTCCTGTGCAACTCCATAACTGACAAGAGGTTGCGTGATATCCTGTGCGGCTCGATGATGAAGATGGAACTGGACAGGGAGACGCTTCCTATGTATGTCTATGTGCAGGCGACCAACTCGTTCGTGGACAGCTCGTGGCGTCTGGGATATGACGAGAAGCGCAAACTTGGCGGCGGCGCATTGATAGCGGCAAAACTTGCCGAGGAACTCCGCTCACGTGGCGGACGCATCCTTACCGGAATGAGAGCGGACACTATCCACATATCGGATGACGGACGTGTTTCCAGCGTGGATGCTGTCAATGCCGCAGGCGAGGTGGAACGCTTCACCGCTGACTGGGTTATCTCCGACATCCATCCTGCGCTTACCGTCGGGCTCATAGAAGAGTGCAAGCAGGTGAAGAAGGTCTTCCGCAACAGGATGTCCCATCTGAAGAACTCCTACGGAGTGTTCACGGCCAATGTCATCCTGAAGCCGGACACATTGCCGTATATGAACAAAAACCTGTTCGTGCATACCCACGACGTGGATTTATGGGGAACTGACTATAGCCATACAGACAGCATCATGGTGCATTTCTATCCTCCGAAGCAGGGCAAGTATGCGGAATGCATTGACATACTCTCTCCTATGGACTGGAGCCTTGTCGGCGAGTGGGACGGGATGAATCCTGGCACGAGGGGCGCTGAGTATGAGGCGGTCAAGCAGAAGAAACTGAATGAGTGTCTGGACCTGCTCAATGCCCGTATCCATGGCATCAGGGACTGCATTGACAAGATCTATATGAGTTCGCCGCTCACGTGGCACAGTTATACGTCGTCTCCGAACGGAGCCGCTTTCGGTGTGGTGAAAGATTATCACAACCCGCTCACGACGTTCCTTTCGCCGCGCACCCCTGTTCAGAACCTGCTCCTGACCGGACAGAGCCTGAATCTGCACGGCATTCTCGGCGTTTCCAAGACATCCGTAATCACCTGCGGTTTCATTTTGGATGCCGAATCACTTGAAAAAGAGATTTTGGATTACTAAATTAGCACTTTTGGAATAAAAAACATTGACAATGAAAATAGCATTGGTTACAGGCGGAAGCCGCGGAATCGGAAAGGCCGTGTGCCTCAAACTGGCATCTGAAGGATATCACGTGATAATAAATTATGTGTCGAACGACGAGGCTGCGCGTGCGACATTGGAGCAGATTACTGCTGATGGCGGTTCTGCCGAGCTGCTGAAATTCGATGTCAGCGACAATGAGACGACAGTCTCTGCCCTGAAAGCATGGCAGCAGGCACATCCGGACGAGTTCGTCGAGGTGCTTGTGAACAATGCCGGCATCCGTCGCGACAACCTTCTCCTGTGGATGGAACAGGACGACTGGTACAAGGTGATGAAGACGAATTTGGACAGTTTCTACAATGTCACCCGTCCTCTTCTCCAGCCGATGGTGGTGCACAAGAGAGGCCGCATCGTTAACATGGCATCATTGTCCGGACAGAAAGGCCTGCCGGGCCAGACCAACTATTCAGCGGCCAAAGGCGGAATCATCGCTGCCACAAAGGCTCTCGCCCAGGAAGTCGCAGCAAGAAAGGTTACTGTCAATGCTGTTGCACCGGGATTTATCCGTACTGATATGGTAGAGGGGCTTGATGAGGCTGAACTCAAGAAGACCATTCCTGCCAAACGGTTCGGTGAGCCGGAGGAAGTGGCCGAGCTCGTGGCGTTCCTCGTTTCAGACAAGGCTGCCTACATCAACGGCCAGACTATCGGAATCAATGGCGGTCTTTATGAATAGAATCAATATGAGATGCATGTCCATTATAGCTGCTTTTGCAGCTGCAGCATTGTCCTGCCACACATCTGTTGTCTCTGCTGCTGAAGGCCAGGCGGTTGCCGCAGCTCCTGCGTCTTTGCCAGTGGTAGCCAAGATATTGAAGGCCAATGCTTCTGTAAAGAATATCGAGAGCAAATTCACTCAGGTAAAGACCATCAAGGCGTCAGGCCGTAAGATCGCATCTGAGGGAACATTGTACTTCACTTCTGACGGACATCTTACGATGCGTTATTCCAAACCTGCCGGCGAGCTGCTGGTTGTGAACGGCAACAAGTTCCATATGAACAAGGGTGGAAAGGCCATGACCTTCGATACCTCCAAGAACGCGCTGATGGGAAGTCTTGCAAATACACTTGTGAACTGCATTAAAGGCGATCCCGAGACTGTGGCTGCGGCCAACAACGCGAAACTTACCGCTTCTGAAACAGCTGAGGGCTACGTGGTTACGCTCACTGCTTCGGCTGCGGGACACAGAGGCTATTCCAAGATTGTCCTGACCTACCGCAAATCCGACTGCGTATTGGTGAAGATGATTATGGAAGAGACCGTGGGCATCACCAATACCTATGAGATGAAAGAGGTTAAGAAGAACACCTCGCTTCCGTCTGACGCCTTCCGCATTCCTACAAAGTAGAATCCTTGGCATCCTCAGAAACTTTATCTCCGCGAAGCTGATACTTTCGCGGAGTCGTTCCTGTTGCAGCCTTGAAATACTTGCAGAAGAAGGACGGGTTAGGGAAGTTAAGCTTGTCGCTGACCTGCTGGATGGAGTATGACTTGGCGATAAGCAGGACCTTTGCCTCAAGTATCACATTGTCCTTGATGATGTCGCCCGGCTTCCTGCCCATCGCGTCAGTGATGATCTTGGCGAAGTACTTGGGTGACAGACAGCACCGTTCGGCGTAGAAACTCACGCTTCTTTCCTTGTTGCAGAATTCGTGTACATCATTGAGGAACTTCATCACGAGGTCCTTCTTTCTCGGAATCGAGAATCCGTGCTCTGTTTCGCCCGTCTGTTTCAGCCAAGATGAGAACAGTGCCAATGCCGTGTGCAGGAAGCAGATAAGTATCTCGTTCCTGTAATCCTGATGAGCCAAATCGTAAGTCTGTCTGAAGCATTTGTATCCTGACAGGAATGAACTGCAGATTTCATCAGGGAAATGTATCACGGAAGGTTCCCCTTTCTGTATCATCCACTTGCGGGCAGTCTCAGTGCCTTTCATCGGAGATTTCCCCAGAAAATCCTGAGCGGCCGCGATGACGATCATTTTGCATTCTCCCGACATTGAAATATGCTCCGCAATGAAGCCCGGCATTCCGAGAAGACAGTCATTCTTCTCCATATGGTACTCCGTCTGATTCAGTTTCAGGTCAATGCTCCCTTCAATGCACATCAGGCAGATGCCTACCAATATCTTCGTCGGAAGCGGCTTGTTGACAGGCGCGCCGATCCGCTTGTCCTCCCGTCCAGGGTCCAGATTGTCATCTATTATGGCTATCTTGTCGAATATGATGGCGTGGTCCGATGCCTGAAGCATACCGAGCTTGATCTGAGGCAGGGTTGAATTATGTATTTCCATTCTGTTTCATATTTAGGGATTGTCGTTTAATGTTTTCAATATGAGCGAA
>ULQR01029282.1_pt1 | contig 10778 bp, 8 predicted proteins | sample 1954711 | NCBI WGS metagenome assembly ULQR01 (sample SAMEA4835661, study PRJEB28245) | human gut metagenome | biome: gut microbiome; material: fecal sample | place: Denmark | collected 2008
TCTTGCGGCCACCTCCCCTATATTTTGCTGGGCAAAAACACCCCGTAATGCTACGGGACACGGCAAGGGAGAAGGTTAGAATGTTTTGTCTTGTTGCGTAGAAAACTACAAAAGCTAAGAAATGTGTTGTACTCCTCCTCTGCGCACGAATGTGCGATAGGGGAGGTGTCCGTAAGGACGGAGGGGTTGAAAACGCCATCATATCAGTCTGTTTATACCGGACATATCCCTTTCTCCCCTGCCATGTCCCGTAGCATTACGGAGAACTGTGTTAGCTATATATGGGAGAGAATATACAAGAATAATCCCCACTAAATTTTTACTGACCCATTTTTTGCCTAATATACAAATGGTAGGCTGCATCTTCTGTATATGGTAAAGAGTAGGCTTTGCCATAAAACAAAAAACACCTGCAAGACTGATTCTTACAAGTGCGGACATATATAGTTGTTTTTGGGATAGTGGGCGTTGACGGATTCGAACCGCCGACCCTCTGCTTGTAAGGCAGATGCTCTAAACCAGCTGAGCTAAACGCCCTTGTTTTCGTGAGCTTTTGCTCAACAAGGTTTTGTCCAAGATTTTGTGGGCGTTGACGGATTCGAACCGCCGACCCTCTGCTTGTAAGGCAGATGCTCTAAACCAGCTGAGCTAAACGCCCCTGTTTTCGTGGGCTTTCGCCCCACAGGGTTTTATCCGGGATTTTGTGGGCGTTGACGGATTCGAACCGCCGACCCTCTGCTTGTAAGGCAGATGCTCTAAACCAGCTGAGCTAAACGCCCGGATAGTTTGCCGAAAAGCGTTGCAAAGGTAATACTATTTTTTTATCTGCAAAACAAAAAATGAAATTATTGTGTAAAAATTGCCGGGGAAATCGTATTTTTGTACTCTATTTCAAATAAAAGACTATGGAATTATCATCACTCACGGCTATATCTCCTGTCGATGGCCGCTATCGCAATAAGGTGGAAAATTTGTCGCTTTATTTTTCGGAATGGGCACTTATCCGGTATAGGGTACGGGTCGAAATCGAGTATTTCATTGCATTGTGCGAATTGCCGCTGCCTCAGCTCTCGGGGGTAAATCCTGATTTATTCCCGGCGTTGCGCAAGATATATACCGATTTTACGGAGGCCGATGCCGAAAAAGTGAAGTCGATAGAGTCTGTTACTAATCATGATGTGAAAGCTGTCGAGTATTTTATCAAAGAGAAATTCGACGAATTGCATTTGGAGGCTTATAAAGAGTTTATCCATTTCGGGTTGACTTCACAGGATATTAATAATACGTCGGTTCCTCTTTTGTTGAAAGAGGCTTTGCACGATTGTTATTTCCCAGTGTTGAAAGATATGCTGGCTATTATTAACCGGTATGCCGAGGAATGGAAAGATATTCCCATGCTTGCCAAAACTCACGGGCAGCCGGCATCACCCACCCGTCTGGGGAAAGAGATACGGGTATTCGGCTATCGGTTGGAACGGCAGATGGCTTTGCTCGAATCGGTTCCGGTGAGCGGTAAGTTCGGAGGAGCTACCGGTAATTTCAATGCTCATCGTTTTGCTTATCCCGATATCGACTGGCCGGCATTCGGGAATAGATTTTTGAAGGAGCGGTTGGGGATAGACCGGGAGGAATGGACCACTCAAATTTCGAATTACGACAATCTCGCCGCTCTGTTCGATGCTTTGCGCCGTATCAACACGATTGTGATAGATCTCGACCGGGACTTCTGGCAATACATTTCTATGGAGTATTTCAAGCAGAAAATCAAAGCGGGAGAAGTGGGTTCGTCGGCAATGCCTCACAAGGTGAACCCCATCGATTATGAAAATTCGGAGGGGAACCTCGGAATAGCCAATGCTATATTGGATCACTTGTCTTCGAAGTTGCCGGTTTCGCGCTTGCAACGCGACTTGACCGACTCGACCGTGCTGCGGAATGTGGGTGTTCCTTTGGCTCACACGCTGATTGCCTTCCATAGTACAATCAAGGGATTGAATAAACTGTTACTGAACGAACCGGCTATATATCGCGATCTCGATCAAATGTGGAATGTGGTAGCCGAAGGGATCCAGACGATTTTACGGAGGGAGGGCTATCCTCACCCGTACGAGACTTTGAAGGCTTTGACACGGACGAATACGGTAATTAATGCCGACTCCATACGGGAATTTATCGATACGCTCGATGTTTCGGAATCGGTAAAAGAGGAATTACGAAAGATAACTCCCCACTCATATACCGGGTTTTGATGATGTGGGGAAGTCTCGCAAGATTAGATGAAAAATAGAAATGAGACTTGTAACCGAAGGAGAATAAGAGGTCCTCTTATTCTCCTTCGGCGTTTGTCGCATGCTGGTTCGGAAAGTCTGTATTGGGTTCAGTAGAAAATCAGAAGGAATAGACATGAATTTTAGCGATGAAATTCTTGACGATAGCGACACTTCGATCTCTTCGGCGAAAGATTGAGAAAGATAATGTATTATGTTTTTGAAGGCTTAATCCCCTTGCTCTTCGGGCACTCCTCCTATCTCATCTGCGATGAACGGAGGGAGGGTGTTGGTACTTTGATATGTTTCCTCTGTTGCGGATAATTTTATTTAACCCCTCTGTCCTTCGGACACCGCCCCTATATTTTGCTGTCGCAAAACACCCCGTAATACTACGGGACACGGCAGGGAAGAGATTTTAATAATCTCACTCCAATCCCTCATTGTTCTAAAAAAAGGGGGCTGAAATGTTCGGCAATGCCGCATAGATACAATAGGAAGAAAAGATTAAAATGGCAATTCTCATTTCGGCACAGGGATAGATTTTACCCTTCTCCTCTGTGTCGTATAGCGATAGGGGAGAGGCCGAAGAAACAATCGTTTCTGAGGAGAGGGGTATGCAAGGCCCCCACTGATTCCCGTATTGAGCATGTATTTGTTGCTTTGAACGGTTGTAAGGCAGATTCTTTGCAAACCGGACGAACAAAAGGCCCGAGCTTTTGTTTTTTTAAGCAGAAAATAACAACTTATTCGATTGTAATAGAAGCAAAATGAAAAATCCTTCGTATCTTTGCAACGTGTTTACAAACATAGGCTGCGGCTCGATAGTAAATTTGTTTTTACTTTCGGTTTGCACGAATTTTTGTTTATGAGAAAAAATAACTATCATTTATAACAGATGTTTTTTAATAGGCCGAGAGGCTTGTATTTTTAATTACAAACAATTTCTATGGAAAGCGAAAAAAGAGCTAAGCGTCCGCGCATCGGAATGTCGAACCGCGAAGGTGCGACCGAGCGATATGAAAAAGTAGAGTACAGAAGAAATGGAGGAGAAGAGGGACACTCCTCGTACAGTGCAAATGCGGAAAGACCATACTATCCCCGCAATAACTATGGAGATGGAGGAAATCGTTCTTACGGCAACGAACGTCCAAACAACTATGGTAATCGTCAGGGAGGGTATAGCAATAACCGTCAGGGTAATTACGGAAACAACCGTCGGAACAATAATTACAACAATACTCCGAGGTATAATCAGGATTATAATCGTAATAACGAAGTGGGAGAGGGCTTCCAGCAGCCTTACGGAGAAAGCGAGAGACCTCGTTATCCGAAGCAAAACAATCGCCCGGGCGGATATAATAACCGGGGGTATAATAATCGTGGAGGATATAATCAGAATCGCCAGCAACCGCGTCGGAATAATAAGGTGTTCAGCCGCCCGCAGCGCATCGAATATGAGTTGCCGGAGGTGGATCCGAATGAACCGATTCGTCTGAATAAATTTATGGCTAATGCAGGGATCTGTTCCCGTCGTGAGGCCGACGAATTTATTCAAGCCGGAGAAGTGTTGGTCAACGGGGTTGCCGTGACCGAACTGGGAACGAAGATTACCCGTAATGATACGGTGACATTTCGTGGCAAGGTGGTGACTTTGGAACGCAAGATTTACGTATTGTTGAATAAACCTAAGGATTGTGTGACTACATCGGACGATCCACAAGGACGACTCACGGTGATGGATATCGTGCGTAACGCTTGTACCGAACGGATTTATCCGGTGGGACGTCTCGACCGCAACACGACCGGCGTATTGCTGCTGACGAACGATGGCGACCTTGCATCGAAACTGACGCACCCGAAGTTTATCAAGAAAAAGATATACCATGTGTGGCTCGACCGAGATGTGAGCGAGGAGGATATGCAACGAATCGCCGATGGTATAGAATTGGAAGACGGCCCTATACAGCCCGATGCCGTAAGTTATGCTAACGAGACGGATATGAACCAAGTGGGTATCGAGATTCATTCAGGTCGGAATCGTATTGTGCGTCGTATTTTCGAAGCCTTAGGGTATCGTGTGGTTAAACTCGACCGGGTTTATTTCGCCGGGCTTACCAAAAAGAACTTGCAACGGGGACGTTGGCGTTACCTCACTCAGCAAGAGGTGAACATGTTGCAGATGGGTTCATTCGAATAAGAAATGTTTATCACGTCCCGAACGGTTCTCCGTACGGGGCGATGCTTAAAAAAGTGTACAATTATATAGGAAAGTATGGAAACAATGAAAAGAACCAAAGTCGTCGATGCATTTGATGCATCTCTTTACGGGACAAAAGTAAATGTAAAGGGTTGGGTGCGTACGCGCCGTGGCAATAAGAATGTGAATTTTATTGCCGTGAACGACGGTTCTACCATTAAAAATATACAGGTCGTGGTGGACCTCTCCAAATTTTCGGAAGCGGAGATGAAACCGATAACGACCGGTGCTTGTATTAGTGTCATCGGTACATTGGTGGAGTCGCAAGGTAAAGGTCAGCAGGCCGAGATACAGGCCGATAGCATAGAGCTTTACGGCGGCGCCGACCCCGATGTATATCCGTTGCAGAAGAAAGGGCATACGCTGGAATTTTTACGGGAAATCGCACATTTGCGTCCTCGTACGAATACATTTGGAGCAGTGTTGCGTATCCGTCACAATATGGCTTATGCCATTCACAAATATTTCAACGATCGGGGATTTTTCTATTTGAATACTCCGTTAATTACGGGTAGCGACTGCGAAGGTGCAGGTGCTATGTTTCAAGTAACGACTCTCGACTTGAACCAAGTACCTAAGACCGAGGACGGAGCGGTGGATTATAGCGAGGATTTCTTCGGCAAACCTACCAGCCTCACTGTATCGGGACAGCTCGAAGGTGAATTGGGTGCGATGTCTTTGGGCGCGATTTATACGTTCGGCCCTACGTTCCGCGCCGAGAATTCGAATACGCCGCGCCACTTGGCCGAGTTTTGGATGGTAGAGCCGGAAGTCGCGTTCAACGAAATCGGAGAGAACATGGATTTGGCGGAGGATTTCCTCAAATATCTGATTCGCTATGCGCTCGAGCACTGTCAGGACGATCTCGAATTTTTGTGCCAGATGTACGACAAGGAATTGATCGACCGGTTGAAGTTCGTCGTGGATAACGATTTTGTACGGTTGCCGTACACCGAGGGTGTAAAAATTTTGGAAGAGTCGGGTCATAAATTCGAATATCCGGTCTATTGGGGCGCCGATTTGCAGAGCGAACATGAGCGTTTCTTGGTAGAGGAACATTTCAAGAAACCGGTTATCCTCACCGATTATCCGAAAGAGATAAAGGCTTTTTATATGAAAATGAACGACGATGGCAAGACGGTTCGGGCGATGGACGTGCTGTTCCCTCGTATCGGCGAGATTATCGGAGGTTCGCAGCGTGAGGAAAATTATGATAAGTTACTTGCCCGTATCGAAGAGTTACATATCCCGATGAAGGATATGTGGTGGTATCTCGATACCCGCCGTTTCGGTACGGCTCCCCACTCGGGTTTCGGGCTCGGATTCGAACGGTTGCTGTTGTTCGTTACAGGTATGACCAATATCCGCGACGTGATACCGTTTCCTCGTACACCGAAAAACGCAGAGTTTTAAAGAGGCTTTTTTGTATAATTGAACGGGGTTACCTGCAAAGGTAACCCCATTTTGTGATTCAGTAGAAAATTTGTGAGGATAGACTTGGATTTTAGAGATGAATCTCTGTCGACAACCTCATTCCGGATCTCTTCGGAGAAGAATTGAGAAAGACAATATATTGCTTTTTGAAAGTTTAATCCTCTCGCCCTGCGGGTACTCTTCTATATCCCTTTATGGGAACCACCCCGTAAAGCTACGGGACACGGCAGGGGGAGAGGGGGATGCCCTAATCCGTTCCCTCTGCTACGGGTATTTTTCAACCCCTCCGTCACTATGTGTCCCCTCTCCCTATATTTTGTTTGGCGACATACTCCATAGGGCTACGAGAAACGGTAAGGGAAGAGTTTCCCCTCAGCCGCATTATTTTGGAGAGTTGTATTTATCCTTCTCCCCTGTGTGGCGTTAGCCGTATAGGGGAGACATCGAAGAAACAACGGTTTCTGAGGAGAGGGGTTGGAATATACAAGGACAATCTCCTCTAATTATCGACTGAGCCCGTTTGGGCTCTGATGATATAAGATGATTATCGCTGCGATTGAATCTGATTCTGTTCAGGAAAGTGAGGTTGTTTTATTTGAATCTTTTTCCGTTCCAATGCAACACGATCGAATCTTGCAGGTAGGGTTCTATGCGATCGAATGATTTTTTATCCAGATAGTTTGCCCATGACTGCCGGGCACATAGAGAACCGTCGGTAACGAAGTTGTACTCCACAAGGAAAATGTCTACCGGACGTAACAAGTCTTCTTTTTGGGCCTTTGTCAAACTATCGGGGAATTGGAAAAACTCTTCCCGTCGTATCTGGCGAATGCGTTCCGAAGCGGGGAGTTCCTTCCATGCAGTGTCGAAAAACCGTATGCGACTGTCTCCCGCCGGGGCATATACCGTATTGACAAGAGCGATAATCGTATCGTTGCCGGTTGTATCGTACCACCGTATTCCCATTTTACTGCGTTTCGATAGGTAGATCGAGAGCAGACTGTCTTGTAGCAGTGTCATCTCGGCTTTACCGCCGAGTTTCGTGACAATCTCGGCTTTCTGTCCGGCGTGCATCAAATCGATCAGGTCCTTCCTTCGGTTCACTTCGATAGAAGGGACGAGCGAGTCGGGCATGGCAATGAATAATTGCGCCACCGGTTCTATTGCCGATGATGTCAAGGTGACTATCGAGCATAAACAGAATAACAGATTCCTTAGTTTCATAACGATCGTTTGACACAAAAGTAATCATATTTGCTTCTGTGAGCCAAAAAAACAGCCGTAAATATTGTTACCGTCTTTTATTTTGTGCCGAGATAAAGGAAGAACATACCCAATAGGACGAGTATCAAATCGAATGATTTGCTACGGATATTTTTTTCTCGGAACAGGAATGCGCCGGCTATGAAGCTGACGACGACACTGCTGCGACGTACCATAGAGACGATAGAAATCATGGAGTCGGGGTAGCTGAGGGCGTAGAAATATACGAAGTCGGCACAAACGAGAAACAAGGAGATGAAAAAGATAGAGGGTTTCCAAACAAAAGGTGTGGTATGCTTGCGTTTGGGATACCATAACACAAAAAGAATAACGGTCATCATCGCCATTTGATAGTAGGAGTACCATACTTGTACGGTCATTCGGTCGAAGCCGTGCGACATGAGATATTTGTCGTACAACCCGCTGGCCGCACCGGTGATTGTGGCGAGGACTATAAAGAGAATCCAGATATTGTGTTTGAAATTGATGCCTTCCTTTCTTCCGGAGAAGGATAGCATAATGAACGAGACGATCGCCAGAATGACTCCGATCCATTGATAGAGATTCAGTTGCTCGCCGAAGATGAGTAATGCTCCTACGAGTGTGAGAATGGGTTGGGAAGCCTTGATTGGCCCGGCTATGGTGATGGGCAAATGTTTGGTGGCGAAATAGGCACAAGTCCATGATGTGAGGACGAGCGCCGCTTTGCCTATGATATAAATATGCTCGTGACCGGTGGAAGGGGGCACATAGAAGAGTGAATTTCGCATAAATTCGGGAAACCCGTAGGAAAGGACAATACACGGGAGGAACAACAGACTGCAAAAACAGGTATTGAGAAAGAGTACAGGAATGACAGCATTGTTGTCGAGCGATTTCTTTTTACAGACTTCGTAACAGCCTAATAGGAAAGCCGAGAGAAAAGCGAGTGATAACCACATCTTTTGTATCTTTTAGTTATATCTGTAAATCGCCTGCAAAGTTAGAAACTGTTTTAATTTTTACAAATAGATGTTTGGTGCAAGTGGAACGGGTGTCTGACTGAATGGGTCTCTTCACCTTATATTATGCGGTAACAGGCGGGTTTCGAACTATCCATCGTCATGTGGTATTTGCTTTATTGTATGTGAAGCCGACAGTGTTTTCAAGTTCTTTCTCTCGTTGATGTGTTTCATTTCGTTCTTCCTAAAATAGTAGGAGGGGGGATTGGAAAAAGGAATAAAATGTATTTAACCTGAGCTTTGCCTTTGTGTAACGAATTCATTTGGTATTTTAATTCACCCTTGCTTATTTCGGTGAGATAGGGGGAGTACTCGTAGGGTGAGAGGTGTTCAGACATAAGCCGTTTTTTAGGAGACGCAATCGTTTCACTATGTGCAGGAGCCCTAAGATACCCATTAGTAGACCGGCCTTGTAGTGTAATTTCCCAAACGGCGAATTTGCTCCTTCGACAAAACACAACAACCATATACCGGTAATAATGACCCATATAAAGATGAATGTGAGCAGTAGGACGATTTTTTGTTTCCTTCGTGTTTTGCGTTCCCGCTTTTTGTTTTTCAAGCCTTTGTACCAAAACCAATGACTTTTGATGTGTATGATCCCGAATGTAGTAAAGAGCAGACTGTCGATGGTATGAAATACCGCCCAGTTGTGCCAAATGTCGTGTTCGGTTCCGTGGCCTGCGATGTGCAGTTGTATACCTGAGTATAATGATAAGACGAAAAGGGGAATTAATATTGCGTCTGTCAAGTAAATAAGCCGTCTTTTGTTCATCGTTTTTTCTTGTTCGATAGGTTCTTTTGGAGACAGTACAAAGTAACGGCTTATAGGGAAACTGGGAAATAGACTATATGGGGTAATGATTGGATTATTCGAGGTATTTTTTTCTGTATGTAGTGGGGGATAAACCGGCTGTTTGAGTGAATAGACGGGTGAAATAGGTATGGTCGTCGAACCCTAGATTGAAAGCTATCTCTTTTATGCTCAAGGTGGTATAGATTAGCATACGTTTGGCTCTCAATATGATTTCGTCTTGAATGTATTTGCTTGCGGTGGTCCCGGTTATGTTTTTGACGACTTCATTCAGATAGACCGGGGAGATATGTAGCAGTTGTGCGTAATAAGAAGGTCTTCTGTTGATATGAGAATCTTCGGAGAGTAGTTTTTTGAGAGCTAAGGTGATTTCGATTTGTCTTCTGCTTTTCAATTGACGGCAGATGATGTTTTGTATGTTATCGATTATTATACCCGTGGCAGCACGGGATAAGTCTTGTACGATTCGTTTGGTACGGCTGCTTTCCGGTATATTTATATTTCGGGAGATAATGGAGAAAATTTGTTCCAATTCGTTGAATTGCAGGTCGTTTATTCGGAACGGTGCGACAGATAATGCGTATTCGGATAAGATTTGTTTATCCGGTGCGTCGATAAATACACTATCTATGAAAAGTATCGTTGCTTGCGCATTTCCTGTGTCGACAACCCGGTGAACTTGACCCGGTTGAACACATAATATTTCATGGTCCGATACTGTGTAATTTTTAAAGTCGATACTGATACAGCAATGCCCGTTTTCTACTATGCCGAATATGTAGTAATCGTCTCGGTGGGCATATTGGACGGGTTCTTGGAAAGAGCCGGGAGAAATTGTTTTTAGCAATATTCCGCAGTCCGATTGTTGGGTGGCCTTGTGTGTAGGGATCGTTACGGGCATATATTTGTTTTTTTACAAAACTAATAAAAAGTTGATTTTTCTACTCTCACCTGCAACTTTTATTATATTATAGAAAGGAAGAACAGTCCGGTTTATTTTTAGCTCTCTCGTTCTGAGGACTTGTATTGCTTGATATAGAGGCAGAAGATGGTAGATTAGGACTTTGTTTGTGTTGTTTTTTGAAAAGTCTATTGCAGATAGGTAGTGATTCGAAATAAAAAATGGACAAGTCCGTTTTGCCCTTTTCGTGCCTTGCGTTATCTTTGCATTTTACGAAAATAGACTGTGCCTCGGTGTAACCAAGTGAGTTTGTTTCCACTCTCGGCTTGTACTATTTCTTTAACATACATCGTTGTAAATTATGGAGTTGCTATATATCCATTGGAATCCCGATCCCATATTGTTTTCGATTGCCGGCATTGCGATACGTTGGTACAGTATTTTTTGGTTTATCGCCATTTTGGCGGGCAGTCAGGTGGTTTATAAATTGTATCAATCGAAGGGTTTACCTGTCGATACGTTTCAGAATTTGTTTTTATACAGTTTCTTAGGTATTTTTATCGGGGCACGGTTAGGACATTGTTTGTTTTATGAGCCTGACTATTACCTGAGTCACCCGTTGGAAATTGTTTTGCCGGTGCACTTTTATCCCGATGGCGATTGGAAGTTTACGGGATATGCGGGATTGGCAAGTCATGGTGGAACGTTGGGGTTGATTATAGCCCTTGCTATATTTTGTCGCAAGACCAAGATTCATTATCTCGATATTCTCGATATGATGGGTATCGCCGCACCATTGGCGGCGGGTTTCATACGGCTTGCCAACTTGATGAATTCC